>Ga0307517_10000614_pt1 | contig 60855 bp, 72 predicted proteins | sample 23_EM_MG_FD_194515 | JGI IMG/M metagenome (GOLD analysis project Ga0307517, IMG submission 194515) | Populus trichocarpa ectomycorrhiza microbial communities from riparian zone in the Pacific Northwest, United States - 23_EM | ecosystem: Host-associated > Plants > Roots > Unclassified | place...
AGCCTCGAAAACATTGGGATGTATTGCCAAAATAGGTGGCTCCGCCTTCGGAGAACGGTTTATGGACTACGAGGTACCTGCAGCCATAGAATTAATGCAGCCGGACAAACAAGAATCACCGCGATACGCTGGTGTTCTTATCCTGAAGGAACTAGCCAAGAACAGCCCTACATACTTCCATTCCCATATCAGCATCGTTTTTGACAATATTCTTGGTCCTCTTCGAGACCAGCGCGTCATTGTACGAGAAGGAGCGGCGGAGTTACTTGCAGCTTGCTTGGAGATCGTCACTCTAAGAGAACGTCAAGCAAGGTCACCATACCTTGCTAAGATCCTCCAAGATTCCCAAGCTGGTCTGAAGCAACCACAACCAGAGGTCATTCATGGATCTTTGTTAACTTACCGGGAATTATTGCTGCATGCAGGCATGGTAAACTAAATCGTGCTTTATATTTTGTTTGGTTCTCATGGTGAAAACCCTTAGTTTATGAAGGAGAACTTCCTCGATACTGCCGACCAAATTCTCCGTTTCAGGTCTCACCGCGATCCTATTGTTCGTAAGATGGTGATTGTCATGATCCCTTCTCTCGCGGCCTACGACACCCAAACCTTTACCGAACACTTCCTTCACAAAGCCATGGCACATCTTCTAACTCAACTCGAGAAACCTAATGAGCGCTCATTCGGTACGTACAGCTGAGTATTTTCAAAAAATTATTGGCTGATCAATATAGCCTTCGTTGCCATTGGACACACCGCGACGGCTGTCGGGAGTGATATGAAACCGTTCCTTGATTCTATCATGCTACAGATCAAGTTAGGTCTGCAAGGGCGAGGGTTCGTGTTCAATATATTCAACATTTGGCACCAGTGTTTCTGATCAACATCAGGCGTAAGAATGCACCATCCGAAGAACCAATATTCCAGTGCATTGGCATGCTAGCCTCAGCTGTTGGGCCAAATCTAACAAAGCTACTCCATGACCAACTGGATCCTATGCTCGCCTGTGGTCTGAGTGAACCCCTCGTACAAGCTCTGGCTGCGATTGCAAAGTACATCTCCCCACTTTTGAAAACTATTCAAGGTATGAATTTGTACGTTTCAGAGGTGAGAAACGCTCAACGTTTCCAGATCGCCTTCTGGACTTTCTTTCGAACCTCTTGAGTGGACAGCCTTATAAGGCCCTTGGGGCTCCTTCGTCTCTCGCGCGGAATGACATGTTTGCGGTCAAGGATCTGAATTCTGTACAAGTCAGTTGTTATTCATTCCGCGTTACGTATTCCTCACCGGTTCATCTAGATGAATGGAGTTGATCAAAACCCCGAAATAATTAGGCTTGCTCTAGTCACACTGGGGAATTTTGATTTCAGTGGTAGGTTCATTTGTTTGTCTAGTTCTGATGTTATGGACACCTGATTTCACAGGTCACATCTTAAACGAGTTTGTCAGACAGTGTGCTTTGCCTTACCTGGAGGACGACAATACAGAAGTCCGCAAGGCTGCGGCTCTAACGTGTTGCGAACTTTTCATCAAGGATCCCATATGTTACCAATCCAGTAGTCACGCCATCGAAGTCATCAGCGACGTGCTTGACAAGTTGCTCACAGTTGGCATTGCTGACCCTGGTGAAGGATACTTTAATTTGGCCAACCGAAATCCTCTAATTATTTCTCAGACGCAAAAATCCGAAAAGTAGTACTGGGATCGCTTCACGACCGGTTCGACAAACACCTTGCTCAAGCAGAAAACGTCAGGTCGTTGTTCATAGCATTGAATGATGAAGTATTCGAGAATCGAGTCCAAGCTGTTGGCTTAATTGGGCGGCTCGCGAAACATAACCCAGCTTATGTTATGCCTTCATTGCGCAAAGCACTCATACAACTTTTGACGGAATTGGAATACTCGACTGTGATGTGAGAAACCATTTTTTTCTCCTCGCACGCTGTTTCTGATGGCGTTCCAGGCGCAACCGGGAGGAATGCACTAAGCTGTTGACCTTGCTAGTCGGTGCAACGCAAAGCCTGATTAAACCTTATGCTATGCCTATGTTGAAGAATCTACTTCACAAGGCGAGCGATCCCAACCCAACGGTTGCAGCCAATATCTTAATGTGCTTGGGGGAACTGACTTGTGTGGGAGGAGAAGATGCCATAGACGATGTCTCAAGCTTGATGCAAGTCATCATCGCTCGATTATCTGACCCGTCACTACTCAAACGGGATGCTGCGTTGCACACCCTGGGCCAGGTTTGTTCAAGTACAGGATATGTTATTGCTCCACTTATCGACTATCCACGACTCTTGCCAATTCTTGGCCGCATCTTAAGAACTGACTCCAACCAGGCTGTTCGGCGTGAGGTTGTGAAGGTATTGGGTATTCTTGGTGCACTAGACCCATACAGACGCAAAGTGAGCTTTCAAATTGCTCTTGTAGTCGGTCGCTCATAGTTACTTCTAAGACACGACCCGAAGAGGATACCTCCAGCGAGACTTCTGTTGCAGCCGTGAACCAAGTTCCTGTGGCGCAACTCACCACATCATCAGGATCGGATGACTACTACCAAACTGTGGTCATTACTTCCCTTCTGGCCATTTTGAAGGACCAGGGACTCAGTAGTCACCACCACACTGTTATCGAAGCGATCATGTCAATTTTCAAGACACAGGGCTTAAAATGCGTTACCTTTCTACCTCAGGTGTGCTGCTTCCGCTTTTTTTTTCATGGCATTTCTGACGCAATCAAGATTATACCCGCATTTGCAGCTGTTACGCGAAGTTCTGCTGCAAGACTTCAAGAGTTCCATTTACAGCAACTTGCTATCTTGGTCGGCATCATAAAGCAACACATCCGCAATTTTGTCCCTGCGATTTTCAGTATGATAAAGGAATTGTGGGACAGCACCACGCTACAACTCCCGATTGTCTCCTTAATCGAGGCTCTTGGGAAAGCTTTGGATGCAGAATTAAAGCAATATCTTCCTTCAATATTCCCTCTCATCTTGAAAGTTTTCGAAGGAGAGCTCACCGAGAAACGTATCAGCACTCAGATCAAAATCTTCGATGCTTTTCTGACCTTCGGCGTGAATATCGAGGAATACTTGCACCTCGTTATTCCAATTATTGTTAAATCATACGAACGACATGACTTCCCCGATCGCCCAGAATCACTGACCGCACTGCGTAAGCGGGCTATCCAAACTATCGATGGACTCTCGCGAAGAATAAACTTTTCCGATCATGCGTCGCGTATTATCCATCCCCTGGTCCGAGTATTAGAGAATGGGAATAACGAATTACGTATGGCGGTTATGGATACACTATGTTCTTTGGTCATTCAGCTAGGTTCCGACTTCGCGATTTTCGTTCCAACCGTCAACAAGGTACGCGTCTAGCCCTTCCTTTCTCGATTTTTTCTCATCGAATATAAAGTGTTTGCTTCGGAATCGCATTCCGCATCCCAAATACGAGGCTCTTATCGGCAAACTTCTGAATGGTGAACGTCTTCCACAAGATGCGGGCGTTCTGGAACTGTTGTAAGTTGCGCCTATCGTTTTGGGAATTTCTTACTGGTTTTGTTGCAGGATGACTGAAAGCGCCAAGGCACCCGAATTCTCAGCGCCTGCGGAAGCAGCAAAAATGACAGTAAATCAACAACATCTGAAACAAGCCTGGGATATCTCTCAAGTTGCCACAAAAGATGACTGGTTGGAATGGATGCACAGGCTAAGCGTCGAATTCATGAAAGAATCGCCTTCACATGCCTTACGTGCTTGCATGACTCTTGTTGATATTCACCCACCTTTGGCGAAGGAGTTGTTCAATGCTGCCTTTTTGTCCTGTTGGAGCGAACTCTACGATCAATATCAGGTTTGACAGACATTGCTGCCTTTCTATTGCATCTATTGATTTGTGAATAGGAAGACCTTGTTAGATCTCTTGAACATGCTTTAACGTCTATAACAGCCCCATCGGATCTCATCCATCGGCTTCTTAATCTTGCTGAATTCATGGAACACGAAGAAAAACCTCTGCCAATTGAAAATCGTACTTTAGGAGAGTATGCTATGAAATACTTGGCATATGCAAAAGCACTGCATTATAAAGAATTGGAGTACTTCTCGGAATCATCACCCGCAGTTATCGAGGCATTGATTGCAATCAATACGCGACTACAACAACATGACGCTGCCTGGGGTACCCTGCTTACTGCACGTGAGCAATACGACGTTACGAAACACGAAGAATGGTACGAAAGACTGGGTCGATGGCAGGAAGCTCTCTCTGCCTACGAACGAAAGGCTGAAGTGGATCCATCTGCTCCAGGTGTGCTAATTGGCCGCATGAAGTGCTTGCATGCCCTTGGAGAATGGGACCAATTGGCTCTACAAGTTGAAGAAAGCTGGTCGACTGCAAATCACGAAGACCGTCGGGAGATAGCGCCCATGGCGGCGGCTGCAGCCTGGTCACTGAATGAGTGGGATTCCATGGACGATTTTATCGCTACTATGAAACCGGATTCTCCTGACCGTGCATTCTACCGTGCCATCCTTTCCGTACACCAGAATCAGTTTCCTAAAGCTCTGGCTCATATCGCCAAGGCTCGCGACTTGCTCGATCCCGAATTGACGACATCTTTCGTTGGGGAAGGTTATGGTCGGTCCTACAAGTAAAACCAAAAAAAAAAAAATTCCTTTGCTGAACTGACCCCATGCGTTTAGTGTTATGGTCCGTGCTCAAATGTTGTCGGAATTGGAAGAGATAATCGCGTATAAGCAATTTGCTGACCAGCCTGAACGTCAAAGTACAATACGGAGGACCTGGATGAAGAGGTGAGGTCGTCCAGTCGTCCAAAGAATCTCAATAACCATTTGCAGGCTTATAGGTTGTCAACCAGACGTGGAGGTCTGGCAGCGAATTCTCCAGGTCCGAACATTAGTACTCAGCCCGGAGGATGACCCCGCAATGTGGATCAAGTTCGCCAATCTTTGTCGAAAAAGTGAACGCATGGCTCTGGCGGAGAAGACGATAAATTCTTTGCTCTCACCCGACCGGGTACGTTCGTCTTGTTAATTTCTCATTCTGCTAAGTGACCTCGCAGCATCGTCTTCACGATCATCATCATTCAAAGGCTCCACCAAATGTTGTTTATGCACAGTTAAAATACTTGTGGGCCAAGGGCTCAACGGAAGACAGCCTGAATTTCTTGCGACAGTTTTCTGCTAGTCTTTCTGCGGATATCGCACGCGAGACGGGCCAGACACAGCGACCAGGCGTTTCCAAGGAAAAGATCACGGAGCTTTCAAAGTTAGTCTCCCGCTGTTATTTGAAACAAGGTGAATGGCAGGTAAAACTCAAAGATGATTGGAGTGAGGTGGGTCCCGCCATTTTGCGGTAAAGCCCCTATCAAACATTGCTCGCAGAGAAATGTCCCGGATATTCTTCGTGCTTATCTATTAGCTACTCACTATGACCCAACGTGGTATAAAGCATGGCACACCTGGGCGCTCGCTAATTTCGACGTTATTGCACACATGGAAGGGCAGTCGGATGGCAAGATCTCTGACGTTGCTGGTGACCAATTAGCTGTGCATGTGGTTCAAGCTGTTGAAGGTATGTACAATTTATCAGACTCCTATTTTATTCTGAATTCCCCGATCCATTACATCAGGATTTTTCCGCTCGATATCTTTGAGAAATAAAGATGCTCTTCAAGATACACTGCGTCTTTTGACACTTTGGTTCAAGTATGGAGCACATGAAAATATCAGTCATGCAATGGCAGCTGGTTTTTCGACTGTAGAGGTTGACACTTGGCTAGATGTCATCCCTCAGGTATGTTTATTCAATTGGGTTTACGTCTATACTCGGTCTGAGCATGTCAGATCATCGCACGAATTCAAACCCCTCATGCTAACATTCGGAGGAACATCAACAACCTCTTGACTGACGTTGGAAAGAATCACCCCCAAGCTCTTCTATATCCCCTAACCGTTGCTTCCGAATCTTCGAGTGTAGCAAGACGAAATGCTGCTCGTGCCATCATGGAACGCATGCGAGAACATAGTCCGACGGTCGTATCACAGGTATGATACTATATGGATTCAGTTTGCGCCATATTGACACACCCTCGTCAAGGCGTTGGTAGTGAGTCGTGAGCTTATTCGTGTTGCCATTTTGTGGCAGGAGCTTTGGCACGAAGGTTTAGAGGAGGCATCCCGGTTGTTCTTCTCCGAAAAGAATCCGGCTGGGATGATTGCAGTGTTGGACCCCTTGCACGATACATTGGAAGCTGTAAGGTTTCTGAATCTCTTGTTTCTTATAATCTCACCATCCCCAGGGGCCGACCACAGCAAGAGAGACCTCGTTTGTCCAACTTTTCGGCAAGGAATTACACGAAGCACGCGAAGCTTGTCGGCGTTATCGTGCATATGGTGATGCCGGTGAACTGGACAAAGCCTGGGATATTTACTATGGGGTATGTGAGGTTCGATGGTTGGTTGGAAACACTAACAGGTGTCATCAGGTCTTTAAACGAATTGATAAACAATTATTTTCACTTACCACTCTGGATCTTCAATACGTCTCGCCAAGTTTGCTTAAGGCCCAAAATCTTGAGCTTGCCGTTCCTGGTTCGTTCTTCCTGTTCTTGTGGAACACGTCATCCTAAAATCATATCCAGGGAGTTATCAAGCAAATCGCCCCATCATCAAGATTGCAAGTTTTGCTTCGAAATTAACTGTTATTACATCGAAACAGCGACCAAGACGCCTTTCGCTCAAGGGTAGCGATGGTAGAGATTACCAATATGTACTCAAAGGTATTGTCGCAGTCAGCTGAGGCGGTGTTTAAATTAATCCCTTTTGTTAGGCCATGAGGATCTCCGTCAAGACGAACGCGTTATGCAGCTCTTCAGTCTTGTTAATACACTGCTGTCGGTTGATAGCAAAAGCTTCAAACGTCGTCTTCATATACAGAGGTACCCCGTGATACCCCTTGCGCCAAACGCGGGTCTGCTGGGATGGGTACAGGACAGCGATACCCTTCACGTCCTTATTCGTGATTACCGAGAATCCAGAAAGGTGTTACTGAATATTGAATACCGATTGATGCTCCAGGTATGTTTCTTCTTGACTTTCATCTTGAAAATCTGACGAGCTGTATAGATGGCCCCGGACTACGAAAACCTCTGCTTGCTTCAGAAGATCGAGGTCTTTGAATATGCACTCGAAAACACAACAGGACAAGACTTATATCGCGTATTATGGCTTAAAAGCTCAAATTCTGAACATTGGTTAGAGCGCAGAGCAAGCTATACACGTTCGCTCGCCGTGAATAGCATGGTTGGCCATATTCTGGGCCTCGGAGACCGGCATCCATCAAATGTCCTCCTCGAACGAAGTACTGGTAAGGTTGTACACATTGACTTCGGTGATTGTTTCGAAGTAGCCATGCATCGCGAGAAGTTCCCAGAGAAAGTACCATTCCGGCTGACTCGCATGTTAACACATGCGATGGAAGTAAGTCTTAAAAAAAAACTTCAAGTAATTACTAATTTCATTTTTGTCGACTCAAGGTCAGTGGAATTGAGGGCAGTTTTCGGAAAACCTGTGAAATTACAATGCATGTGCTTCGGGACAACAAGGAGTCTCTGATGGCAGTGCTGGAAGCATTCGTCTATGACCCTCTCATCAACTGGAGACTTATGCAAACTGATGTGGAAGTGCGACGGCCAGAGGGTGAGTTGGCTCTATTGGCTAAGCGTCACCTCTTACCAAAAGAAAATATAGAAACGACCCTCAACCCTGTGCGTGTGGCCGAATTAGCAAGGGTTGGTCACCCCCAAGGGCCGATGCGCAAACTCAAGGCTGATGAAAATGACATCTTCAATGGTGAGTGTTGGCCCAACTGAGGCCCAACAGAGTTTGACATCGAATACTTGTAGACGAAGGGCAGACAGGAGGAGCACAGGAAGTTCGCAATGATCGCGCTCTTGCCGTCTACAACCGCGTTCAGAACAAGATTACGGGTCTGTAGCAATGACTCCCATTTTCTACATTGATCTGACGAGATACCAGGGAGAGATTTTAACCCCGATGTTGTGCTGAGCGTTACTGAACAGGTGGACAAACTAATTGAACAGGCCACAGCTTTAGAGAATTTATGTCAGTGCTTTTCCGGGTGGTGTGCATTCTGGTAACTGTAGTACTATTGTAATGCATGTTTTGTATTTTATAGCTCCCACCATTTACTATAGATTTTTTTCATGTTCCCAATTCTGTCCAAAAGAGTCTTCAGGATTCAAGCAGGATGTCGTTTGACAAGAGAAAGAAAAAAAAACTTTCCCCGACCCTACTAAGTGGATGTGCGGAACAAAATTGGGGTCGTCACCGTCTGGTAACACCCAGTAAGTGCGATTTAAGCTACTCCTCAATATGAATTTCTCTATGCATTTCTTGAAACTCATCCATCGTAACTTGCAATTGTTTATCTTCGGACCAATCCCATCTAAATCGTTCACCAGTCACGGCATCCCGAGTCGGTGATGTAATCGATGACCAGAATGGCAAAAGTTACTCGAGCAACATTAAATAAGCCCGTCGAGAAACATAACGAAAAGAGCGTCGTGACTTCATGTAAAAAGAATAATCTGCTCGTGGAATAAATTCGGTAACCAGCGAAAATCAATGAGAAAACGATGGAACCAGATCCTACGACCTGAAAATTGTGTCAGGGTGGTCAGAGAAATATCGTGTCGGTGGTGAATGTGTATACGTACAAAATTACAATGGCATTCGATGCCGTTTCCTTGAAATTTGATGTAGGAATACAATGAAGTGAGGAGTTTGATGCATGCATGCAGGGAGAAAGCCAACAATGCATGAGGTCGTATATCATCATCTAGACGGGTTTTGTTGCGGGCAACAAACTAATGGAATGTGTTCTTAAATGCCATTCTTCGCATGATGTGGCCCAGGCGTCGGGGACGGTAGTCTGAGTAGCCAGTCCGGGGGTGAGCGGCGTGGGGGTGGGGGTGCCTCACACTTCGGGTGCTGCCACAAGGGTAATCGGGGGGTCGTCAACACGCGGAGAGTCAGAGGGAGTCGGCTTCTTCTTGCAAGATTTCGACTTGGCAGGAGGCGATGACTGGGGTGTATCAGTTGGAAAAGGTGCAGTGCTGGAAGAGCTTGAAGGAGAGGGGGTTGAAGGAGAACCTTGATCAGCAGCGAGGGTAATCGAAGGACCGGGGAACGTGTAAGTTGCCTTTGGGTCGAAAACATTGGGATCAAAGATACCAGGGTCGTTATCTGAATAAGCACCAAGGATGCTAACCAGCTCGTTGGCTTTAGGAACGCCATTCCCGTTGCCTCCGATCCTAAGCTGGACACAACCAGGATAAAACTCTGCACCACCAGGGCTTGTGGCGAGATGCAGAGCGATGATTTCATGACGGATGAGATAGTTCCCGTTAGCCAGATTCTGGGGATCATAACGCCTCCTTTCATAAGATCATTCTGTACCCACTCCGCCCCTGTTTCTTGCCGACTTGGTTGATTTTGAACAGCCTGGTTGAAGGAACGGAACCACAAGAAGCCATATAAGTCATCGATCACCAACGAACAAAGGGACAATCATCATACCCAGTCGAAAGTGATGTTATCACCTGGATTTGCATCAGCAACGAGAGCAGCTGGACCGGAATCAACTTGCGGTCCGATCCATCGTCGACGTCGTTCCCGATGCTAAAGGCGAGAGTCTCTGGCCTCAGTCTGACCAATATTTTTCACCGTATACTCTCTGGCAACGTTTTTACCCCTTTTCAAGCTGCGACCGACTTCCCATACGCGACCAATATCGCATCCTCTCGTGTCTCATCCTTGGCCATCATGAACCGTTCTCTCTCCGATTCCATACCCTCCGACTAAAGGGCTGGGATATCGCCATTGAGCCTAAAGCTGAAACTGGCTATATTGATGTTCGTCTTATCTCGAAGAAAAGCAGATTGCCGTCATTATTGAGATCAAGGCCAGCGAAACGGAGGGCCAAATAGAAAAGGATGCAGATAAAGCCCTTCAGCAGATTATCGACAAGAACTATCGAAACCGAGAAGGCCTTTCTGGCATTCGCATTCTTCGAGAATACGGCATTGCGAGCTATCATCTCATGTCTTTTGCGAAAGGTCGATACTTGGAGCTCAACGAGGGTAAATGGGTAGAGAAAGATGACCCAGCCAAGGCTCCAGCGTGGTTGTAGTCCACGGGTGGGAGGCAAATCGCTTCATGAAACTGGATTCGGTCTGCAGAACGACCCCTGCTCACGGTATCGATTGCCTCTTTCCCGAAATCATCTTCAGATCTCATCACCTGGCATATACGAAATTGTGAATGCCCGGCGAGGGTAATGGACTTGATCGACTAGCCTTATTCACTTCCTTCAGACACCCCAGGAATTCGGGCCCACCGTCTGCCTGTTGGTTGGGCTAAACCCTTCGGTTAGGCGAGCGACAACTATTCTGCGTACCTGGGGGTAAACCACCATCGTGGGTGCAACACCATACTATCATTCCGGGCGTTACAGACAATAAAGATTGGCATTGTATTCGTAAGGTGTGGAGTTCATGTTGTCTTCGTATATGAGCCTGGCTCGGATGAGGACTCGAAGTAAATCTTGTACTTTTTGGTTATATCGAGAAATGTGCCGCAATCGTGTTTACCCTGGAACAACCCGGATATTTCTATCGCACAAGGAACTATTGCCCACGCAACCAACAATGGGGCAAAACGAAGTTGCATTACGCTTAGCGCAACAGGAGGACTACTGACCAAACTGAGTGTTTGCATGAGGTGCTGCAATCCAAAATCTTGAAGAATTCAATTAAGCAAACAGGGACAAAGGACCGCTGCCTTCAACGACCACAATGCCTCGAGGAATACCAAATGCAAAACGAGATGACACTGGAATGAAGTTCACGTCGTTCAATGTGCCATTGCCGTGAGTGTACACAAGTGTTTCTTGACCTTCTTCCTCATGTTTCCAGTTTCAATCCGAAGCATGTCAGCTCCACATACCTGAAGACCGAATCACAGAGCCTATGGTCCAGGAATGCAGTTAAACGGGGAAAAGCTCCTGTGGCTGAGGATTCCCCCTCTGACCAAAGGTATGCTGTCCTCACTATTCTGCACTTGTCCTCTGAGGCATGAAAGACGAGGTTCTCAGGTCATTGTAATCCATCCCGGGTCACGCTATATACGATTAGGCAGAGCATCCGAAGTTAATCCGATACAGGTCCCTTGTGTTGTTGCAAGAAAGTGGAAACTCCCTATTCAGAAAGAAGGTCGCGTAAATCTGGTCTCTCGACCAAAGAAGAAGGGTGAGGAAAACATTAATGTCACTAATGGCCAGGAAACAGCTCAATCCCCCGAAAAGGATCCTGTACGTGTTTCATCCATCCAATTGCGCATCGTCCTGTTAAAATTCCATTTAGTTTGATGCAAAACTGTCCGTTATAACAAACTCTCTTCGAGATCGCATGAGATTCTATAAGTTGCGTGTTACACCGAATGCAACGAAGATAGCATCAACTTTCAATGAACAATTCAAACCAGAGAAGATCGCAGAGCACAATGATTATCAGACAGAATGGATTGACGGGAAAGAAACCGACCAAGTCTACTTCGGGGATGATGTTTGTGTTGCCCTCTGTATCTGTTAGGTTAATCTGCTGACATCTGAGCTGCGAGAAGGCACTTCGAATTATTGATCCAGTGGCGACGAACTACATGGTTCGATGGCCTATCTTTGCTTCCAATTTCAATTCTCGAGATTACACCTCTGTACAAGAAATCCTTAGTGATCTCGAATTGCTAATTAGGGATACTCTCCAAAATAGGTTGAGCATATCTGATGCTCATATCAAAGTAAGTCTTCATTATCTCGTTTGCCTGGTTGTCTAAAGTTTCAAAAGAATTACTCTGCTGTCCTGGTCATTCCCGACCTTTATGATCGGGCGTATGTCCGCGAAATGATCAACATGCTCATTTATTCACTAGGATTCAAACAAGTATGCGCACAACAGGTATTTTGAATCTCTATTCATTTTATTCGTCTCTAATCGTGCCAGGAATCTTTGGCAGCCACATTTGGAGCAGGGATATCTAATGCATGCGTAGTTGACATTGGAGCTGTCAAGACGAGTATCGCTTGTGTTGATGAAGGTCTTGTGCTATCCGACACTAGGTGTGCCACCTCAGATGAGACGCTTCGATGACTGATAATCTGTCTATAGGATGTCTTTGAGTATTGGAGGCAATGATGTAACAGAATTCTTCAATGTGTTATTGGAACGTATCAAGTTTCCATACAGAGAATTAGACCTCAACCGTTCGTACGATTGGAATATTATGGAAGACCTCAAAATTCGACTTTGTACGTTAGCGGACGTAAGTTGTCGACTGTAATTGGTTGTATCCGACATCTCACTCAACACAGACTGATGTGGCCTTGAATCTTTACGACTTCAACGTTCGAAGACCCAATAAACTGACGGAAAAATACGGCCTGCGTGCTTACGATGAAATTATCCTGGCTCCTATGGTAATCTGCCTTTACTTTTTTGGGTACCCAAGCATTGACTGCGCCTTGAAAGTGTCTGTTCGAACCACGAGTGATCGAGTTCGAGGAGAAACGAAAGAATTTTCGTCCCATAGTTTACAACGTGACTGAAGACATCTTGGGTGGACAAACAGAATACATCGTAGGATCACGTCCTGCCGTTGTTCATGATGCACGCCTAATGATTCACGAGTCAGACCAACGCTATGGTTATCTCGACTCAGCATTTGATGCCGGCCCCAGAATCCTCTGAGCCAGCCCAGCAGACCGAAGCAGCAGAGCAACTCCATGGTAAACCAATTGAATAATCTTGTCTGGCTGAAATGCAAATTCCTGCAGGATCTTCGAAGAGCGAATCTGACGTGCAGCTTACAGGTGGCGCCAACGATGCTGATTCAGCCTCAAACCATCCTGAAGCCTCAGGTTTGGCTGTCGATTTGGTTGATGTCGATGAGGAAAGTAAGGCCCCCGAAACGCAACCTTCCACGCAAGCTCAGAGCGCCCCAACTCAACCTGCCCCTTCCGCACCGTTATATCCTGGCGGTTACCCCATTGATGTTTCTTTTGAGGCTAGCAAACTGCCACTGGATGTGGCTATCTTCAACAGCGCTAGAGCAGCTGGGGGAGATGAAAAGATCCGCAAATACTTGCAAGCAGTCCTTGTTATTGGTGGTACTGCTTTGATACCGGGCACCGCCTACGCATTGGAGAGCAGGTAAGATTACTCTTTCTGTCCAACCTACATGCATCTCCTCATCCCAACTTAGGCTGCAAGCAATTGCCACTCCGTTAGTAGCGAATATGGAGAAGGTCACAATAATTCCACCACCAAAAGAGGTAGACCCACGGGTCCTTGCCTGGAAAGGTGCGGCTGTTCTTGCGAAAATGGACGGGGTATCGGAGCTATGGGTTACAGCAAACGACTGGGTAAGGCACCATCTCCCGCTGTTCTACTTTCTGAACTCGTGTGCAGGGGGTTTTCGGAATGAGGGCTCTCAAAGAGCGTTGCTTCTATCTGTAAGAATAGCAATTCTACTCTACGACACCTTGACGGAACTCTTAACAATACTGTCCGACTGGCATCCCTTCACTTCACTGATCGAGACAATGGTGAGGCAGTTACCAGCAGAGGACACAATAGAATGAATTTTTGAATAAACAACAACCCATTCAAAGTAGACTAAGTATTTGCGCCATTGTAACTAGACTGTGACAGCAAAGTCTACTGGACTGAGCCTTGGCAAGCAATCGAAGTTGGACGGATTTCGCGCCGACGGACTGCCAGAGCGGGCTGTAAGCAATTGAAGAGTACTGCGGGAGTTTAACAGATATTCAATAAATGGAACCCATCAGACTCCGAGTTTTTCTTTCATTGTGATGAAGTCTTGCGGTTTCATCATAGACCACGCGCCCAACAAGTAAGCCATCTCTTCTTTTCCTTTCCTGCAGATTTGAAGGTCAGATCGTGAAGTCTGTCGCAATGCGCATACATTACCTAACTCTTTCAAGCCAATCGATTCTCATGCAACCATCTTCAAGCCAGTCGGCTGGGACAAGCTTTCCCGATGCCACTTCGACGTCTTTGTCTTCCAATTTCATTTCTTTCCGTGGATATGAACCGTGTTTCCTTCTAGATTTCGTATTGTATTTGGTCGCCATTTCTGCAACAGTCTTCGCTTGCGAGAATCGCGGCTGCTCGACAAGCTTCGTGAGGAGGGATTCAATAACGGAAGCGGCGATGCGGTTCGGAACGAAAGGAAACGTGAGTTGCAGACGCGGAATATGTTCAGGAGTGATGATCAAGAGACTTCGGCACATGGGACAGTCGACAGACTCGTGCCAGGTGCCACAATGGCGATGTAATCGGGAAAAGAACCATTTCAGGATGCAAAGTCCGCAGAAAGTGTGGCCACAGCGCGAAGCGTTCAGGACGTACGGAGCCGCCAGGACTTCGTAACATCTACAATAAGACTATGTACTGAGTATGGCTTTTGGAAGAATATAACGGGAATTAATAGCTTACAAACAGCACAAGAAGTGGTCTTGTAATTGTTCCATAGTGGATTCGTTCTCTCTAATTGCTGATCGTAGGCTCATCGCTTCACTCTCCTTTTCCTCCAGAGAGGCTATTCGCCGCTCCAGTTCGTCCGTTCGGTTCTTCAGTTCCGCTTCATTCTGAATCAACAGTTTCTCACGTCGATTGAGACCCTGGCGGGTTATCTGGCGCGATCGCACAGGGTCGGTGCCGGAAGCACAATGTAACTTTGCTGACGATGGAGAAAAGGCGTCTTCGCCTCGGGTATCAAGTAAAGGGGTGATATCAGCGGATATTCTCGTTCGGCGTGTTCTGGCAGCGGATGTAGATTTTACTTGTGCGGCTAGCGTTGGCTTACTTGCGGCTGCGATTGCAAAGGATAATCAGTTGGGGGACGATGCGGCATCGGTAAATCACTGACATTTACGATTGCTCAAACGCAATGACCGCCTTGTATACAAAGGACTGGTACTTTCCATCGAATGTAGTGACGAGCACTGGTGGTCGTTGTGGAAGGCAGTGTGAGATGATGTAATTACCAGATCGATGGCATCACGTGCACTGACAATTTGATTCTGAACAGTCGTATGCGTTTCTTCATCATTCATCACTGTCAGGACTCTACCGAATGCGACTCAAAGCACCTCCAGCCTGTCCTTTGTCTCATGGAAATTTGTATCACTGGACTACCCGAGGTTCATCCTGAAGAGTGTATATTGCAAGCTCTGTCGAGATTAAAGGCTTAAATTGCTCAATCAACCATACGAACTTGTGCCTTGCCCCTGGTTCTCAACATTGCAGGAAAAAAAAAGTACCTCTATACATGGAGGTACCCCCGTATAGATTTTTTATGCTTTGGCTTTGCATCCTTCCTTGTGGCAAACAGTACTCGGCTCTGGTAAAGGCCCGTTTGATTTCTTCAACGGATCTGGACATACTCGACAGAATTTATGTAAAAAAACTGAATTGCCTTCGGGAAAAAGAGGACGAACGAAATTCAATCTGGCTTGTCCCGGACGAATGCACGAGGAACTGGCGCATGAAGACTCTTTCGCTTTCCATTCTGATAGCTCATTCTCCATTCACTTGCCAGGACTCGATCACTGCCTACGCCTCCCGCAGATAGAATATTATCTCGATGCAGTTGGACTCCTCGGGCTCTGTGTATATGGGCATTACATTGCGACCTCGATGTCTTTTGACTGACGTGATACACTGACGGTGTCGGAACATGGGTGTGACCCAAATGTTCTTTCCCGTCTTCCCTCGGTATCCGGGGAGCTTTTTTACAAGTGAGTAAAGGCCTTGGGCCCCGCTCTTGATTGATGCAGCAACTTCAATGTGTATTTTTTTGAAATTAGGTCTATCCTTCACATCACATCACATTATCTGTTCACTCTCGCTTATTTTGCATTGGAGCCACCTTATCCACCTTTTTACTTGAATACACATCCGACCACGGAAATGTTGTGGGTGTGAGTTCCCCCATTTCTTCAGAAAAGACATGAGTTATGTCGTGAATTTAAAATTGGTCACTAATGAACCCCAATATCTTATCAACAGATCTACCGCCGGCTTAAACAAGCGCTGATGTTGATTTGCCCCCATATAGATCGATGCAACACAAGGTGCAAGGATTATTACAACCGAGAGGGATCGCCGAGGTTTTTGGTGTCACTTTACAAGTCTCGTTGGATAGCAATACATTACCCTCTCTCCGTGTCAATTCAGTTGTCAAGCCTTGATTGTATATTTGCTCTCTAATCCTGACATTGACAAGCAGGCAGTCGGGCCATGAGGGATAAGCACGTGTGGGCAGAGAGCCTTTCGTGGATATTTTGTATTCAGAAAACCTACCGTAAAGGGCCGCTGAACCGAAGAAATAATAACGTGAGCGGATGGGCAGCACCACAGCAGTGCAAGGCACTTTTGGCAGTTGAGGAAATTTGCCGCATGGCGAGGTTTACGCGAAATGAATTGTGAAAGGTGGAAAAAGTGGCATTGCTCCGGACAGCAAAATACTGTGGGTTTCTCGGATTTGGCATCGTATATTACGTTGTGTCGTGCCACAATATGCCAAAGACGTCTGGATGATTCTTATTTCTGAAGCAACGATAGCAGTTCATTCCGAATGTTTTTCATGATGATAAGACGACTTGCGGAGATGCGAGGTCCCACAATTGCGCAGAGGGTCGATTTGGGACGTCCGTCGTGGTGCCTCGATACCGCGACGTGAGAACGCCTCTGAAGGTGATATTTCAAGGCACATTGGCAGGTGACTGTGGGCAGTTATCTATCCTTGAAAGGACAGATCATTATGTTCTGATTTTTGGAGTGCTGATGCGTCCGGGGGCGGGAGGGCGGCTTACGGAGGCCAGATTAGGATATGAAAGATCGAATGATCGACACGGGGACATCCGATTGTAACGCTGGACCCAATTCTCCCGAATTGTTTTCGAATTTCTTTAGATTCCCACGTGCTGCGGTGATCGAAATTCTTATTTCTTATCAAAAGTGAAAGAGGATCGCGGCAGACACGGGGCACGGCGGGGCTGGGGCGGAAAGGGCGGAAGGAAGGGCGCAGATGGGGAATGATATGCCGATGCAATTAATTTGACAGACACACGTCACGGCGGTCACAGATCTCGATCGAGTGAGATCGTGTACACTCTTAACAGACGACGCAGAAACTATACTCTCTCCCAGCGAGTATGCTCTCCATCGCCCACTCCCTTCCCTTTATCCAGCCCCCGTCTCCCTCTCCCCCCTTCACCCCCCGCCGCATCGACCACGCTGTCTATCCCCCCAACATCCACAACGACCACCAGTGTCGTTACAACAACAACCTCACCTCCACCGCCTTTGCCTACAACCCCTCCCCCCGCCCCTTCCCCCTTTATTCTGCCCATCTCCACCGTGGCGCCAGCACAGGTTCTCTCCGCGACCTGCGCCACCACCATGCAGAGTTCCCCCATCACATAGATCCCCGCCATAATTTCCTCGACACCAGGCCTGATCCCTACGACGAGCCCATTTCTCCCCTCCAGCCCAATTTCTCCGGTGGTCTCACTTCCCCTTACTCCCCTATTACCGAAAATCCATACGGCCCCTCCCCCCCTGGGACCGCCACCTCCACCTCTTCCTCCGTACCACCCCTTCACAATGGCCCTTACATGCCCGGCAGCCCAACCATGTCAATCACCCAGCACCTTCAACGAAGCATCAGCACTCCAAACATGGCCGCAGAAGCCGTCGATAGAAAGACATACGCCTTCGTCGCCCTACCCGGCAACGCTGTAAAGAAACGCCCCCGTCGCCGCTACGACGAGATCGAGCGCTTGTATCAGTGCTCCTGGCCAGAATGCACAAAAGCGTACGGCACCCTCAACCATCTTAATGCCCATGTCACAATGCAAAAACATGGCCCAAAACGCACCCCCGACGGTATGTCTCGCCTCATCCTCTTATTATATAATTTATCTCCATATCTTTTCCAGAATTCAAGGAAATGCGCAAGCAATGGCGGAAAGCCAAGAAAGAGCTGGGTGGTGCCCCAGGCATCATGCGACGGGAGAGCTTTGGTGACGTTTACGACGATTCAGCAGGTTATAACTATCCTGCGTCACACTCGCTGCACCCTATTTCTCGCTCCCAGATGCTCCAGGATGATCTTGGTCTTCCTACCTCGGTGAGCATCGCCGGCGAGCGGTACAATGTGCCAATTGATGATATTCGGTACCCACCCTCCAATGAGCGTGAGGCCGATCCGCCCGGTATGGGTGGCTACTCGAACGGCATGCTCAACCGTCACCGCTACTCCGACGGACTTTCAGCCTCTTGGCATGGAAGCTCGGTTCTGTCGCGGTCAAATACGGTTCATCAGCATCAGCATCATGACCGCTACGAACCCTCGGTACCGCAGAATGCGCATCACTCGCAATTGCCACAACTAGCAATTGGCGCGAACATGTCGCGACCGATGAGTCCGCCACCCCATTCCGCGCCTGCGCACCCTCACCACCACCCTTACCACCACTCGGCAATGTCTATGAACCGTGGTGGTGGTCTGCCAGAGAGCGGTGCACTGCTGACAACGCCGCTATCCGCCTGTCACCCAGATTCCTCATCATTGATGCCACCGATCCAAAATGGCAGCGGTCCAGTCAATGTGATTTATACTTCAGAGGGGTATGAGCTGTATGACAGTGACAGCACTGGAAGACCTGGGACAGGTCACACAAATGCTAGTGTCTCGTAGAGCCAGTGTCAAGACCCCGAACTACCAGCAAGGGTGTTTCGTATGCGGCGCCTCCTCCTAGACTTCTTGTTCTCTTCTTGAGAGTGGAGACATTCGTCGCGGCTGACGAAGCAAGCTCCTTATCGTCTCTATGCCTTTCCTGCTTTTCCTCGGATCTCGCTCGCAGATTCCGTTTGGTTAAGCATTATGCATGCATCCTTTTCTTCCCAACTTTCGTTCTTCGTTCTTGGCCTGTGGCCGATCCATCTTGATATGTGCTTTCTTTGTTTTATCTTATTCTAGCATTCGAACTCTTCATATTGAGTCTATTTCTCATAGGGGCCATCTACCTTATCTCATCATTGATCATTCTGTACTCTACATTACTATAGTTCAGTTACATTCGCTTTCCCAGATCCAAAATCAATGTACAACGTTACTGATTAATCACTATCTTGTTCTTGCAGCTGGATATGAACCTTGGGTATCCATCCCGAGTCCTGGTTCGAAATTTGAATGTGGTCTATAAGGACCTATACAATCGCTTGCGGACGATAACCGAGGGGGACGCGGAGCTTCAAGCACTCGATAGGGATCAGCAATAGATTTCTGTGCGGGTAATGGTCACCAGATTTTGATTCTGAATATATTTGGCGAGCCAAGATCTTCACTTGTGGCCATTTTAAAAAGATTGAATTCCCAGCACCTCCATAGAAGATCGGTATTGGATAACAATTTGTTTGCTCCAGCTCCGGCTCCAATTTGCTTGCGAACCGGACATTACATACGCTCTTCTTTAAAGCTGGTATCGCGGAAGAATGCCTCCATGAGGGAGTCGACGTAAACGATGCATGACCTCAAGGCTACCCTCCGACTAAAATGAATGGTGTAAACCCACTCAAGGACCGAAGAAAAAAAAGGGGGACGCAAGGGTTGAATACAAATTTTAAAATTGACATTCAAATTTCCTTTTTATTCAGGCAGTTTACTGAGTTGCCGTTTAGGCGAGCAGTCCCTTTGTCTTCTTTCTCCCAGCGAGCCTTCGGTCCCGGGATTTGGGATACATCAATTGACAGTGCCAGATTTGAAGAGAAGTCCAAAAGTTGAACGTGATTTTGAAATAATTTGAACCAGGAAATAATTCTTGATCCGTTGGGTGTGTCTCGTGTTGCCATCTGTCGCCATGCTTATCTGTCAATGATGGCGTTCAAGAGAATAGCCGTATCCTGGCCAGTTCGGCTATCTTGGGAGTTGAACGTTGAATGTTGGACGCTTAGCGCTTAAGCGCTTAACGCTTAACTCTTGCCTTGGCTGCCGGTATATTACTGGGGTATATTTGTCATAAGATGATCATGATCATCGAACGAGCGCTAACCGAACCACTTACATATATAGTGACATGTCACCAATGTTCTGATGGGGTTTTCTAATAATAGCATCAAGGATTTCCACATGCCATGGCTTCTTCAAGTCCATTGCTTCTGCTTCTTTTCGGCTTGATGAACTGTTGACAGATCGGTTTCTGTATGTTTCTGTTACGTTATTTAGTCCTTTTCCTTCGCGCATACCAGTTAGCGCTCAAGATTCCTTCTGAACCGCCACTGGGTTCCATTGCACCCATGCATCATGCAGACCGCCACCGATATTAATCCAAAATAGTGTAACGACCAGAAGCGATATGTGATGTTGGTGGCTGCAAATTTCAAATTTTCAATTACTTAATCGTTGCAGGGTCCCGAGGTGGCCATTGTGGTTATTATACTTATATGAACAGCATAATTGCAAGGTAATGAAGTCGAAGCAAGGGTTTTTTTTTTCACTTTAATATCTGTTACTCAAGATTGGCACGTCGTGGTAACTACATAATGAAACCCACGAACCACGAAAGCATGTGAAACACGCGATTCTCTTCGGAGATCGTGCTACGTGGTAAATTGGAAAAAGTCAGTCAGTCAGTCAAGGTAGCTGGGGGATTCGGAGACTCGGAGTCGTCGTCGATTGTTGCGCGCTTATTGAACGGAACAAGGTTAGAAGTGGATCATGGAAGATTACGTATTTATAATAGGCAAGAATTGCCATGAATGGAAAAAGATTCCTGGATATGGTAAGGGGAAATTTAAACCCTTGGACAGCATCTTGATCGTCGACTGACTGCAATATAGCACGTCAATTGATAACTTACTGCCATGCGTGCCATGGGGCATAATAGCTTCCAGTGCGAAGGGTACATCTCGGTAGGCCATTCTTTTCTCTTGAATCACTAGCCTTTTCACTGACGAGAACTTGATTGGTTTACCAAGTAAAAGCATTCACATAAACCGAGCCTTGATTCAGATTTACTAGCCTTTTAGGGAGGCAAGATCTATGATGTCATCCGTAATAGCCTACACAGCCACCGATTTATCAACCCAACCAGATCATCCACAGGCTCTCCTCACTACCACCATTATCAGCGATCTTGCTATCATGGCCGCTGTTAAGCCAGGCCAGCGAATTTTCCTTGTAGATCTACCTGTCGAAGTCTTTCTCGACAACATCTTGCCCTTTGAATCCATTCTTGGGGTACTGCGCTTGGGGTGTACGAATAAAGTACGTTGATGCATGCGGGCTTCTCAAACCCTGATGACCCTCCGTTCTGCTGCTAGTTTTTCTCTACGTTGTGTAGTGATGACACTCTTTGGAAACGCAAGCTGCTGGACGACTTTAATTTCTCGGGGGAAGGTACGGCTCGTACCAGTGGCTACAAGTTGATCTATAGAGGACTGTCCGACCCCAAAGGTGAGCACGTTAGAACGTTCTGCCAGTGATTAGTGCTAAAATCACACTAGTCTTTGTCTGGGGGTGAGATCGCTACACAAGACTTGTTGATCCATTCATTGAACTCATCTTAGTGAGAAATCCAACGGGCGTCTTGGTCGTCCAGATATTCCAAAGACTATAGTATTTGGCGTTCCTTACCCAATAGAGGTCAAACTGCCAGGAGCTCGAGTCGTCAGTCTTGTGGCTGGTGGCATGTAAGTGTCGTATTCTTTTTGAATTAGGGAGAAGAACTGATCGAGTTGGCAGGTCTTATCATGCCTTGGATTCACAAGGACACATCCATGTTTGGGGTGAGCAGCTTAGCATCTCTTTCATCATTTTGGAAGATGTCAACTCCTGGATAGGCGCATTGGACGGCCATGCGTACGTTCTAGAGAGCAAAGGGTTCTCGGACGCCGCCAAACAAGCAACCACCCCTCATCAATTGAAGATGCCTGCTCCAGTACGCTCGATCAGGTGTGTGATCTCTCCTTATTTCTTTCATGACAGTGGCTGTAGCAAAATGACAGTTGTGGTCGCTTGCATTCCTCCTGCTTGGACACCGACAACAAAGTCTGGACGTTTATTAATTGGGGCCGTCCCTTCTATCTCTCTTCTCCCATGTTGACAGACCCCGATTATGCTCCGAAGCAAATTGAATGTGGCTGGACGTTTTCTTCGATGCTTACCAAGTACGGGGATGTCTTCGTCTGGTGGCCGTTTGAGGGACCTCTTGAAACGTTGGTGCGAAGAAAGATGCGGGAGATGGATAATGAAAAGGACAAAGCGGCACATCCTGACGGGACGATCATCCCGTGCGTGCCATGGGGGATGGATTTATTGCCTACTCGTTTACCCCGAATTCCTCCTTTGCCTGATCTACCAGATAACGGCGTTCAAGAGGAAGGTCAGAGGACGGAATTGATACAGATTGCAGCATTTGACAATCACATTGTCGGGTTGACAAACCTTGGCCATATCCTGAAATTTGACTCGCTCCATGACGAAACGGGGGTGCCGCATGGGCACTGGGAATATGTGATTATAATTCCTGTACTGTCACCAATTTCGTATACTGAATATCATGCTAGCTCCCCAAATTCAGTGAACTGCGCGAACTATCAGGAGCTCCTATGTTCTCTTCGTCAGATAAGCAAGACCCACTGAAACTTCCCAAAACACTCAGAATAACCCATGTTAGTGCGATTTCTTTTTTGGTCGGTATATCTGATGTTCAATATATCGATCCATAGATATCTGCAAACTTCCAACATTTCGTAGCTTACACGACTGGATCGTCTTCTATCGTACTTTTGGGAGACACCAACACCACATCAGAAACGCAACCCAAGATCATTCCAGAACTACAAAACAAATCCGTGATTTCGGTGGTCATTGGAGATTACCACAATGCCGCACTCACGGCTGAGGGGAAGTTGTTCACATGGGGGAACTATTCAAATGGTGCTTTGGGCCTCGGAGACCCTGCTCGTTTGCCACCTGGTGCACCGGGTGGCTTTGCGAATCTGCAGGCTTATCAGACAGCAATGACACGGCAACGGGGGACACCGCCCGATGTTACACGGCCTGCTGAGGTCAGATTTGATCATGAAGGGAGAGTAAACAAAGGCTTTTGCTTTGCGGTCACGGCAGCTGGCTGGCACACTGGAGCGTTGGTAATTGATCTCGAGGTTTGCTAATCTTTTTTATTGAAAATTCACTCCCTTTGTACAGCCAGGAGACAGTAAAAAGGAGCCTAAACCTATGGAAAATGAAGGGCCGGCTTTGGAAAGTGAAGGGCCGAGTTCGCCTGACGAAGGACTGCAGTTTGAGACTGTACCTGGGCAAGCCAGAACTTTCATTCCAAGTAGATTTCGTTTCGGACGCGCAGTTGCTTTCAGACAACCCCGAGGAGGTCGAAGTTCCTCGACATAGGCGATACTTTTCTGTTCAAGCACCATAGTTATTTAATGATTAGCCAACAGACAATCAAAATGTCATAAGAGTGTAATGAAAAACAACTCTCAACGTATTCCGGAAGGATCCAAGGACCTAAACATAATACTAGACCATCAGGCCGGTAACAACTGAAATCGAGTTTGCCATACTAGGTTCGGTTTACTTGAAACGGGTCAAAAGACTTTTGATGTGGATTGGCATGCGATGTTTCTTGGGATTTCCTTTCTCGTCGGTGTAATTGGTCTTGAATGCGGTCGAATCGAGGGAGATGGTTGCGCGTTTATTCTTGAGTGCAAACATAGGCCCTTTGATGATTCGGCTTAAGGAGTGCGCACCAAGTGAGCGAGATCGACGGCCGTGGGTTGTGCCGCATTCTGTTGTAGGGGCCTTCAACTCGATAGATTCTCGGGTAAGGGCAATTTTGCGAAAGGGGTGGATGCTGACTGATCGTGTGCGCATTTTCGGAGTTCTCTGCGGCGAAGACCCAGTTGAAATAGGGACGGAGCCGTCATCTTTGTGTATGGGTATGGAATTCGTACGGGGGACGGTTTTCGTCTTGTCGTCTGAGAGGATGATGTTTTTCGAATCTAGACCATTGCCATTGTGTGTTGTTGATAAAGGTTGGGGAAGTAATGAAGGCTTATGGGCGAATCCGACAAAATCTTTCGTAACCTCACTTTTGGGTAAAGCAAAACGAACCACTTTGTACGGTTTCAGAGAACGATTCTTGGATTTCGCCATGGCTGACAGCGGAATCTTCTGTGGGGCGATTCTGGTTGGTGTTGGGGCGCTAGTTTGAGCCGTGACTGGTTTCCGTGAGGGTGGTGGCCGTTGTGAACTTGATAAGTCTGTGCTCGTCCTTTTCTTATAGAAGAATTTAGGTTGGTTTAGCTTCCCTTTCAGCCGCGGTTCGGAGGGTCTTCTACTGGTTGCAGGCACTGATGGTAGTGTCTTGTGGCGACCAGGATCCGGGGAGGATTTGGCAGAGGTGTGCTTGTTTACGGTATTGGAGTGATTCAGGTTCTCAGCCTCATTGTATGACGACATAGGCGATCGAGAATTCCAAGAGGTATCGTCGACAGGTGGGGAGAGGGTAGGCAGCATGCTGGAGCATTGGAGGCGGAGGTTGCTGATCATTTCTTCCACACGAAGTGCTGATTTTTTCGGGTTGTCAAGCCGATGAATATTGAATTTGTCCGGATCACGACTTCCAGAGGTGTCGGTAGAGGGGATCGTAGATAGTATTTCCTTCTTCGGTATAGACAAGGGTGGAAGAGCCTCCCTTCCCCGTCGAGTTGCAATCGCAGATGTAAAGATGTTTTGAGAAGATTCTAATGATGTCAAGGGAAAGGTCACGTAAGATGTCGAAACCACGAGAGCAGGAACAGATGGTTTGTGAGAGGAATCAAGGTCAAAATCAAGATCGGAATCTTCTTGAAGAGGTTCCGCAAAGTACGAGCGTAGGCTGTGAAGCTCACGCATCATTTCGAGCATTTCAGAGTTGAGATCCACCAGCTTTATGTCGTCCGAACCCTGAGAAGAACTTGACCCAATACATCTATGCCGATTCCGAGCTCGGGAAAAGCTCTCAGATGAAAACAACGATCCCTCTGGAAGCCATTTTCGAGTGGCATGATCGAGCGCGTTTTCCCAAGGAATATGTCCCGGCGCATCCCAGCCCATGGAATATTCCTGACCGCAAACCGGAACACGTTCAGTACTTCCATGAGTGTAATTGCAAAGCCACATACAGCCCATTTGCTTATACTCAAGCATTCCTTAAACATGGAACGAAGTCGGGGTGACGTCGGTGAGGCGAGCATGATTCGAGTTGCCGTCGTTGCAGTTGTGCCCGGAAACATTTTCAGGTGCTCGCCCAGAGAGACAGTGGCAATACATGGTAAAGCACAAACGGGGAAAACCGGCATAGGGTCAGAAAGGCTGGAGAGGGCGGAAACATGGGTGACAGATTCAGAGAGCAAATTCGAGTTTTGAATGACATTGGCGGCAATTAGTTGTCCGACATCCAATGAACTTGCAGATAGAGTTGCTGGAATCCCATGCTTGGTTGCAGAGGTGAACGAGGAGACATTTTCCATTGCTCAGAGAGAGTAGGTCCTGATCGTACGGAATAACGGCAGGTTTGAGTAGGGTGAGGCTGACAAGCAGGGTCAACGCTACGTACAGTTGAATTCAAAACCATGATCGTGGTATGAAGAGTTGACCTGTATTAATCATTTGATTTCTTCGTCACGTGTGAACAAACTGCTTGAATCTACACCACCAAGCTAATCGCCAAACCACCCGTTTTCTCGACCTCGCTACTGGAACTGGTATCTGCGTTGAGGTAAGTACGGCCAAATTGACATGCGTAAGATGAAAATTATTGCTATTTGCACGTCAGTCCGAGTACTTTTGAACTTTGAAGTCGAATGACGATACTTCGCATATCTGATTATACTTATCTCCCAAAACGTGTAATGTGAACCGATTCTGACGTGTCAATTCCACAGATTTCCCCATAGCTTCCAACAAAATTAAGTGAACATTGAAGATTCTGTTGATTCAACTGTATAGTATGTTTGATTTGTGCTCGAGAGCTGGTTGCATCTCTAATTTCGATTGTAGGATATAATGTCGATGACAACTCCTACCAGTACGTCAAGTTCACGGAGTGCTGCCGGCAGTCAAGGCAAACCTGCCCTCGTCCCAACGAATAATCTAACCACGGCGGATGGAATCACTGTTCGCACTCGAATCGACCCAACGCTGACGGTCGAGGATGTTATGAAACAGCTTTGCGTCAGCCTCAAAATTAAGGAACCTCCTTCACATTTCGCCTTGAGGGATGAGACGGATGAATTGGTGACAAATGATAACCTCAGGAAGAAGATTAAGAACAAGGTTAATCTGAAGTACGTTACCAGTTGTATTATCAGAACTGTGCGCTTGAATAATTCAACCATAGGCTCGTTAATGCCCCTGCTCGGGAAGCAAGAGAAACAGCCGAAAAACTCCGTCAGAGGAATGAAAAGGTCATAAAGCTGACCTTGTTTTCCTTGCAAAAGTTTATCAAAGTGAGAGCAATTTACTTCCTCGTAGGGCGTAAATAACCAGCTGTATGGCAGGAAGAGGCGTTCGTAACTGAGTTTTTAAGTTGCGACGGTTTATATGAACTCGTGGATATAATTTATAATTCATCTGGAAATACGCTTGCTGTGGGTGTATTGATTATCACACGTCAGCCTTACTAACCTCCTGTCAGTACGCGCTGACAGCCATGCAGAACTTGATGGAATTTGGACAGGGCTGGGGAAATTTAAACGGCGACTTCATTCTTCGTATTGTGCAGATTTTATCGTCTGCACAATCCCTTGTTAATGTTTGCCGCCCTGCGACTGCAATTCTCAAGAAGCTCGTCGAAGCTGATCCATCAAGTGCTCCCCCAGCGCAAGTGCCACCCGCGGGTTCCCAGCAAAGTTCTGTATATCGATATGGTTTTCGGGTGGTTTTTGAGCAAATGAGAAAAGAAATCCACATGTTGGAAACAGTTGTTAACCGGCTCGGTAGTGCCGATACCGCAATGGCACAGTATAGGTGTGTGCAGTTACCTCCTGACTTTAAAGCCAAAATGATCGATCTCGTGAACAGTATGATGTTAATCAACTCGCTCCTAGCTCACGCGAGTGATGCTCGTTGGGAAGAGTTCATTTCAGAACTCGAGAGATTAAATGTCCACAAAGCTGTGGTCGTATGTGGGAGCTCTCATCCTTGATATAACATTTATCGACGCTTATATTTCCAGCAATTGATGTCTATGCACACCATCGAGGACCTAACGTCTTGCATTCTAGATTTTCAGGCCAATATGGTTCGAGTTACATATCGCAAGAAGACAACTCTTGTCGATCCAGACGCAGAAGAATCACATTCCGCTGCGTTGGCTTTCATATGGTCGCATAGCAAATTAGCAGCCGAGACGGACTCTAATGGACAACTATTGAAGTGGCGAAAGCTCGGGTTTGACACTGAAGATATCGTCGAAGAATTCAGCGAGGTCGGATATCTTGGGTTGGAATGCCTGGTGAGTATTTAACTGAACAAAGTAACATGTCGTGATTAGGACGCTTTTTTTTCAGAAACGTTTCGTAGAAATCGACCCTGATTTTCCAAAGGTCTGTGGAGAATCATAAGGGTGCCCGTTAGCTAAGCAATCTATTAGATGATCCAGGAGCAACTAAGTCGGCTTGAAGAACGGAGGTGTCCAATTGCCAAGGCATCCAATGAGGTCGTAGAGCTTTTATCGGAACATTGGAATATCTTTGCGCCCGGTTGTAGGTTGAAATTTCAATGTTTTCTATTTAATCACTTAGTGTTACTCCACAGATTCTACCTCGACGACCTTCCAACCATTCTTTCTCGACTTCCAGAGGGTGCATGCACTGGCCACACAGTTTTTCATCCGTATGTGGGCAGAAAGTGGTGCTGCATCAGGCGATTTCAGTCGCGTTGTTGCCCTCGTACGCAGTCAGTAAGTAAGTGAAACCTCGTAACTAGAACACTGATATATTTTTTGTAGAGTGAAGGCCGCACTTCGTGGCGAAAACGTTAGGGACTGGCATGAAGTAGAACACGATTTCTTGGAAAGTGAATATCGTGCTGTCCGCGACAGGCAAATGAAGGAATTGGAGTTGGAAGATGATTTATTGAGCAAGCTACCCATACGGTATGTGGGATAATTGTCCATTTCAGGAGTGTCCACTCAATAACCTTAGAAACCTCCGCGCAACGTTGTACAAGGAGTCTTATGAATTTGTTCGACAACAACGGATACAATGTCTACTCCAAGGTGCTTGGTTCGTCAACGCAATTCCTGTGAGCTCGCCCCGCGAAACCAACAAACGACCTGGCCGACCCTGGCGGTTCATGCGATTGGTAAATCAGCAGTGTGCAACACCGCAACCCTCTCACTCTTTTTTTTTCAGGACCCAAGCAAGAAATATTTGCATTACGTTGATAGTGCTGTGAAGTTCCAAGTACGCAGCGGTTTGGAAGACTTACCGGAGCGGATTGAAATTTCACTCATCAGCGAGATCGCGACTGGTACTTGTGCCCCACCTCCAAATGTCCTAAGAGATCAGAGTGACCTACCTCCGACACCGTCCACTGCGGCATCACCACTGTCATTTTCTTTATTAAGTGCGCATGAGGGATCATTGGCAGATCTTATTGCACCTGACCAGGGCAGGTGGGCTGACTGGACGGATGGATTTAATATGTTACGGAGAGATGGTGGTCATTTGGCATCGAAGGAAACAGCAGGGTTTGTTCAGGCGTTGACCGACATTGGGTTGAAGATCAAATTACTTGGTGCGTTGATTTAAATGACAGTACGAGAATCCACTCTCAATCGATATCCAGATTTGTCAGGTGAGATGGTTGAAATCCCTAGCGGTCTAGTTGCAGGACCTCCTCCTTTAACGAATGATTACTTCTTTTCGGAACTGCTATGATCTCCAAATTTGCTACATGCTAGCTATTATCATTATGCTTTCTTTATCTTTTATATTGCCATACAATGCGTGGGATATCTGGATAAATGCAGTTGATGCAGAGGTGTAAAAGAATGTGAAATGTCGTGTGTCCGAAACCCATGCGATGGCCCAAGAAAAATAAACAACGGGGGTTGAACCCGAATGTTTAAGGTCTGATCTCTTCGAAAACGTGGAGGCTTTTTAAATACTTTGTTGGTCCGAATTTAGTGGCCATTGACGGCATTCGCTTTGGCGTTAAGGGCCTTATACTCAGCACCGGCCTTGAAGAATGGATCGAAAATGCTGTTGTGGTCATGGAAGTCATTGTGAACAACGTTGACCAGGAAACAAGTTTCCAAGAGCTGATCAATCAGCTTTTTCGATGGGGAATCCTGTTCGTAGAGTTTGGCCCACTTTGCACCGAGTTCAAACGCCTCATCCTGGATTCAATATTAGAAATCGAGAAGACAAGATAAAGGGTCTGCGTGGACTACTCACTTTCCAAGCCATGAAACTAATTGCCTCGACGATAGTGGGCTGCACAATTTCCTTGCCAGGGAAAACACCCCAGGTGACAGCGTTTGGACCATCCGAATGAGTGTTCGTGCGAAGATCGCCACGCTTGTTAATAACATAATAAGTGATGTTGGTGTCTCGTTCGATGTGAGAGAGAAGCAGGGAAAGTAGAGTAGGGTTCACGAAGAACTCGAGATAAGCCTTCTGATAGACATAGCCGTTGGCGGGACCCCAACCGAACAATTTATCATTGCTCTTAGCACCGTTGACGGCTGGTTGCGAGTTGATGGTTAAGAATCCCATCTCGTTGATCTGTGATAATTGCTTGGCAATAACAGAGGTCTCCTTGGCAGGTGCCTGGTCTGACCACGGCAGTGTGGTCAACTGCCCAAGGCAGAACTTGGAGAAGAGCTGGGCAATATCCTCGAAAGTTATTGGATAACCCCAGAGCTTCAATGCATCGTCTTTCTGCTCAGAAGAGTGTTACACATTGAGTTGAGTTCGGACCACTCCACATACTGCGTGTTTAATCCAGACACCATAATTGTCTATGTCACCATAGGCCGGACTCCTAGAATCTCCAAAGCGGCCGTTGGGATATTCATCCCAGTTTTCCGTTCGTGAGAGATAAGATTTTGTCCTGTTTGCCCAGAAGATAGGTCGAATAGTTTCTTGTCGCCTTGAAGGGGTAAGAGACTATGCGTGTTGCATGAGAAAGCAGCGCATTGGGCTAAAAAGGAGACTCACTTGTCTCCAAGGCAGGGGTTTGATCGTCTCAATCCTGGGTACGAGGTTCAATTCTTGCAGTAACATCTTGGTTCCTTTCTCTAAGTTCATGGTATAGAAGTGCAAGCCACGGATACCAATATCCTCTTTCAAAATTCTGCGACACATATCTGCGACAAGACTCGTCCCAATCTCCCGAACTTTCTCGTCGTCATTCTTAACTGGTTCCAGAACGTCGTAGATGGATTGTGGGACTGTGATCTTGGCCAAAGTTGTTGCTCGTTGGAAACCATTCCAGGTTTGAATGGGAGCAATCCCAGGAACAATTGGGATAGTGATTCCTGCAGCACGGACGGCCTTGACCCAGTCGATGAAGAGCTCGACATCATAGAACATTTGGGTGAAGATGAAGTCGACACCAGCATCAACCTTCTCCTTCAGCCATCTCATTTCAGTTTCGAGATCTCCTGGAGGGAGAGAGATATGCTGAGGAAAGCCGGCTACAGCAATATCAAAGTAGTCGCCGTACTCGTTTCGGATGTGTCGAACCAAATCGATGCCGTGCACGAAACCACCCTCTATGGCCTCCCATTCTTCCTTTCCCATCGGAGGATCACCTCGGAGAGCAAGGACATTCCTACAGCCATGTTGCTTGGCTTCCTGCGGGGGAATTTTTGAGTGGAGCAGAAACGAGAAAAAGGGGTTTCGTACCATCAGTGCATTGTCTACTTTTTCTTTAGGCATGTTAGTGCATGTGAGATGCATACATGTCTCAATGCCAATAAGTCCTTGACATGTTTTTACCATCTCAGATGTGAGGTCGGATGTTCTCCCCCCCGCGTTCCTTCGTTGCATGGGTGAGCCAATGTGGTGGCATATGACAAAGAGAGTTACCATGTAATGTCGATGAATTCTGGGCCTAGTGCCCTCATGCGTTCTATGCGATCTAGCAAGTTTTGTAGGCCCTAGTTGTGTGTGAGTTGAGCAGCAGTGACTGTCTTGTGCGCAGGTCAATATACCTGAGCCGTCCGTGGAGGAAAGTACTCAAACGACCACCAGATCTTGTCGTCCCTAGTGGACTGCTGAATTTTTTGGCTGATTTTCATGTCTAAGGGTTCAGGAAAGGAAGGGGGGAAAGGAAGAGGGCCGTCAGAATAATGTGTGTAAACGTCAGAGTCCACTTTATATCTATGCCGATAAAAAAAAAATTTGATATCGAACGATCAACAAGGTTCAACACCTATTCTTAGGGATGTTTCTTAAGTCCGGGACTGGAGCACACCAAACGGTCTGGATATACTGTATTAGTTCATGAGCTACGTAGAGGTGAAAGGGCGTTGCGCGGATTAAAGCCGAGGTCACAAAAAGCACACCTCCTAAATAATCAGATTTCGGAATGCATTTTCTTGTAGGAAACTCACTCCTTCCTAAGAGTCACGGACAATAAACACGATGCAAGTGCCAAAAACGACACAAGCAACAACAGTCATGATACTGAGATGTGACCTAAAAAGGGCTTCAATTAAAATTATGTTTCCGGATATTCTGCACCTCACTTTACCCCGACCATGAATGCTCTGGCATGTTTGAGGTCCTGGTAGCCGTTATAATACTCCCATGCCCCCGCTGCAATGCAAAACATTGCTGCAGTAAATTCTATGCATGCAAGAGACAACGATCCTGATTCCTGATGACTGGCTTGTGGAACCAGACGGGCATGAAGTATAAGAGATGAAGACAAAACAGAGAGTAGAAGACCAAGTTTCAAGTGAGACAGGATGTTTCGCTCAAGCATGCAGTAATCTCTGGCTGCACTGCCTGAATTTTCGACCAGATGAGATTTCAAGACCATCAGTGTGGCAGGAACCAAGTATATTTCTAGTCACATGACTGAGTCGCGCCAAATCGTTTGTATGTGTTTGGAGTACGTTCGTCTTCCTCTCTACCTCGAACGCAGCTTCGTTACCGCTTCACGCTCTTTCCAACGACACTCGTTTAGTGCTGCTCGCACTATGGGTTTTTTTAAGCGATTGTTTTCCCTGGCCAGCAAGAAGAATAAGACCAAGACCAAGCGTTCAATCACCCCAACTGTCGAAGAAAACACACCTGCAATAATTGACGAAGAACACGAGGCCGCCATCGGGAAGCTTCTACGATCTACTTCTTCCAGATTTGCAGAAACACCCGAACTGAACTATGCTACCTTGCCTCCAATCCGTAAGCTCGTATCATTCACATGCCGCCCAATCTTAATCATTCTTCTCAAAGCCCATCCTATAAACAAGATAATTCAAACCCCAGCTTCTTCAACTATCAGTCTTGAAACCGACTCCTTATTCCATCGTGGGACGTACAACGTCACCGTTCACCGACGAAGAAGGCATGCCTCAACCGAATTCCCTCATGCAAATCGAGACCTTGAAAATAACGAACACGGCACCTTACAACCCGTTGAAGATAGCCGGTTACTTGGCCTCAGATCAGATCCATCCGTTGCGAGCCTCCTTGAACTTTATGATGAGCATGGAAGAGTAGCAAGCAATGCCTTTGCAAACGACGAAAGTCTCCCAATCCACGAAGGCCATGCACAGGTTCGCCGAAACGGATCCACCCTTCGTCAACTTTTAGGAGGTCCGTCCTCCAAAGAGGGAAACGACAACAGCGAAGGTGATATTTCTTGGGCTGAGCGATACCTGGCGTAAGTGGTATAACTATTATGGCAATTGGGTGGAAGTTCATTGATTTCTCAGTGGGAGCGATGCAACGTCTGTCTCTTCTTCCTCTGGGTTGAGAACTCCAGAAATATTCACTGGCGGGGTCATGGCGCCGGAGGTGTCAATCACCTCCGATGTTGATTTATCCTTTACCACTTTTGACAATCCTGCTGTTTCGTCAATGGAGGTGGAAGTCAATAATTCCTACGATGCTTCTCGAGAAGAGTTGGATCGTTCATCCAAGACAAATAGTCCTTATACATGCCTCGACCCCGCAACTCCACAGCGGGCGTCTCAAATTTTTGACTTCTTGACGAAGCAGAAGCAGTCATTACCTCCTGTTGACCTCGAGGGCACATTGCCTGACCCGCCAAGTTGCTTTAGCTCTCCCTCAGAGGAGGGCAGCAATTCCCATAGGCGGTCCTTTGAAAATCGGGATAGTATTTCATTCAATCCAAAAAGGTTTTCCGCGCCACCCATACCTCTCAATATTGATACCCAGCGATATTCCCGAACTCGTTCTTCTCTCATAGATTCCATGTCACGACATGACACTCGCCATTCGCAAGACATGCACTCAGCATTTTCTGACGACAGCCACGATGGTCATTACAACAACATTGCCACACCCCTCCATTCTCAACCTATTGTCAAGCGATCTTCCAATGCCGAGGATTCAAATCGAAATGATGTCCAAATTTTAATGAGTGGGCCCACCAGGGTCATTCTGACCGCTCCTACACCTGGTACTAATCATGTTGGCCCTTCTCGCCTTCTCTCAGGACCTCGTCGTCCAAACCGAAAATCATCGTCCTCAAGCATCAAGAAAGGAAGGTCTGTCTTGGGAGAAGTCTCGTCCAATTCTTCCACCATACTGGGGGACCCCTTCCTCATAGTTAACCCAAAACCGAAACCCCATCGCGACAGGCGCAGCTCCACTTCCTCCTCACGGTCATTTTCTAGGCAGGAATACGAGAGAAATGAAACCTATATATCTCACCCCAAGAAAACTCGGTCGTCCTCCCCTGTACCCAATGTGAATAAACTAAAGGAGAACCAACTCAGCCTGTCTGTGACGAACGAGTTGCCTTCAACACCGCTTCGGTCGAATACCAATGCAAGTTCGCGCTCGCTTTTCAAAAATATGGTTCATCTGGGAATGGTGCGCACCCCTGCACACAAAGATCCGAATTTATCTTCAGAGTTGTCGCCTGTTGGGAGGCAAATTATGGATGATGTCAGGCAGCAGAGAATTAGAGCTAAGGAAGCTGTCCGCGCTAGGCTAGTAAACCGCTTTTGAGTTTTTATTACGCACAATGGACTCGCTTTTCATACGCTATCGGATGGCTTTCTTGGATTTCTTGTTAAGGGTTTTTTTATTATTCCTGTCAGGATTATCACGTGATTTAATGTAACGCGTTTGTGACACGTCGCGATATTGCTCTACTCCAGCCTGAGAAGTGTGTTCAGCTCCTGCAATGTCGACTCAGGCCATCTCAGATTATATCACAAAGCAAATATTTATAGAAAAGAATGTCGTATGTCGCTGTCCTTGGTTCTAATTGTTTCTCCATCTGATACATATGCCACAGGTTACATATCGCTCTCTGAGCAGGCAATTCTCCTTGCATGTCAACACCGCCAAAAAGTAGACTCTCTTTGACCCTCGATTTCAATGAAATAATCGAATTTCTTTTAGTGAGCTCGCAACTTATCACCACAACGCACCCTACCAATCCCAGAATAGTTCTGCAACATTTCTGATCTGTGGAACACTGGGGAAGGTGTACCCATGCAGGAAGGACAGTTATGATGATGTCGATATGGACCAAACTCAAGATTCTGAGAAAGTGGAGGAGCGGAATGGCACAGAAGATGACAGTGATCGGGTCTCTCAAACTACTGTTCTGCTCGTAAATGAAAAGGATTTGGAAGGTGCGGTCGGCTGTTAATTGGGCTATAAAATTTGCTGACCATTTTTCTATAGGTGCCAAAGCTAAATACGATGTTATACATAGTGTCTATGTGTACAGTTTGGCACCTGTGCCTTTGATCGTGCGTGTACCATAATGCTGTAATTTTGGAGGGATACTAAGCTACCCCATCATTTCTAGGACTCGGGATTGATTTGCGGCTGTACTGAATCCGTCAGAAAAATAGACAGGTCGAAAGGAGCAGATTGGGCTGCCACAGTTGGGCTTGTCGTTCTCAGTGGTATTAAAGTAGGAGCTTTCATCCCTACCTTGTTTGTTCATTGCTCATACTCACTCAAAGACGGGACCTCTTGAGAAGGGCAAGCCACCAGTGGCGCCGTGCGTTGCGGGGCCTTCAAAATCGAAGCCACCGGCACCTGAATCGGCAACGACAAGAACAGATCCTGTGAAGACGGAGACGAAATTGAAGCAGACATCTTCTTTCGTGACAACGTCAGATAAGGGAAAGGAGAAAAACAATGGCAAAAGCAACACTGGAAAGTTGAATTTCTTTGCGAAAAGCAAGGATAAGAAAGATGTTAAGCCACCAGAACCAGAAGAAGCCAAGAAGGTCAAGACAGAGGAGTCGGTGGTCAATCTGAATAACAAGATGTTTTTCTCGAAACCAGCTGAAAAAGCCTCCGGGACAACTACTGCGAGTTCAAACACCAAAGTCCAGAAGGGAAAAGGGAATAAACCCAGCCTTGTAAGCAACTTGACTGGATTGTTGGATAGTTAGCCTGACAGAAACATGTCCTCTAGCGAGACGACGGCCTGACAAGGGCTAATACAACAGAAAACCCTATTGCAGCTGCAAAATCGTCTACTGTAGCGTCGAAAAGGAAGACTATCGTATTGTCTGATGAAGAGTCGGATGAATCGCCGGCTAGGTTAACTACCCGCAAAAAATCGCGCGCGAGCCTCAAATCTGAAAGCAATTTTGCGATGGATTCGGAAGCAGAACGTGAAGCGCGTGCCCTCATGGACCTCGACGATGGTGAGTTCCTACAGTCAGTCCCTGTCCATTTTGTATACCAATACATTTGTATAGATCAAGTGGAAAGAGTATCTCATGCACCCTCTACGGCTGTAAGTGAGCTTGAAGATCAATCAGAAACAGACTCTTCCTTTGTGAAGGTAGAACAAGACGACGGGGATGTAAATATGACTGATCACTCGACTGCTCCCATACGTCCAAAAAAACGAAAGGCCAAAACGACCATTCCTGTTGGCAGAAATGGGCTGAAGAAGCGGAAGATCGTAAGGACAAGATCGCAAAGGGGTGATAACGGCTACATTTGTGCGGTAGTTCTTATGATCAATCTGCTAATTAAGTTGACGGCGTTGCAGATAAAGAAGACTACACAGACTGGGAATCGGTAGATGACGAAGAACCCCAACCTAAGAAGCAAAACAAATCGAAATCGAAACCTATCACAGTCAAGAAGGAAATCACAAAGGAGGATGAAAGGCTGCCTTCAGCAACTCCTGAAGAGGTGAAGAGGAAGGATGAGGCGACACGAAAACCCGGAGCCAGCAAGCCAGCGGCTTCAAGAGCGAAAGCGAAAGGTTCTGGAAGTGTGAAGACAAAGAAAGGACTGATGAATTTCTTTGGGCCTAGTAAGAAGACATGAATTGCGAAATGGAACAGTACACATATGAATTATAGATTTGAGTTTTCGGCGAAGTATCATGTCAGTTCGGCGGCCGGCCAGGATAGCATACAACTTTTCAACTTGTCTTCCATGCCATTCGCGTTCGCACCTGGACTTCCATTTTTGTTATCATTTCTAATATTTTATTTAGTCCAGACTTCATTGCTAACAGTACTAGTGGAAAGCCACCCGTCTTCTCATTGCCAAACCCCGCATTTGTCTATGGGTGGATTGTCCCGAAAGAAGAACTTCTCAAGGCAATCGATGGCGAGCCGTGTGCCCCATGAACCGATCTTAATGATATATGCTGTGCGTCAAACAAACTTTGAAGGAGGACTGGCTGGCAAAGGGCTACCGCAAAAGCAATTACAAGTGAGCACCTCCAAAACAAAAATGCAAAATACTGACTTTCACAGTACCTCGTGCTTTTAGTGTTGGAAAAGACCACACCTTACATAATCTAAATGACTCACCTGAAGAAATTACAAGGATCATGGAGGATAATGATTACCACGAGAAGTGCAGGGATTGTATGAAGAGAACTAAATCGATGGAGTTTCCTCCACTTTGGTTTCGCTCAAATCTCAAGAGGATGCCAAAGGAACTTGAGGTGCTTCAGCAGGAGCCCCGGGCAGTGGTGCAGAAGCATCAGGCCAACCGCATTGTCCCGTGTGTGTTGCAGATAGCGTTGTTGTAGATGAATTTGTTATCAGTTTGAAAATCATTGAGAAGAGTGGGTACCAGGCTCTTTTGCTTTTGCTAAAGGCTTAAATTTCATTGGAAAAAGGGAATCCTCCAATCATGGCGATGTAGACAAAATAGATACCTAATCATTACTTCTATGACCTATTACTCAACTTATGGTCATCGGAGTCGCCCAGATGTTATACGTTGCAGGCCAGCTTGTCTTACACTTCATCATAAATCAATCTCGCAGGACTCCTGAAAAACAATTTAGCTCCACTAAACTTAATGAGTAGAAAAATAATACGAACCGACGTTCTAATCCCTGCAAGAGACAGTAAGTTTTATCAGTGGTGAAATATAATGAAAAGTGCTGACCTGCTCCTTCCATCGTAGTTGTGCTTGGAGTTCCGTCAATCCGAACAATAGAACCAAGTCAAATTTCGTGGAGTAGTATGTTCCACCAGTGGGGTTCAGTTTGGGGACTTTAGGAACTTGAGATAAGTCTGCCACTAGTTTACAAGCGGTCGTGAATTTCTCTAAATAACCATGTGGGTTAATCAACAAATTGTTACAAAAGAGGAATACCAGAATCATCGTCCATCCAGTGAGGGTCGGTCTGGTCACCTCGATAGCACTTCACGTTGAGAGTAACCTGGCTAAACTGTGCTGGGTCGGAGATATACTTGTTCAGCGACTTCACAAATTCTTTCGTCTCCGAAACTTGGGCATTCTGCAATATATCAGTACCCCACTTGATGACTTGAAAAACTCTATCGAACCTTTGGCAACACCGCACGGAAAGCATTCCGCAATTTCACAACTCCATCTATATGTGTGAATTTCAAATGAGAACGTTCGACGTGCTCGGGGTCATTTTCGTTGTATTCAACTAGGACCTCGCTTCCGTAGGTGATCTTAGCGACACGTGTGCGGACATAGTGGTCGAGATAAAAGGATATGGCACCATCGGAAACGGCTTTGTTCCTTTACGAAAAAATAAGTTATAAGGATTTGCACAAATTTTATCAACGTACACATGATTTGCAGGGCGAATCACCACAAGTCCCTTCTTAGTAAGAGCCGCTTTGACTCGTTCATAGAGCCAGTCGCTTGCAGCAAAACCCCCAACCAGGATAACATGCTGGAACCAGAAAAGGTCAGTTCGAACTCTTGCAGTGGAGAAATACAGACTAACCGATATCTGGGCAGACTCCATTTGATTCAGGACCGCATCGACAACACACTTAATAGAAGACTGAAAAAATTTCGCTACATCCGAACTACAGGACGAGGCGAGGTTAGCAAGGTCTGCTTCAAAGCATGACAAAAATGAAGTACCCAGCAAGCTTCAATTGACCAAATCGAATAGCACAAGTTGGGTCATTGTCTTTTGTGGATCCAAATTTGATATACTGCGGATCTGCGTCGTTGCGAAACCTTGGTTTGGTGTACTTGTCAAAACAATCGGTAATGTGGTCGAGGTCGTCCATAAAAGCAGATTCTGTTAGTAAGCCTGGGGCAACTTGTCAAAAGCAAGTAGTAGATGGTTAACAGGCACACGCCTTCCAAAAAATCCTTCGCATTGAGGGTGACAAAGACAGACCCGTAAAAACAACCTACCTGACAATCAGCATGATTCCAAACAAAAGGTTTTGAAATCTTACATTGCGGAACAGCAATCTCCTCAAATATTCGCTTGACATCTCGTCTATAAGTGCTTATATCGATTGTTCCTCCACCGGCATCAACAATTACTATGCCCTCTCCCTTGATTGATATTCAGACGGTCAATAATTTCATAGCTGCAAGAGCCCGTACCTGCGTTGCTTGGGACAAAACCCCATTCTCGATCGCAAAGTGCAAACTGGCCTCACCTTCCGTCACGAAGCTCACTCTGGAGTGTCCAGGCTGATCATCTGGTATTAAATTCGCCTTGACAGCCGCTTTTCGCATCTGACTTTGCTCCTTCCCTTCCCAACCGTTTGGGTGAGATAAGACGAAGTGGATACCATTGCTGTGGCTATTCCAAAGCTCGTGGCCGTTGGGATGAGTATCCTGAATATACGACGCAGCACAAGCAAATAGATAACGGAGGAAGTCTGCGAAAACATCCACAACCGTCTTGTTGGGTGGGAGAGGAGGTATGTTGGGATGAAGTTGCTTCCCATCTCCGTATTTAGATCTTAGGTGTAGCTTGAACCTAACACCCAATCAATTCAACTTGAAAACGATCAAATTCATCACGGGACACACCACTCTGCCTTGTACCAATTTCCTTCAAGAGCAGCATCGTATATGCCGTCCTTTGTGGCCTCAGCACCCACTGCTCTAACCTTACCCATCTTATCATAATAAATAATGCTTGGGATCTTAGAGGCGCCTGAAATCGTTTCCTGCGCTGGAAACCTGCAAAACTGCTCCCAACAGGTTCGAATCCAATTGAACCTCAAAATTCACCTTGTTACCGCATTGATTCCAGAGACTTGCCCAGGATCCAAAATGCTACAATAGGGAAAGTAAATGTTTTTGTGTCACGTCGACGTGGTGGGACTTGCCTGTAGGAAATTCCGCTATATGTCGTTCCAATATCGAAAGCCAGTACAATCTGGCGGCGAGACCCGTTGTAAGCTTTGCGAGAGGAAGTCATGGTAAGGAAACAAGCTATACAATTCTGGGCGGTGATGGTTGGTGGCACTAGGGCTGCACAAAACTTGACATCGAAGCCGCAGACGACCTGACTCATACTACTGTTCCTTATTACTTATTATAGATCATTACCTTCCTCCGGGCGGATAAGATTGGTCCCTGCATCCACGTTGCTTGCTCTTTTACTTACTTATAGCTATATCCATCGACTCCAAAGGATGAAGCCCCCTGGTGAGACGTACAATTCCCGTAGAGCTCGATCCTACTCACCAAAAATCACAAACCCCTGGATGAGTTTTCCCGATGTGCGAGCGTAGACAACCCAACCCGCATTGTCGTGCATTTCTCCCTGAATCCCAACCACTCGCCATTGCCCTCAACAGGACTTACACCCGGGATCGGTCACAACCAAGTTTCCGGGTCCTGGACTTGGACGTCTTGGATTGCTGCCGGTGACCGGCTCTGTTCTGCCTTGCCCTCCCGTGCTCCTATCACTCCATTTGTTGTCGACAACCTTCGTTCAGTCTTTAAGAGACCTATTCTCTCTTCACTCGCCATGGTCATAACATGGTCATCAATGCCCACTCCAAGTTAAATCTGTTCATCCAAAACTACGGCTCTTCCATTACTCCCCGTGTGTAGAAGCTTGCAAAGCTGATGTCGGACCTGGTTACTGCAATATTTTTGTATTCCGGGGTATTGTGGAGTAGACTTGGAGCAGAACACATCACAGACTCAACCGTTTACTGGGGTCGCCCCGTCAACGGTATCGGTGCTCAGAACTGGTGCTCCGGTGTATCCACTCGCGATCGGACTTGGCGCTTCGAAGTACCCTTCTTCCCGAAGCGGGCATCGTTCAGATGATGATCAATCTCTTGACTCTCTAGGCTCTCCTGAAACCACAGGTGATGATGATCTGACCACTTTGGAGTTCCAAATAGTTGTCAGCCAGGGCAAATGATTTCCCAAGCAATGTAACACTGCAATGATCGTGATGGAAACTGCACCCCCTAGGACTTGAAGCTTGAAGGCTCATCCACGCCTGACGGGCTGTGCTAATAAGGCTCTCTTACACAATATTGAGCGGCTCGGTTATGCATATTGTTTGATATTAGGCGTCAATAGGATCCCTGGAAGGGAACAAGAACAGCGTGGGCATACATGTATGCTCACCTTCGTCGACGGCGATTCGATGTGACGAGGAGAAGTCCATCCTCGTCGTGTTATCTCTATTTTTCAATGTGTTTTTTGCTGCGACCTTATGTAAAGGGGGCCCGGCCTTCCTGGACCTCTTTGAAGCCATAATTGGCGACAAAAGGTGTTATTCAAACTGGCAGATACTCAATAACATATGAAAAAGTATTCCCAAGCCAGATGGTTGTTGAGAGAAAAAGGAAAATGAGGCCCATGGAGGCAAGATCAATGTAAGCATGCGGCACATATATATCGGATCAGTTATTTCTTGGAAAGTAGCGCACACAACCTTTGAAAATGTCATCAGGCCCCTTATTCCTCGGTCTCGATCTCTCCACGCAGCAACTCAAAGCCCTCATTCTCGACAAAGACTCAAGGACCGTTCACCAAGTTGCAGTACATTTCGATCGTGATCTTCCACACCATGGAACAAAAAATGGCGCATTACAGGGTCCCGACAAAGGAGAGGTAACGTCGCCTGTACATATGTGGTTGGAAGCAGTCGATCTATTGTTTGCGAGACTTCATGGGGCGGGAGTGGACCTCGGGGCAGTCATGGCTGTTTCCGGTGCAGGGCAGGTGGCACACACAAGGGATTTGATTGCGCTCTCGTTCTGACGTGCTTCCACAGCAACATGGCTCGGTCTACTGGTCGACTTTTGCAGACTCAGTTCTGTCCTCTTTGGATTCCGACAAGCTACTCTCGGATCAACTGTTTCCAAAGGCATTTTCATATCTGAAGGCTCCGATTTGGCAGGATTCATCCACTGCTGACGACTGTAAACTCCTCGAGGACAAGTTCGGTGGTGCCGAGGCTGTCGCTGATCGGACGGGAAGCAGGGCGTATGAAAGGTTTACCGGAAATCAGATTTCAAGAGTAAGTTATGTGGACCTGAATAAGGGCACTCTTGGTGAATTTGGCCCATAGATCCGACGTCTGAAGCCAGGAGTATACGCCGCTACGGCACGCATCTCTTTGGTCTCCTCTTTCTTGTCCTCGCTCTTTCTTGGCCGTGTGTCCCCCATTGAAATTTCGGACGCGAGTGGCATGAATTTAATGGACATCATAACTTGTCGATGGGATGACAGGTTGGTGGTCATATGTGGTGGTCCGACTCTAAGAAGTAAATTGGGTCCAGAACCTGTCGTTGCGAACTGCCCACTCGGGAAGGTGTGTAATTGGTGGGTGAAGCGATGGGGATTTAATCCAGGCAGGCCTGTGTTTTGCATCATCCCAACCACATTCCACTGATCAACTAATGTATAGAATGTATTATTGGTCCATTTACTGGTGATAATCCTGCTACTCTGGTTTCCCTTTCAAGACCTGGAGACGCTATCCTTTCTCTTGGGACCTCAACTACATTTCTCCTCTCCAGTCCACCATCTGAAACGCTGCCTAATCGGTTTATCACCTCCCATCTTCTCGCGCATCCGACCTCAATGTGCGGGAAGATTGTCATGTTATGCTACAAAAATGGTGCACTTGCCAGAGAAAATTTGCGGGATAGATATGCTGGCGGTAATTGGGCCACGTTCAATGAGCTGGTAGAAATAACTCCGCCTGGTTGCGATGGCTTCATTGGATTCTTTTTTCCATTGCCTGAAATTATCCCACCGAACGTAACTGGGGAGTTTTTCTTTGCAACCAACCATATTAGAGCAGGCAACGATCGACCTTTGCGAGTAGACTGCATCCCCAATTTTGTCCATCCAAGAGCTATTTTGGAATCACAGCTCTTATCAATCCTGTCGAGAATCCAACATATACTCCCAGAAGGTTCACCTCCCCTCCGTCGCCTGGTGTTGAGTGGCGGTAGCTCTGCAAACCAGATTATCAGGCAATTAGCAGCGGTGAGTTGGATCAAGATGCAAGTTTGATCATCAGTTGATTTTTTTCTTCAAAGGACGTATTTAACTTGGAAGTTTACGTCTCTCCGACTGAAGAGGGCGCCTGCTATGGAGGTGGGCTGCTGGCTAAGTACCTTTGGTGGAATCAATTTAACAGAACGGGCTCGTTTGAAGACATGATGAGTAATGAGGACACTGGCCTTGTCTGCGTTGCACGGCCCCTTATGCAGGATGCCAAGTTTTATGGTAATATGGTCCATATGTATGAAAAGTGTGAACAGAAGCTTGTAGATACTTGGAACGAGTAAGCACACTATAAAATTGTTCCCGTTCCTGTCTGCGGTCCGTTCACTCCGATCTATCAAGTCAGTCAAACTCAACTTTGTTCAAACTGTGTTCCGCCTTCCTCTGGCACTAACTTTGGGATAGGAAGATATATATGCCAATATTGGCTAGCCGACTGAGGTGTTGGTCTTTAAACCGGTTTTGGACGACACTGGTTCAAGTTCATTCTCAATATTCGGTCATGGCAAACTCTGGCCTAAATCCTTCCCCAACCAAACGAACTTTAGACGAATCCTTGGGTCAATCTTCGAAAAAACTTCGCCTTGACTCTGAACCTCCAACCGATGTTGACAAGGTCATGAAAATTGGAGGTGGCTCAGAAAGTGACGGAGAGATATTACAAAAGTCATCTGGCGTTCAGACCATTCAGGCTCAAAAAGGCAATCATAAAAAAAAGAAACGAGGTCGGAGAGGTCGTGAAGAGGTGGAGAGGGCGCCTCAGCTTGATGAAGAAGGGAATGTTATACCGAAAGCACCCCGATATCCTAAACGGCAATGCGCCCTTCTTCTTGGATTCTGCGGGTCAGGTTATAGCGGTATGCAAATGTGTGGTATGGATTACTTGAATATGCTATGACGGATTTTAATGTTGTTGATAGTCAAAAGGACGTGAAGACAGTGGAAGGTGTCCTATTTAATGCTTTGGTAAAAATCGGGGCCGTGTCTCAGGACAATGCAGATGATCCAACAAAAGTAACTCTTCATGTTTTTGCCATTTTCACACTCATCTTCTTGTTCTAGGTTAGCTTGGCTCGAGCTGCAAGAACCGATGCTGGAGTTCATGCGGCCGGCAATGTCGTCTCGCTTAAAATGATATTAATAATTCCAGGAGTCCGCGACATCGTTGCACGAGTGAACGAGGAGTTGCCTCCAGACATCCGATTGTGGGGTTATGTCAGAACCCAAAACTCTTTCAATGCAAGACTGTGAGCTTGTCAATGATTTCGGATGACATATACCCTGAATCGTTAACACAGGATATGCGAAAGCCGTAAATACACATATTTTTTTCCAACATACTTGCTAATCCCTCCTAAACCGGGGTCCGGTTTCCACCAACAATGGACCGAAAATGGGGGCGATCCTACTTTACTTCCTCCATATTCATTCTGGACAAATCATGAATCAGGGACAAGTGTTGAAGATCTTTCGCAAAAGCGGGCCTGGAGGGTTGGTGCTGAGCAGATAGCGGCTCTCCGACAACTCGCAGCAAAATACGAAGGCACTCACAATTTCCACAATTTCACTGTGGGACGCGAAGTCAAAGATCGGAGTAACATGCGCTACATGAAAAAGATCGAAGTGGCCGATCCAGTGGTCTATGGAGAGACAGAATGGATTAGCGTGCTCTTCCATGGTCAAAGTTTTATGCTCCATCAGGTCTGTGGAACTCACTCTCACTTTTTACCTTAACTGTAACAAAACTTCTAGATTGTAGGTTTTTCGAGATTCTGCTGTTCGAAATCAGACTCAATGAAATTAAATTCAAGCGCAAAATGATGTCAATCCTTGTTCTTGGTGCTCGAATGGGGACACATTCACAAATTCTGTCCGACGTACGTTTCAACCAGTTGATCTACAGATGTCAATGCTGAACGGTTGGGTATAGTTATACGGGGAGAAAATTGTTTTTATACCAAAAATGCCAGCCCTAGGTCTTCTTCTAGAGCAGCCGTTGTACGATTCATACAACCAACGCATGGGTCCCATTAATGAGAAATTCAAACCAACAGACCCCGATTACCGACCCCCGATTGATTTCAACCAATATCGAGACAAGATGGATATTTTCAAAGAAAAATTCATATACAAAACGATGCGCCAAGTCGAGGACCAACAGGGATTGTATGTTACATCGTTGCAACGCGTTAAGCGCTTACCCCCCTCCTTTAACAGATTTGATGCCTGGATTAGGGCGGTCGATGCTTATTCAGGCAACGACCTTCTGTACTTGAATCCGTCAGGAATTCTTCCTGACACCGCAATAATCACGAAAGGCCTTCGTAGGGAGAACCCTTTCAGGGAGAGGAAAATTTTCGACACGACGAGCTTTACTGGCCATCACGAGATTGAAACAAAACTTGAGGAGGACGAAGAAGGGGTGGGAATTGATAAGCAGCATCTAGAGGAGACAGAAGGCTAGCCCCATATCTAGGATTGGAATTTCCGCATAGTCTGTATCTCATCGAGTAGAGCTTGTAGCCTATCGTCTTCAATTTTTACAAGGCTGTAAACGCATTGAGTGATGAACTTGCTTCAACGGAGGCAAAGCACACCTCGGAATGATACTCTTCGCTTCTTCCGCATCTGCAGGACACAAATTTGCTATTTGGGCTGTTTCAAACTGCGTGAGAGCTGATTCCCGCCGTAGAGTCCTGTGAAACGAAAAGAAATGAGCCTTGACTGAGGAAACTTCGAAAAAGTATACGCACTCTCGAACAGCGCTGGCCGAGTCCGTTGTATTAAATTTTGCGAAGTTCTTCACGTATTCCAGAGTTTTATTATAAACGCTAGTTCCTAAATAAAATCAAGCTCGGGGGACATGATGATCACGCCTACGCAGTGTCGGGTGCATCCTTGTCGCGGTTTTCGAGAAGGTATTTCACCTCAGATATGAGCAAACAACCGGCATTGTTAAATTCTGGTAAAAAAAAGATCGAACGCATTGCAAGAAACCAAGCTATTATATTCGAACCTGGACCTAGTTTCAAAGCGGCTGCATCTTCTTCCTCGTGCGCTGGTTTGTGTCGCAATCTTGCAGACATGGTGGTTAAAAACCAAGGTGTGATGTAAGATGAAATCAAAAATGTAGTACTGCCACAATTAATTTGCTTATGTACTCTAACTCCCTGATTACTTTTACTCGACCACTCCAGGTAGTACTAGTACTCTATTATCGCCTGTCTATATCGAGGAAGCCCTTAACTTAATCACACAAATGAGCGCAAAAGGAGGGGGAACACGATGACCGACGATAGGGCATGGAAGGGACAATGATTAACATCACACTCAAAAGTGAATTCAAGAGTACAACAAGTCACCAATGGGAAAAGAAGAAATTGTGAGGAGAATATATCGGATTACAAAACAGGAGAGAACACAGCGCCATCACAAAGCAGGAGCCAAACCAGAGAAGACATCACCATTTTTTATGGCATTGCAGAAACGGCAATTGGAGACGATGTAGTCGAGGTCGAATTGTCGTTTATCGAAGGCAAAGTGTCACCGCCGGATGCTACATGTTCTTCTCCAAGGGTCATCAAGGCCACTTGTCCAGCCAACAATGCTGCAGAATCTGTTTTGGTTTCTTTTCCTACTTGGAGCAATCGCACGGCTTGGTTATTATTATTGATGACGATCGTCCCCGACGAATGCACTGGCCGTCTGGCTAGTTTTGGGGTGCGATTTTCGCCAGACTGAGTGAAGATAAGTGAGAAAAGATTATTTACATGGAGAAAAAAAACTGACCTTGCAGCCAATACGGTGGTCATTACCGGGTTCTTCCCCTCTGGGACTCGGGGAAGTGTTTGGATTTCCATTTGCAAGCACGGGCCTCGATGCAGCCCAAGCGCCAGTTGCAGTAGCACGTTTTTCTTGAGCAGCGACACTTGGTGTCAAAGGCGGGAAATCCGTAGCCTGCAAGGATACAATGGGCTGCTGAGAAGGTTGTAGATTGCAAGGTGACTGGCTGGTGCTCGAGTTGCTCCCTGAACGAGGAGAATCCTGGCCATTTGATTGAGAAGGCGAGGTAGGTGACATGTTGCGCGAGGTATTGAGTGACTGGTCATGATGACGGCTAGCTAATGTAGGCTGTGCTTTCAGTCCAACTGCCCAGTCGGGGCGTTGAGGCAGAGGGTGTTGTTGTGAGGACGTCGTGGACGTATAGGTGCGACGTGAGGAGGAAGACGTCGTGGACGAAGACTAGGAAAACAATAAATATGGTTTGGATATATCAATTGGGAGCGAAACTTACTGCAATAGAGGAAACATCGTCACCATTGGTGGTCGAAGACGCACAACTATTCCCTCCTGAACTGGTATTACCCGACATCCGCCTATTCAAACTGTTGAATCTTGGACCAACCGACTCACTCCCTCCCGCATGATAAGGAAATCCTGCCACTGGGATGCCTGGCCCAGAATTCCACGAAGGTCTTGACGGAGTCGGAGCTGCCTTCGATCTATTGTTACTAATTGAGTTTCCAGAACTGCCCGATGAACTCCTGTTAGACATCGGGCGTGTGTTGGGTTGAATAATGCCGTTTCCAAGTCCAGGACGAGGACCGCCGTGACCATAGTCGCCCCCATTATTGTAGTTCATATTGTTGGAGTATTGAGGATTGGGATTGCTGCTGAAACTTTCCAATGGTGGACGCAACATTGTATTTTGGTTCGTTGCTCTGGGGTCATACCCAGGATGAGGCTGTGGTTGCATGGCAATCAGCGGTGGCGGAGGTCCTTGTACAGGATGCTGTCCAGGTGGACCTGTCGGATAATATGGATTTATGGGATACTGGTACCCATGAGGGGGGTGCATGTATGGTTGATATGGATGGGAATGAGGCGGCGGAGGTGGCATAGAACCAATCTGATTTATGGAGTGTTGGTGGTGGGGTATGGGGGGATGCATGTTATGAGCGTTTGGTTGCATTGGAGGCTGGTTGGTAGGTGGCTGAGGGGCCCAGCCATACGGCGGCATATAATTCATCTGGTGGTGCTGAGGAAATGGCTCAGGCCCAGGGGGCGAGGATTCTGGAGGGTTGTGCTGCGACATTGACGACGGTTGAAAAGTGTAATGTGACGCATAATACGGATACGGTGGTAGGTAAGCAGGATTTGGTCCCTGGTTTGGTGGATACTGATAACCATACTGAGCAGGGTGATACCCTGGATTCCCTGCGTGGTGAGGTAGATCATATGGTCCTGGGGGAGTTTGTTCAAATAGCGATGGATAGGAAAAAGAGGGTGACGCAGCTCGCGAATTTCGGGAGCTGTTCCCAGTGCTGTTGCCGAGGAACGAATTTCCACTGCGAATGGCACGGGAAGACGACGCCGTTGCTGAAACACCTCGTCTCTTTGGATCCCGATGGAAATTGCTTGTAGGCACCGACCACTCGCTCTCCGTGGCAGGTACGCTCGCCAAGTCATCCATATCCCCAATATAACTTCTGCCTGTGGATGACGTAGAACCACTGACAGACAATGTGGAGGTCATCTCCCTCCCTTTGTCCTTTTCTTCAAAATCCATGAAAATGCGCGAGCGAGCTTCATTATAAGCAGCTTCGCGCTCCTCTATCGTCATTCTTTTTTTGCTAGAGTTGGTATTGTAGCTCTGGCCACCTAGGCTGCCAGACTCGGAGGGTTCAACATCCGACAAATCAGCCTCGTCCCCAGTAGCTGAACCAGTTTGAGATTGGGACTTAGACCTTGGTTGGCGGCGCTTCATGATTTGGAAAGCGGGTTGAGTAGGTGATTCTGCTGGAACAAGCTCGCAAATACGTCGTTCAGGACTGAGGGAGGACGAAATTATGTCTCACGATAATAATGAGAAGGGCCGTAAACTTACATTCTGCTTTCCGAGGAAAGCACCACATACAAAGCCTTAGTTAAGGAATCGCTTTCTGGCTGCAGCTTGTAATATGCTGAGCAACGGTGTATGAGTAATCGCTGATAAGAGGTTGAATGTGAAACTTCAACTCGAGTCCTTGGAAGAAACCGTCAGCAACGAAGGGTATCTCAAAGAACAACACGACACGGGGTGCATTCATTGATACTCACCTGCGTTCCTTAATTAAAGATTCAAATGTTTCTCCAAGCTTCAAAACGTATATTCTATCCTTGTTCCTGAGGGCTTCAAGAATCTGTGGATCAACATCTATGTTAGGATTTGAGGATGTGCCGAGATCTGTATCTGTGGCGAATATCGTGCCATTTGATTCGGTTGCAAGGGCAGGAAAGGACTGCGCGGCAATAGCGCCTGAGGGTGAGTCCACACAGGGCGATGATGCGGACAACAGTGAAGCAACTGTTAGAGACGTCGAGCTCAGGGAAAGAGCTGTGCTAGAATGAGGACTTGTGGTTGCCAAAGACAACGAAAAGGGGTCAATACGGGATAGCGATGAGTCTGATTGGGACATGGGGAAGGAGTGGTCTGGAAGGAGTAGATCAGGAGGCAGCATCGTTGCCAGCAGCGGAGAATGCTCACCAAATGCCATCTGCGAGTCTGTAGATGGTGATAAGAGCAAGGGAAGGATGGCTTAATAGAACATTGAGAGTTGTCAAGACATGGGTTGAAGAGGCAAGAGCGTTTTCCGACCGGCGTTCAATCCAAATACTGGCGTGGGTAAATTCGCCTCAATTAATATAAACATCTATCGATATCTATCTCTAATGTAAGATTTTATAGATATTGTAGCTCAGGCTGCGGGCACTTGTTAGGCCTGTTTTTTTCCCCATGTGCAGTGGACGCTTACCAGAATATGCAAACACACACCCCGTAGACCATCAAAACAAGAGCCCCCAAATTCATCCTTCTGCTAACAGTTGTATCATTGAGCGTCAACTGAAAGCACACGTCAGACACAATCACCAGCTGTAAACTATCCGTACCTTCCAATAAAGTAATCCTGGGAGAATAAAGGAAATTGACGTAGACCCTGTTGCGCCGACGAAAGATAAAACTAAACAGAAAATCAGCGATTGCAACAATGACACCCCAATGCAACATACTCAATTGCAGGTCATTCACCAGATACGCAATCGCAAAGCCACTAAATACAATTGCTGCAGTAAATAGGAAGTGTTTCATCGGGGACAATTCTCCATGGTGCCCATGTTCATCACCTCCCGGCTCCAATTCATCGCCTTCATCATCTTCATCACTGTTAGCCGTCAATTTAGGGCTGGCACCCACATGCTCAGGATGGAAGACTTTGTCGAGACAATTTCTGCATGGCTGCACTTGCAATGGATACGAAAACAACACAAGTGTCACGATTGCCAATTGACCAACGGCAATAAATAGAGAAGTCGATGGATACATGGCGATAATGTTTGGTCCGACCTACCAAATCAAAAGGATGTTAGATTTCATTAGACAACACCAGCTTACCTTGGAACCGAAGGTGAGATACCCGAAGACCGCAATTACTTCGTAAGTCAATATCGCAGTTCCAATTGATCCACCGATAATGGTGTTCATCCTCCCTTGCGAATTATTCTTCAGCTCATTATAAATTGGGAATATCTAGAGAAAAAAAGACAGCATGATTAGTGGGATAGCCAAAGAAAGTCTATGCCTGATCTTACATTCTGGGCACACGTGAAGGCAAAAACTTGCACTGGAAAGGTCGATACGAAGTTGGGAGTAAAGTGAATCATATGCACGTCTCCGGCAGACGGCATACCCTCTAAGGGCCAGATATAGCAGGTGATGACTATAACGACAAGGTATGCTGTGGGACTCGATCAGATTTTCGAAAAAGAAACAAGTATTTAATCAATTCACCAACAGAGAAAAGAGCGACATAGCTCGAATGCCGTAAACTGTTGATGTTCTTCAAAAACGACAAAGGAGCAAGGATGATCATGAAAATGATTAACCAGTTCTTGCTACTGAGTGCCCAAGCTGGAGGGTTTACGTCTGGGGAGGTAAGGTCGTGGTATAATGATTCAACGACATTAGGCATGAGCCCTTTAATGATAATTAAGTAACTAAAGAGGACGAAGATTAAACACAGCAAGAGTTTAAGTAGTGTAAGCAAACCTGATAGTCACTCCAAAGCATTTCGTAGCGATTGCGGCATCGAACCAGACCGCTGCACTGGGGAAGGTAAGCAGCGAGATGGCATGGAAGGACGAGCGACGGTGTTTTGCTTTGGTCGCACATAATGAAAGAAGATATAGTCCAAAGGCAGCGACGCTGCCCGAAAAAATGCAGGTAAATATTCCGGGTATCATACCGCCAGACGCCATTGCCTGTTTAACATTGATAAGCCCAAATTTGTCAACACAGAGCAGAACTGACAAGAGGGAAAGTAAGCATTCCTTCGAAAAAATATGATGTCAGAATGTCATTCCAAGCAAAAATGTGACATACCACTGCCAATGATAGTGTTAAGCAGATTGCTAATCGAGCTGACTAGTGTCGCATTCCCGTCTTTCTTCTTGAAACTTGAAATAGATCCAGAGTGGCTAGAATCGGAACCCAAAAGTGCTCTCCCTTCGTCTACATTGTCGCCATCCAGGTGGGAATCAAATTTTCCTGCAGATGCCACCCCGTAGGTTTGAACCATTTCATGAAGTTCAATCCCGTCGTCTTCAGTACTAAATGTACCTATTGGTGTAAATTTGTCCGCCTCAATTTGAATTAAAAGACCACGTTTTTCTGAGCAACTCGGCCAGTAGGGTAATTTCCAGGTGTGAGATAATGTCCTCGGGGAGAAGACCTAACAAAAGAAGCCCTCAACGTCGTGTGTTGCTTTGAAAAGTTGAAGAAACAGCTAAGGCCGCTGAGCATTGAACAAACCAATTATGGTCAGACAGGGATCACGTGATGTTTTGCCTTTAGGTATAAATAATAACGCGAACGGCCCGTAGGAATGTTCTTACTTGGATAGGCATACCAGGATTATCATGATCACTACATTAGAATGTGGCAGCCTGATGTCATTGTGGACACGATCTGAACTTTCCTTTTCAGCCCCTGTCACCTTCAACTTTATCGTCGGTACCCAAGTCGTTCTGGTTATGCGCTGAAAGCTTATCAACATTGCTTTCTCGCTATGTTTCAATATTGAATCTTGGCAAGAATCTTAGATTGTCAAACGGATTGCCCACACATCTCCCCCTACACAATCGCTAATGGATGACGGTCCTGCTCACTCACCAAGACCTCTACATCGCCCAATCCCTGATCCTTGAACTGTTCTGTGTGTAGTTCCGTTAGCAATTTTCGAGCCAGAACAGGCAGATAGCCTCTTTCAGTGTTCGTGTGACCACCTGTACGGTACGTCGTTGAAATGAAATTATATAACGATGTGGATGAAGACTTACAAAGAACGACATGCTTTCCGGACGCGATTGCAGCTAGGACCTCGTGCTAGGGTCAGGTGTGAGTTACGAGAACTTGCTGGGAGCTAAAAATGATTCTGACATGCGACATTTCTCCCGTAAGATAAAGGTCGGCATCTTGGCCAATGAGCATCGAGCCACCAGAGCCAGCGCAGATGGCGATTGAACGAATACGCGATGGTCTACCGTCTTGGTGTACGGGATATCCGACCTGGACTGAAATCATAACGCCGAATCAGAGATTGTGAAGATTAAGAAACCGAAGAACAATTACAAACTTTGTGAAAGCTTTAAATGGGATTTTATTCTCTGTTCCAGAATGTCCATTCCAATCGGTTCTTTAAGAGTGACTAACCTCCCTTCGGCACCTTCACACTCTCCCGTAGCGGGGTTTAGCTTCTCGCGAACAAGTGCACGGACTTCCCCATCTTCCTTGCTTCTCAATAAACCTTCTGCCAACCAATCGTTGATGCCACCCCAGACAGAATCTAGTGCTGTATGTGGGCTGTAAACTGATATGCCAGAAGAAGCGCACTGAAGAAGCGAGGATTGGAGTGAATTCGAAAGGGTGAATGACTGCAAGCCCTTGAAGATGACAGGATGATATGCGATGATTATTGAAGTGTTCTTCGCGAAGGATTCCTGGAAAACGGATGTCGTTAAACTAGAAAAATCAGCCTTAGAACGGGGGGCGAGCAGCTCAGAGAACTACGTACTCTATGGTCAACATGACCCTATTCCGTCCTTGCTTCTGCACTGGTGACTCTAGTATTGTGGTCATCAAACAGCTGCAGAAAATAAGTTGTAAGGTCGCACCTAGCAATAGCCCGACCTATGAAGGACTCAATGTAAGTAAAGTTTGTGTTTCAGTCACTCAATTGGTCTAACGTTATCCCATTTCTCAGCGAGCCTGATGGGCGCGATACGTTCCATTGCTTTGCAGACGCATCTGAGCAGATTATTCGACATGGAAGTGATGAAGTTGTGACACTGTATATTTGTTGTCACGTTCCATTTTTGCGTCCGCCAACTGTTGAATATTGAATCCGAATGCGATTTCTTGACTAGAACGTGTCTTGATGAATGTTGAAAGAACACCCTAATTCCTTCGTTCAGCCCGATAATCTCTCAAAATTGGTCTTTTCCCCATAGGCCAAAAATTGAAATCGGTTCATAGTGAGTACATCCTATGGCAATTTCGCGATGCCACATCAACCTAAAATGTCTATTTGCTTTGGGCAGGTCTTCACTCAGGATGAATTTACTGCGAAACGTCAGTTTGACTCCGGAAATCTTCCGAACAAACACGTTCATTCAGTTCGGGAAGGCCACAGATCGCGAATAGTCTGATTTGAGGTCCGAGTTTCTTATAAATGCTGCTCATGTTCTCTACCCGTTCAGGTTCCCTCACCCCTGACTGATCTTGTGCCATATCGTGCAACCACATGGATGCACTATCGAACGAGTGGCGACTAGGCGTTACTTATTCAAAACACGATAGAGTCGCCTTCAAAGTAGGAGACACCCCAGGTGCTGAAGCATTCGAGTGTACCAGAGGTCGTGCGTATAACTCTACCCTTTCTGGATTACGGATACGAGCTGATTCATATCGTAGACACAAGTACAGCTGAAAACCAGGTAAGTATAGAAATTTGCCTGACGAAAGCTTCATATTTACAGAGTTGAAGCCCGACCCAAACGACGAGACGTGGTGGAAACACTTCCCTCGAGGTTTTCCACCTCCAACTGTCCCTCAGCCTCGTAAATAATACAGATGCCAACGATAATCACAACCCTTCTTGCAACTCCGCTCAGATTATCGATTCGACGTAGTTTCCGGATCCTTATAATCAGGTAAATCTCAGTCCCGCACTATCGCACTTACTGATCGTGTTTACCTCTATCCCCCAGCCTTCCTCTCATGATGACTTGCGCGCAGTTCTTGCCCCATGCAGCACTAACAAGCCAACATTCCTTTGACCCACACTACTATATCCATTTCATCTTTTTGAGTAAAATCCCGGGCGGTCTGTAACATATATTTGGATTAATAATAGCACTGGTTACGGTATCAGGCGTTGCAATCAATTGGTCTTACATATATACACTCTAAACACATATGTGGTCAAAAATCGTCACCTCTCCCGATGAATCACCTCTGTGATGTAATCAATGAGCCGTGTAGAGACATAACAAAAGTAAGAAGCTCACACTACCAACCGATACTCGCCGACAAATGGATCCCCGATGGAAAACTGGCTGATGTCGGAGTGGACTTCCGCCAATACCTTCCCGTTTTCGACATCGTGGGCAGAAACTGAGGGGTCCCACATACGTACACATCCTATCAAATCTGGCTTAAGAAAACCCAATTCAGAAGATCGAATAGGGTGCTCACCATCCTCTCCTCCAGTCACTAAGCATGTACGTGTTGTCCACGAAGACTGCACCCACTGTGCTTGCACAACGCCGTATAACTCGTGCTTGGAAGCTGTCTTCGATTCACCAAAATGATGGTACTTAAACAGAGGCTCAGAACACTGTCTTCCTAACATCCTTCGGTCATACAAATGAGTCTGATTATCAATCCGCGCGAGTGCGAGATAGATCTGATCGGGACTGAACGCTGCAACGTTTATCTCACCCTCAAAACTGTCGTTATCGCGCGGCGAGAAGGGAAGAAGATCAATCGAAGTGAACGCCTTGGGGCTGCGCCGGCGAATGTCGTACAATCGAAGGATATGATGATTTGCCTCAGCTTGTGTACAAAGTCCCAAAGTCGCACCTGTAAAAAAAAAGAGTTATTACTAATTACTAAACAAAAAGGGTTGTCAAAATAATCTGACCAACTGGATCGACGGCAATTACATCTCCAGCCTCCTCTGCATCAAACTGATAGATCGCCTTTTGCGTCCGGAGATCAAAAACTTTGTGCGCCCCAGTGAATGTTCGTTGTGTAGGTTCGGAAGAAGCGAAAAGGTGGTCCGCTGTGGTTTCACAGCCCCATGCAATAGGGCCTATCATATGCGGAGAACCCCTGTCGTGCAACGGAAACGGATGTGGAGGCATAACTACGTCCTCAGAAAGATCGTAGACTTGAACCTTCCTGTGAAATGACGTTGGCAAATGAATAATTTTATTGAGTCAAGACCCACTTTTCTGCAACGGCAAGAATACTACTCCCTGGTCGAAAAGCAAGTGCATGTGGTACAGATGTATATGGAAAAGTCACAGTGTTTTCCCATTTGGACTCTTCTGAGTCGTCGTCTAGAGCCCAAATTCGGAATTTCCTGTCTTCGCCAATTGAAGCAAACGAATTGCTAGCATGAAGATATAAAATACTGAAAAAAATTGAAAATGTATAGCACTTGCCTTGTTGGATCAAACTTTATATCATTGGTTGTATAATGTTTTGGTTGGGGCCCTAGTAAGGTGGTAAAATTTACTATGAAAATATTTATTCGGACCACATCACCTCTTCTCATATGTCCCTCGAGAATTACCAGACGATCGTCTGACCAGACTGATAAGGAGCCAGCTCGGTTGTATGGACTCTGCGTCTCTGGGGTAAGAAAATAAGCTTTATGGCGAGTTTGCATCACCAAACGGGGAGTCCATACCATTAGGTTCGTCCGCCAAACCTCCATCACAAGCACTGCCGATCACCGTCAAACCCTCAAACTGTTCTATCGCATTGATCGCTGAACATGGAATTTGAATTTATGTCCGAGAATTAATGAATGGGATAAACTCACTGCCCGGAGCCTGCTTGAAAGAAGTCACGATATTCAGCTTGTGTAAATTGAGATCTATGTCTTTAGGCCTTGTGAACAGTTTTCTAGGCTGCATCACCGCTGGCCTAGGTCTAGGCCGCCATCGAAGATTTTCTGCTAGTCGAAGCTTATATCATGATGGAATCAGTGAGAGTAGGGCGTTAGAAATGTTGAGGTACCTTGTCCCATATGTACAGTGGTTGCCGAGGAGGAGGGGGTGGCGGAGACCAGCGTGATGTGTCATGGCACTGGTAGCGAGGTAACGGAGGGGGAGAAATGGATAAGTCTTTCAGCGAATGAAAAATACCATCTTCTCTGTTGACGTTTTTTGGAACAGGGAGCCACTATATGAATATTCAAAAATATGAAATCTGAGAAAGGTTAAAAGAGTCGCACCACATCAGGGTCATTTAGATCTAAACCCGGAGGACCCCAATCATCATCCGAATCATCCGAATCGGAAGGAAACTCAATGGGGGAATTACTTCGCGGAGCTGCAGATGTAGACGCAGACGGTTGACCGTACTGCAAAGCAGTCAGGCGTCATGATATTCTTAATTCAAGGTGGGTTACCTGTTGAGTAGGCTGCGCCGTGGTCCTATTCTCATCATCACTGAAGAGCTCGATAACATCCATAGTTTTATTTCTTGATTGCCAAGGGGCCGACGTTGCTGTCTTCCCGTATACTGGAATACCTTCCTGCGTCCTGAAATTGGGAGAGGGTGTGTGACGTTTGGAAGGGGACTTGATAGCAATACTTGACGTAGCTGCGAATGATTGCTGCTGTTGCGGTTTCTCGTCGACAATCATGAGATCAGGAGAAGAAGGGGTCTGTGGATGGATTGGACTGGTTCCTCCTTGAAATACATGCAATTCGTCACCAGATAAAGTAGAATCCCTGCAGTAATGAGTCAACCCCGAGGGCTCCGCATGGATCCTTTGACGCTTGATCGGTTTGGATGTGTCAACGGGGTCGTTGGGCAGAACACGCTTCTGTGACATTGCCTATGTGTTTTCGATAAGTTAGGTAACGAGCATAGTCGAAATTCTGCAAGCTTACCTTTTGTATTGGAGGTCTTAGCGTGGATGGAAAGTCTTGTTGTACTGCCTGCCTCTGAGTCGAACTCTGTCCCTGCTTTTGGTGTCCGGAACTTTCACTCCGACTCCCGCCTTGAGTTTGAGCAATAACTGCACGTCGTTCTTTGCGATGGATGCGCCAAGATTTTCGAAACTCTTCCACAGAAATAAGCTGCACTACGCCATCGGGGTCCTCATAACGGGAATGGAACTCATCGACATCTATGACCTCTTGTTTTCGATTCGGCATGACAAAGCATTTATACGTGATCTAGAAGCGGGAAGGTGGGAATCAAGTAATGTCCAGAATGTTTTCAATTGAAAGGCATGCGAAACGATACGAACAGGAAGCGAAAGGGTCTCAACACGCGCAGAAATTGCCAGGTGAAGGTGACTCGAAATTCCGATTTTAATGGGTTCGGCCCGTGCAGGAGAGTCGAGTTCGTGAGAGTTTAAGAAGAAAGGTGACACGTCCGCGTCAATACCAGAACTTGGTATTTGGGCTACATATTACAACCAACCATGCTTTTAAACGAAAAATCTACCAGCTTGGCGCGCAGGTGTCGCGTTCCGCTCACTTCTCGCCCATTTGACATGCTTTACTTCGGTTTTTTCGTGGTACGCCTCTTCAATTTCAAGAGATACATCACCTTCTCACATTTTGTGCTCATTGAAGGTGCACATTTTCGCGACATTATGTCTAGATCTCCAGCCTCTCTACCCACCCGCGCTTGTCCCCAGTTTCATGTCAGACGCACATGCGTCATATATCAAGGATACAGGTGACCCCCTAGCCAAAGCCTTCCTAGGTTTACTTGGTCACGAAGCCAGAATCAGCGCATCCTGGTTTGAGACCTTCATTTACTGTGAAGCGTACGTATTCCCCTTCCCGATATTTCGCGTTACATAATAATCGCACCACATCCCAGTTTCTTTCAAACTCCTGTCTTCTTCATCAGTGTTTACGCTTTGTGGTATAACCGCCGTTCCCTGTACATCATTCTAGCATTATACGGCGCTCACGCCGCAACGACCATCATTGCATGTCTTACACACCTGTACCGAACTCCCACATGCGGTGATTACCTTGGCGTTGTTCAAGTTGCTTGCCTTTCACCTTCGCAGAGCTTCACGCTTCTCAGTTCGTATGGCATATTTTTCGTTATAACCCTGGTGATGGCAGTGGAGTTGGGCTATAGATGCACCAAGTGGGTTGAAAAGGGACTCGTAGACCAGAAGTTTGAGTAGATTTTTACGGGATTTAATCAAGGAGCCCAGCCATTTACCGAAAACTTCACCTCATTAACAAATGCCGAATGTTACGCAATAACGGTATTTTAAGATAGGTTGATCTTGAACTCAGCAACTAGTCTTATGCAAATCTTTACTGTTCCAATATCGACACAGCCACAGCAGTCGCATCCAAAAATGGAATATGTATTGCCGTAATGATACATTTGTACAATTGTTAAAGTGGATCAATTGAATGGCTTTACCCATTCTTTGGTTCATTCAATGAACTCATCCTAGCTCCTTGCCCCGCACCCCAACTTCTTCTCCTCTGTGCAGGTTGTACAAAAGGCCTCTGGCCACCCGTATGGGAAAAGGCCCTACTCTTCTCCTTGGCCGATGGGGGCAGCGGGGTAACAACACCCAAAGCGATGTACCTCGCATGCGGCAATTTTTTCACTGAGGAAGAAAACGAACTCGACCTCCCCAATCCACCCCCCAACCGTGCAAAGTTGCCGGGGAACATCGGTCCCATGCCCTGCATTTTATCCTTATCACCGTCATGGCTGTCCCCTGCGTCGCTGCCACTGAAGAATACACCCGCTTGGGACGATGCAATCCAGAGAGATGAGAGTGTACCCGTGGATTCAGACCTGTTGAAGGGGCCAACGAGGGAAGACACGGAGGATGTGCGAGAATGGATGGTGGCAGGTGCTGAACTCGTAGTGGGATGAGGGACCGAGAAGAGGGGTGCGGTTGCAGCAGTGGCTGTGAGAGGAGGCGTGGCGTTGATGGTGGATGAAGAAAGAGGAGATGTCGAGATACGGAGACCTTGAATTTGGGAGGGCAGGACGGAATCGAATGGACTGGGGGGTGCGTCTGGTGGTTTGGCTGTTTCTCCAGCCTCTTCTTCTTCCTCTTCTTCACCTTCGGCAATATCGCCTAGACCCAGGCTGTCTCCCAGAGGGCCAGTAGGTATGGGTGGTGGTGGATTGGCCAGATCAGAAGAAACGAGAGGTTCGATCGAAATCTGAATTTGAGTTGGATCATCATCTGTTTCGGAGTATGCAAAGTTGTGTGGGATAGGAAGCTTCCGTTCACTATGATCGTCATGAACCAGCGGAAATCTAGTTGAGGGTTTCGTGATAACTGGAGAGTCAAACACTGCTTCTTCCCATCTGTCGTCCCTTTCCCCATGAAGATCACCATCTTCGCTTCCCTCCGGACTGGCTTGATCATCCTCCAAGAATTCGTAGTCGACATCCAACTCAGGAGGTATACCCAAGGCACCTTTTACCCGTTCCCAGATCAACTCCGAGTGAGATAGAATGCAACTCCGTGCAGCGATTGACCAGAGAAAGTCTGGGGCAACGTCTCTATCTATTTTTGTGAGGTGGTGGATGAGGTGGTGGTATGACCACGTTGTCGGATCGCGGGGGAGCTCGCCGGATTGTGGCGGTGGGTGTCCTTGGGGAGGGAAAGTCTGCGCAAGGAGAGCGAACAACTTTACATCAGGAGGGGCTGTGATCAGCTCAGCAACCTCTCCGGGACGATCGAGGAAAGGCAGGTACACGTCGTCTGGGAGAGGAGTGAAAATGTGAGAATTGGATGTCTGAGTTGGAGTGGCGGCTTGGCGAGCCAGATCGACGATCTGGTCTGGGGTGAGTCTGGGTTTACCAGATGGAAACTGAGCCGGAGAGGAGGGTCTTAGACGGGGAGAGGAAGAAGGCGAAGGCAGAGTCGGGCTGGAGCGACCAGAATTTGAGAATGAGGAAAAGGCAAAGCTGAGCCTGGTTGGCGAATCTGCAGCCGGTGCACCATGGGCAGATGGAGGAGAGAACTTGCGCTGGAGAGACTTGCGATGGGTCAGGACGACAGGCGAGTTTGGCTCTTCGGTGCTAGGGGTTACTTTGACGATGGTGAGCGTGCTCGTGGTCGATCTGTTGGGATCGAGGTTGACGTCTGCATGGACGTTGAATGGATCCGGTGCAGACGACGACCCACGCCGCGCAGCAGGTCTCTTGCTCGACGCTGGCTGTGGCATTGGAGAGAGATTTGGATTATGTCAGCAGGCTCCATATACTGTACTATTAAGAATTGAGAATTGAGAATAAAATTGACTGACTACGTTACATAAGCAACTCAGGTGCCGAGGGTGCCCGAGACCTCGTCAGCTCATAGTAAGAAAGAAAAGAGAAAAGAAAGATAGTAGACCAAGAAAATA
>Ga0307517_10000615_pt1 | contig 60825 bp, 46 predicted proteins | sample 23_EM_MG_FD_194515 | JGI IMG/M metagenome (GOLD analysis project Ga0307517, IMG submission 194515) | Populus trichocarpa ectomycorrhiza microbial communities from riparian zone in the Pacific Northwest, United States - 23_EM | ecosystem: Host-associated > Plants > Roots > Unclassified | place...
AAACTTGAGCAAATCCCGGCGGACTCTGCGAAATTCAGGTCCGCGCAAATCTGTTGCCACTGTTCGTCAAAAACAGTGGCTTGTTCAGCGTAGCCTTAATGGCCCCGCCCGGGTACTCGCTCCTTAGCGGCGGACTTGGGATTCAATGCCGCGCTTCGGGTACCGACTCGACAGAATAAGCGCTACAGCCACCAGCTGCGGCCGTTGGAATGCAACTATAGATCTCTCGAAGGTCGCACCAACAACTCAGTAGACCTCTTGCACAAGGCTGCGCTTTATGTCCGGCGGTTGGGAGAATTGCTGAATGACGTCATCGATTGGGACGAGTACGGCGGCGCTCAGTCATTGGCGCTTCCATTGCGGGTCATAGCTTGTACTTCGGAACTTGTGTTGCGCATGTCTGCGGCACCGGCATTCACATTTAGGGGGTCGCGTGCCCTTGGCCCGTTCTTGGTCGAGCTAGCTACTTTCCGGCGCAAAACGGGCCTTCGAAGGTCTGTCTGGATGCGCAGCCATCTTCAGCTCATACAGTGGGTACTTCCAGGTGCCCACCTTCCCTGCGGTCGCCGGCGGCGCAAGCATGGCCAGGTGAGAGCCAGGAAGCTGCCGGTGGCCAGCGACGGCTTGTGGCCGTCCAGCGCCGGCGATCGGACGGTTCCGAACGGCGGTTCATCAGCGCATCGCCGACGGTCAAGCATCCAAGGACTGCAATGGCGCGAGCACCCGCCGTTGAGTCTTCGCGTCTCGGCGGTCGTGGGCGACACTGAAGAGACATCCGCTTTCCTGATCTCGTTGCCGCAAAGTAGCCGGCCGGGACCGCACACAGACCTCTGAAGGAAGTCCCCCAGCGGAGGGCACACATGGCAGGCAGCAGACAGAGCAATTGAGGCGCCGAGCAACGACTTGAGACCGTCCATTCGCCTACCATCGCTGCATGGACGCACGCGAGACCGCCCCCTCGCCCGAGCGCAACAAGCAGCCGATCCTCGAAGTGCTCGCGCGCGTATTGCCGCCACGCGGCCTGGTGCTCGAGATCGGCAGCGGCACCGGGCAGCACGTGGCGCACTTCGCCAAGGCTTTGCCCGCCCTCACTTTCCAGCCGAGCGAGATGGACGTGGAGCGCCACGCTTCCATTGAGGCGTGGGCGGCCGCAGGCAACCTGTCGAACGTCAAGCCGCCCCTCGCCATCGACGTCACGAAGCGTCCCTGGCCCGTGTTCGCGGCCGACGCGGTCGTGTGCATCAACGTGATCCACATCTCCCCGTGGGAGGCCACGCTCGCGTTGATGGCCGGTGCCGGCATGATCCTGCCCGCCGGAGGCGTGCTTGTGACCTATGGCCCGTACATGCGCGGCGGCGCGCACACGTCGCAGAGCAATGAAGCGTTCGACGCGAGCCTGCGCGCAAGGAATCCGCTCTGGGGCGTGCGCGACATCGACAAGATCGCGGAAGTCGCGGGCCATGAAGGCCTTGCGCTGGAGGAGGCCGTACCGATGCCGGCAAACAACTTCACGCTGATCTGGCGGAAATCAAACGGCGCATTCCCCGGCGCACGGGCCTTCATCGACGGGTGTGCTTGAGCACCAAAGCTGTCGGCCACGAAGCGCCCTGGAGAGGCTCATCCCTCGCTGCTGTGTTCCACCACCACACGCTGGCGCTTCCCCGAGGCAACGTCATACGTGTTGAAGCTGTTCATCGTGCGGCCGTAGAGGTGCAGGCTCACCGCGCGGGGCCTCTGCGGTGGCACACCGGTCACGTGGATGTGATCGGGGGCTGGCACAAAGGTCGTGACTGCGCCGCGACCCAGCAGAACGACCCCGCCGCGGGCGAGATGGATGCCTTCATCGGCGCCTATCGGCATGGCCGTCGGTCTTTCCGCCCTGGCTCTCGTTCCGCTGGTCGTGACAACGATCGAGCGCCGCCAGGCTCGCGCAACCGAACAGCTGATACCGCCCGGCCAGTCCATCGAGCCGTCGGTGCAGCGATCGGCGGTTGTCTTCTTCTCCCGCTCGGGCAACACGGCCCTGCTGTCCCGACATCTGGCGAAGCGCTTGAACGCCCGCCTCTACGGCTTGAGGGCAAGCGACTACGAGCTGGGGCTGATGGGATGGGTCAACGCCATGCACGACGCCAGGAACCACGAGGCCGCCATCGAGCCACGCAACATCGACCTGTCGGAACACGACGTGGTTTATCTGGGTTCACCGATCTGGATGTTCAGCCCGGCCCCGCCGATCTGGCAGTTTGTCGAGCAGAACCGCTTCGACGGCAACCATGTTGTTTTGGTCAACACCTTCAACAGCCGGTTCAAGCCGGAGTACATCGAGACCTTCCGACAGAAGGTACTGCAGCGAGGTGCCCGCTCCTTCAGGCAGCCGAATCCACGAACTGCTGGTGGCCTGTCACCAGCGGCGCGCTACCGAGCGCGTGCTGGACCTGCGGACGGGCGAGGTCGTGCTTCGAGAAGGCCGGCACGATGGCGTGCCGCTGCTCGAAGACACCCACCAGGCGGCCCTAGCGGACGCGATCCGCTTGCTGCGCGAGCTCGAATGGCCGAACACGCTGCCCTCGCTGCCCGGCCACGTGGCCCGCCTGTTCGTGCGCGCGCTCGAGACCGGCGTGGAGGTCGAGTGGGTGCGGGCGGCGATCCGCACCCGCAAGCTGCCGGCGCCGCCGCAGGCGCCTGAGTCGTGGCCCTGGGCGATGCGGGTCCGCACGCTCGGCGGCTTCGAGGTGTCTACCGAACGCGGCCGCACGCACGACGGCCGCAAGGCCGCGAGCAAGCCGCTCGAGCTGCTGCGCCTGCTCGCCGCCCATGGGAACCAGGCGATCCGCGTCGACCTGATCGCCGAGAGCCTCTGGCCGGGCGACGGCCGCGAAGGCCGGCAGAAGGCCTTCGACATCACCGTCGCGCGCCTGCGCCGCCTGCTCCACTGCGACGCCGCGGTGATCGTCTACGACCACCGGGCGCGGCTCAACGGCGAGATCGTCTGGGCGGACGTGCAGGCGCTTGGCGATCACCTGGCCCGCAGCGAGGCGGCGGCCGCCGGCAGTGCGGACGCCGCTGCCGCGTTCGACGCCGCGCTGCTTCTCTACCGCGGCGCCTGTCTCGCCGATAGTGCGCAGCTGTGGGCGCGTGCTGCGGCGCTTGCCTTGCGCGAGCGGCTGGCGGCAGCGCTGCTGCGCGAGCTGCGCAACGGGGACGCAGGGACGACGCAACGACGAGAGTGGATTCTTCGCGCGACCGCAGCAGACCCGCTGCTGGGGGTGCTGCTGATCACATAGGAGGCTGAGCTGGCGGGCACTGTTATCCACTTCGACCTAGAATCGCCGCGCTTCTGGAGCAGCCGGTGATCGAGAAGATCCTTGCGCACCCGGGTCTGCAAGCCCGCGCGCCGCCGCGGGCGCCAGAGCCGTGGGCGGCAGCTGCAAGCGGCCTGACCATCCGGATGCCGCACTACAAGGTGCGCCGCGCCAGACCGACTGGCGTCATCCGCCGTGTGGATGCGCCACGGTGTTCGTCGATCGCCAGGATTTGGCGACAATGGTCTGAACCCACCGATGCCGGGAACCCGAACGATGTCCGACCATCCATCCGAGATCTACCTGACCTACCTGAACCATTCCGACGTTCAGGCGCTGGCCCTCACCGACGCCGAGATCGTTGCCGCGGTCGAGCAGGCGCTGCATGCGCAAGGCACCCAGCAAGCCACGATCGAACCGCGCATGCACCTGGTGCCGGAAAAGGATGTCCCGGGCCACTTCAACGTGCTGCGCGGCTACATCCGCCCCCTGGGATTGGCGGGCGTCAAAGTGGTGGGTGACTTTTATTGCAACTATGAAATCGGCCTTCCGTCCGAGCTGGCCGTCCTGAACCTGTTCAATCCGACGAACGGCTCGCCCATCGCCATCATCGACGCCTCGGACATCACCGACATGCGCACCGGCGCGGTGACCGCGCTGGGCGCAAAACATCTGGCGCGCAAGGACTCGAAAGTGCTGGGCCACATCGGCGCGCGCGGCACGTCGTACTGGAATGTTCGCCTGCTCGATTCGATGTACCACTTCGACGAGATCCGCGTGCACTCGCGCCGTCCCGAAAGCCGCCAGGCCTTTGCGGCCAAGCTCGAACAAGACCTGGGCAAGAGGATCACGGTGACTGACGACTGGGAGTCGTGCGTGCGCGGCGCAGACATCGTGGTCGAAGCGTCGCGCCTGGAAAGGCCCGAACCGCTGCTGAAGACCGAGTGGATCAAACGAGGCGCCTGCGTCATTCCCTATGGCACGATGAGTGCAGTCGAACTGAGCCTGACCGACATCATGGACAAGATGGTGATGGACGATTGGGGTCAGGCCAAGGCAGGCCCGTTCGGCGCGCTGCGCGCGCATGTGGACGCCGGCAAGCTCTCGGAGCAGACACTGCACGCCGAGCTCGGCCAGATCGTCGCCGGCCTCAAGCCCGGTCGCCAAAGCGATGATGAAACCAATCTGTTCTGGCATCGCGGTCTGTCGCTGTCGGACATTGCGCTGGGCGCCTTCATGCTCGAAAAGGCCGAGCGCATGAGGCTCGGGCAACGCTTGCGCTTCCGGTGAACAGCGTGCCGGTGGCCAATGCCCGCATGTACTCGGCGAGCCCGGTGGCCAAGGCCGATTGGAACGCGCTGCTGGCCTGGGTGCTGCGCCGCGCAGAGCTGCCCTGGGAGGTGATCGACCACGACGCGCCAGCGCCACTGTCGGTGCTGTGGGCACGCGATGACCTCGGCCTGACAATGATGTGCGGCCTGCCGTTTGCGCAACGGGTGAATGGCAGGACGGGCGAGCCCGCGTGGCCCACCCTGGTCGCCGCACCGCTGCCGTCACCGGCCCGCTATGCGGGCCGACCGGTGTACTTCACCGACATCGTGGTCCGCGCCGATTCGCCTCACCGCACGCTGGAAGATTCCTTTGGCGGCGTGGTGGGCTATACGCTGGCCGATTCGATGTCCGGTGGCGTGGCCTTGCGCCAGCACCTCGAGAGCTTCCGCGCGGCGCGACAGGCACGGCTTTATCGACTATCGGTCGGCGACCTGATCCACGCGCGCGGCGTGATCGAGGCGCTCGCCGCGGGCCGCATCGACGTGGGCCCGCTCGACAGCTACTACCACGACCTGCTGCGGCACCACGAACCGGCCTTTGCCGCCCAGGTGCGCAGCGTCGCCAGCACATCGGCGCTGCCGATCCCGCCGCTGGTGGCCACGGCCAGCCTGTCTGCCGACGTGCTCGCGCGTCTGCGCGAAGCCTTGCTGGCCACGACCGCGGCACCGGAACTGGCGCCACTGATGGAGCGCTTGTTGCTTGCAGGATTTGCGGTCCCGGATCCCGCCGACTACCTGCCGCTGGCCGCCATGGCTGCCGCAGGGGCAACCCCTTTCGAGGAACTCTGAATGCTGATCAGACGCGCGCTGCTCACTCTGCTGTTCACCGCCGCGTCGTTCGGTGCGCTGGCCCAGCCGTACCCCTCCAAGCCCCTGCATGTGATCGTGCCCTTTCCGCCGGGCGGGCCGGCCGACGTGCTGGGCCGGGTGCTGGGCCAGGGCTTTTCCGACGCGATGGGCCAGCCCGCAGTGGTCGACAACAAGGTCGGCGCCGCCGGCAACATCGGCATCGAGCAGACCGTCAAATCCGCTGCCGACGGCCACACGATGGCGATCGTGCCGCTGGGCAATATCGCGGTCAACCCTTCGCTGTTTCCCAACCTGCCCTACAAGGCCTCCGACCTGGCGCCGGTGTCTATGCTGGCCACGGTGGAAAACGTGCTGGTGGTCAACCCCGCGGTACCGGCACGCTCCGTCAAGGAGTTGCTGGCGCTGGCGGCGTCCAAGCCCGATGCCATCAGCTTCGCGTCGCCCGGCGCCGGCAGCCAGGCGCACCTGGCGGGCGAGCTGATGGCGCTGACCGCCGGCGTGCAGCTGCTGCACGTGCCGTACAAGGGCACCGGGCCGGCGCTCAACGACCTGCTCGGCGGGCAGGTGACGATGATGTTCGCGCAGATGTCTTCGGCCTTGCCCCACGTCAAGAGCGGCAAGTTGCGCGCGCTGGGCGTGGCCAGCCTCAAACGCTCGCCGCTGATGCCCGAGACCCCGACCATCGCCGAACAAGGCCTGCCCGGCTTCGAGGCCGTGTCCTGGTATGCGCTGATGGTTCCGGCCGGCACGCCGCGCGACGTGATCGACCGGCTCAACGCCGAAACCGCGCGCTTGCTGGCACGGCCCGAGATCAAGGACAAGCTGGCCGCATTGGGCTTGGATGCTGCAGGGGGCAAACCACAGGAGCTCGCTGCCTCGATCCAGGCCGACACCGCGCGCTGGGCCGCGGTGATTCGACAGAAGAACATCAAGCCCGAATGACACCTTTCCTCCACAACCTTCACCCGGAGACCTCATGACCATCCACAGACGCTTGGCTGCACTGGCGCTTGCCGCGGTGCTGCCGCTGGTTGCGCAAGCCCAGCAAGCGGTTCGCGTCGGCTCGAAGAACTTCACCGAGCAGTTCGTGTTGGCGGAAATCTACGCCCAGGCACTCGAAGCAGCCGGCATCAAGACCGAGAAGAAGCTCAACCTCGGCGGCACCTTGATTGCGCACAAGGCGCTCGAAGAGAAACAGATCGACTTCTACCCGGAATACACCGGCACCATGCTGCTCGCCGTCCTCAAGCAGGAACCGATGACGGATGCCAAGGCGGTCTATGAAAAGGTCAAAGAGGCCTACGCCAAGATGGGGTTCGTGGTGCTGAACCAGTCCAACCTCAACAACGGCTATGTCATGGTGGTGCGTGCCGAGACCGCGCAGAAGTTCAAACTGGAAACGCTGTCGGATTTGAGCAAGGCTGCCAAAGCTCTGAAAGTCGGCGCCGGCCCTGAGTTTCGCGACCGCAAGGACGGCCTGCCTGGCCTGAAGGCCAAGTACGACATGGTGTTCGGTGAAGACTTGCAGATGGCCATCGGACTGCGATATCAGGCGCTCAAGAACGACCAGATCCAGGTCGTCAACGGTTACTCGACCGACGGCATGATCAGTGCGATGCAGTTGAAGCGGCTGCGCGACGACAAGAACCTGTGGCCGCCGTACTTCGTCGTACCGGTGATTCGCCGCGAAGCGCTCGACGCGAACCCGAAAATTGCGGAGGTCCTGAACCGCGTCAGCGCCTTGCTCGACGAAACCACCATGGCACAGATGAACTATCAAGTCGACGGCGAAAAGCTCGAGCCCAAGGACGTGGCACACGATTTCCTCAAGGCCAAGGGCCTCGTCAAGTAAGGCCGCGACACTCAATGCGCACCGTGCCATGACGATCGAGGTCGGCGAACGCTGGGTCGGAATCGACGACCTAGTGCAGGTCGCCCGCCGCGGCGCGGCCGTCTCGCTGGCACCCGGCGCGCGTGCGCGTGTGGTTGCAGCGCGCGAGCTGGTGATGCGCCTGGCAAGCGCCGGGCCGCCGATCTATGGCCTCAACACGGCACTGGGAGCCAACACCGGTGCGCCGTTGTCACAGGGTGACCTGGAAGACTACCAACGCCGCGCGGTGCGGGCGCGGGCGGTGGCCGTCGGGCCCGGCTATGAACAGGCGTCGGTTCGGGCGATGCAGTTTGCCCGCATTGCCGGCATGGCGCGTGGCGGATCCGGCGTGTCGCCCGAGGTGCTGGATGCCTGCATTGCGCTGCTGAACCATCGCGTCCACCCGGTCGTGCCGCGCTTTGGCTCGATTGGCGTGGCGGACCTGCCCCAGCTGTCGCACCTGGCGCTGCCCTTGTTCGGCGAGGGCGAGGCCGAAGTCGGCGGCGAAGTCCTGAGCGGCCACGTGGCGCTCGAGCGGGCCGGCCTCCACCCTGTGACACTGGGCGTCAAGGACGGCCTCGCGCTGATCAGCTCCAACGCCGCCACCACGGCGCGCGCCGCACTCGTCCTGCACGACGCGACATCGGCGCTGAATGCCTGGCTGGCCGCGGTGGCGCTCGGCTATGAAGGATTTCAAGCCAACCTGTCCACGCTCCATCCCGGCGCGGCCGCTGCCCGGCCCGCCACCGGCCAGGTCGAGGTCGCAACGCGGCTGCGCGCGTTGCTCAAGGGCAGTGCCCTGCTGACACCGGGCGCGGCTCGCCGCGTGCAGGATCCCGTCTCGATGCGTGTCGTGGCCCAGGTCCATGGGGCCGCTCTGGGCATGGTCGAGACGGCCCGAGCCCAGGTCGAGGTCGAACTGAACAGCGCCGCCGACAGCCCGCTGGTGTTGGCGGACGATGGCGTGATGCTGTCGAACGGCAACTTTCACGTGCCGGCGCTGGCACTGGCGCTGGATGCCTGCGCGATTGCGTTGGCGCAGGCCTCGAGCATGTCGGTGGCCCGCTGCCAGCGCTTCATGTCGCCCGCGCTCACCGGCCTGCCGCTGCAACTGACCCGGCACGGGCCGGCCCACTCCGGTTTTGCCACCGTGCAGAAGACCTTGACAGCCCTGTGGGCCGAGATACGCCTGCGCGCCAACCCGGGATCACTGGACTACCTGCCGGTCTCCGAGGCACTCGAAGACCATGCCTGCATGGCGCTCGGCGTCGCCGAAAAGCTCGGTGAACTGGTGGAGCGCGTGCGCTACCTGATCGCCATCGAGCTGCTGGTCTCCGCCCAGGCAGTGGACCTGCGCGAAATCGATCCGGCCGTCATGGGTGAAGGTGCGCGCGCGGCCTTTCATCGGTTGCGCGAGATCGTTCCGATGCTCGACGAGGACCGTCCGCTGGGCCCGGACATCGATCGCATCCAGCGCGCCGTTGCCGCGGGCCTGTTTGCGCCAGGGCCGCTTGACCCCGTGCACCCGCCATGAAGTGGTTGCTGCGCAATTGGACCGATGTCGCTTATGCGCTGTGGGAGCACATCGCGATCTCGGTGACCGCGTTGACGATCGCTTTCGCGCTGTCGCTGCTCATCGGCATCGCCGCTGCCCGGCGCCCGCGGCTGTATGGCACGGTGATGACGCTTTCCGGGTTTCTGTACACCATCCCGACGCTGGCCTTTCTGGCCATCCTGATTCCGCTCGTCGGACTGGGCCGCAGCAACGCCATCATCACGATGGTGGCGTTTTCGTTGATGATCCTGATCCGCAGCGTCGCCGCCGGCATTCGCGAGGTTCCCGCAGACGCGATCGACGCTGCGCGCGGCATGGGAATGAATGCGAAGCAGATCCTGTGGCGCATCGAATTGCCGCTGGCGCTGCCTCTGATCGTCGCTGGCCTGCGGGTGTCGGCGGTCACGGTCATCAGCGTGACCGTGGTCGCCGCGTACGTCAACGCAGGAGGGCTGGGGACGCTGATCTTCAACGGCATCGCCAGCGACCATCCGGCCAAGATATGGACCGGTGCATTGACCGCTTGCGCGCTGGCGATCAGCGTCGACCTGCTGCTTGCCGGACTCGAACGGCGTCTCCAAGGTCGGCGTATCGCCTGACGCTCGAGAGAACACCATGCTGGCCGACGCCTGGATTTACCTGCTCGCCCATCCGGCGCAGTTCTCACGTGCGCTCGGCGTGCACGTGACACTGTCCGCCTCGGCGCTGGTCCTGGCGGCGCTGATCAGCATCCCCGCCGGCATTGCGGTGGCCCGGCGCAGCGGCCTGGCGCTGGCGCTCGTCAATGCGGCGAACGTCGCGCGCACCTTGCCGTCGCTGGCCGTGCTCGCGCTGGTGATGCCGCTGCTCGGAACGGGTTTCGCGCCCGCATTGTTCGCGTTGACGCTGATCGCGCTGCCGCCCATCGTGACCCACACCCTGGCCGGCATGCGCGGCGTGGATGCCGATGCGGTCGATGCCGCAGTCGGGATGGGCATGACGCGGGCGGCTGTTCTGTGGCGTATCGAACTGCCGCTGGCCCTGCCGGTGATCTTTGCGGGCTTGCGCACGGCCGCGGTGCAGGTGATCTCCGGCGCGGTGCTGGCTGCCTTCATTGGGGGCGGCGGGCTGGGTGACTTCATCACCGCGGGCATCGCGATGATGGCCGTTCCCCAGTTGCTGGTGGGCGCCATTCCCGTCTCGCTGCTGGCGCTGGGGACCGATGTTCTCTTTGGCGCATTGCAGCGCCGCATCACTGCGCGAGGGCCTCGCACCGCATGATCACGCTCGAACACCTGCGCAAGAACTTCGGAGCAAGCGCCCAAGCAGCCGTCGACGGGCTGTCGCTCACCATCAACGCGGGCGAAATCTGCGTGCTGATCGGCCCGTCGGGCTGCGGCAAGACGACCACCATGCGAATGATCAACCGCATGATCGAGCCCGACGCGGGGCGCATCGTCGTGGGCGGGCGCGATGTGATGCAGATCGATGCAGTCGAATTGCGCCGCTCGATCGGCTACGTGATCCAGCAGGTCGGGCTGTTTCCCCACATGACCATCGGCGAGAACGTGGCCACCGTCCCGAAGTTGCTGGGCTGGGACACGCCACGCACCGCCAAGCGCGTGGATGAACTGCTTGCGCTGGTCGGCATGGAGCCTGGCCAATACCGGGACCGCTTTCCACGCGAACTCTCCGGCGGCCAGAAGCAGCGCGTGGGCGTGGCACGCGCGCTGGCGGCGGATCCGCCGGTGATGCTGATGGACGAACCTTTCGGGGCCATCGACCCGATCACCCGCACGCGCTTGCAGGACGAGTTTCTGCGCATCCTGCGCGAGCTCGGAAAAACGATCGTCTTCGTCACCCATGACATCGACGAAGCCATTCGGATGGGCTCGCGCATCGCCATCCTGCGCGCCGGCAAGGTCGTTCAGTACGACACGCCGGAGCGCATCCTCGCGCACCCTGCCGACTCGTTTGTCGAAGCCTTTGTCGGGGGTGATCGCTCGCTGAAGAGGCTGGCGCTGCTGACGGCGGGCCCATACATCGAGCATGGCGCACCCACCGCCGGCGCACCGCACCTGCCATCAGGCATGGCACTGCGCGACGTCCTGTCGGTCATGCTTGCCGCCGGGGCCGACGAGGCCGGCATTGTCGGCACCCACGGGGACGTGCTGGGCCGCGTGACACTGGATGCCATTCGCAACGCAGCGAATATGGCGAAGTCATGAGCTCGTGACGGCGCCGGCCTCGACGCTCAGATGGCTTGCCCGAGCGCCGCGCCCGGCACATGCTCGCAGGAGGCTCTGCTCGGTTGCGGCGCGATGACCTGGACCTTGGCACAGGCGCAAAGCGCGAGCGCCACCACCGCATAGCTCATTTGGATGATCGAGTGAGAGCGCTCTGCACTCGCTATATTTCGCAATAGCGGTAGACGAAGCGGTCTGAGTCGTCATGCAAACCAAACGGAGTTCCAATGATTGATCACTTGAGCGTCGTCGTGAGCGACTACGCGAAAAGCAAGGCTTTCTATTTGCAAGCACTCGCACCGACCGGCCACTCGCGCCTGATCGAGCTGCCAGCCAGTGGTCAAAAGGAAAGTGCAGGCTTCTGCCATGCGGACGGGTCCGATTTTTGGATCAGCCAAGGCGCTGCGATCAGCCCGCCGATCCATATTGCGTTTCGCGTAGCGTCTCGCGCAGCGGTGGACGCCTTTTACAAAGCGGCCATTGCAGCGGGCGGCAAGGACAACGGCGCACCAGGTTTGCGACCTCACTACCATCCCAACTACTACGGCGCCTATGTGCTCGATCCGGACGGTCACAACATCGAGGCTGTGTGTCACGAGGCGCAGTGACTCGGCCGAAAGGCCGAGTGAAGGAAGCGGTGCGAAGCATCGCCGTTCGGGACTCGGCGCCGCTTCGCATGGGACGGCATCGCGTCGGTTCGCCACGGCCTCCGCGAACGTGTGATCAGAGAAGCGCTCGAGACGCGATCGAAGCAGGTCGGTGATGGCGACGAAATTCTTGCTCCTGCGGTACTCGCGCGCCGCCCTTGCCCCTCTGGTGTCAATCGAACTTGGATGACCGCCCTGGCCTGGTATGTCGTCGGTCGCGCGGGTCGTCCAAGCACCCGTTGTCGGCCCAGTTCCAGTCGCTGGCGGCAGGCAGCTTCCTGACATCTCACCAAGCGTATTGCCACGATCGAGTGCCATGCCTGGGCTGCATGACCGGCACCAGGGCACCGCGGGTCATGGCTGCACTGGCCATGCCGCTGAAACTCTGGCGCAATCCGTCCCTATCGCTTGTCTGTCTCCAGCGCCTTCGCTCGCACATGCTGCAGCACACCCCAACGCGCGCCGTGTTGGGGCAGCTCAAGGTGGCCACTCGGAAGGCTTGCATTGCTTGTACTCGGCTTCGTAGTTCCGGGTAGTGTCGAGCTTCGAGAGGCTGTTCACGAAGTAGGACTCCCAAAACGCGTAGTCCTTCGGCTGCATCTGCGCGGAGGGAGGTCCCGCGTTGCCGAGGACCTCAAGATAGGCCGCTAAGTCAAACGTTAGGCGTCATCAAGCGATGAGTTCCATGCACATCGAATTTGCTCCGGCGGACTTCAATGACTGGAGTGCTCTACTCGCCTTGCTTCAGACGTCCTTCGCCTACATGGATGGGGCGCATAGATCCGCCCTCGTCACTGAATGAGATGACGGAAGACGACCTCCGTGCCAAAGCGCGACGGGAACAACTGCTCGTCGCAGACGAGCACGGTCAGCTCGTTGGGAGTGCCTACGCGGACGTTCGCAGTACCTGCGTGTACGTCGGCAAGGTGGCAGTCACCTCGAAGGCCCGAGGCCGCGGCGTCGCCAGGAAACTTCTCGCTGCCGCCGAGTCCATCGCCCGGATCGCTGATCGCCAGGTGCTCGAACTTCAAACACGGGTGGAACTGATTGAGAACCACAACACCTCCAGCGCCCGGGGCTTTGAAAAGGTCGCCGCAACGGCGCATCCAGGCTACTCGAGACCCACGAGCATCACCATGCAACGTGCCTTCCGACCGCGCGCACAATGACGCCTAACCCTTCCTTCAAGCGGACCCGCCTACGGCGGTCCGCTTAAGTCAAACGTTAGGCCTCGAGATCACAGCTTTTGGAGACACCAATGATCGCTTCACGCTTGAAGGAGAGCATTGAACAGAACGTGCTGATGTGGTTTCTCGGCGTTCTCGTAACTGGCTTCGTATCTGGGCTGGGAGCCTATCGAACAGTTCAAGACATAGCTGGACTCAAGGTGATCTCGCAGTCCTCTCTGGACGACACTGCCAAGAAGGTTGCCGCGCTCGAAAAGGCAGCGTCCCTTGAGCTAGCCAAGTCAGAAGCGACCACGGTGCAGCTACGACAAGCATATGCAAGTCTTCGAGGTACACGCGTTGGGCTCATGTACGTCGAATCTGATTCAACTTTCATGTCTTCCGTCAAACAAAGACTTGCAGAGACCGGTGCAATCGTGACACCCAACGAGGTATCGCAATGGCGCGGGTACCCGGAGTTCGTTGGGAGGCTGCTTTACCGCAAGGGCACAGAAGAGTCCGCGTTTCAGCTTAAGGCCCTCGTGTCAGATCTTGCCGTTGCCACGCCAAGCGAGTACGCAATGGAATCGGACAAGTACGATGTGGCAATCTGGCTTCAGCCGCGGCGCTGACGCCAACGCCGACGCCGCAAATACCGATGCTTCACCCCCCGAGGCCTAACCCTTCCTTCAAGCGAACGTGCCTTCGGCACGCCGCTTAAGTCAAACGTTAGGCCACACACAACGCATCGTGCAGTTCGACCGGGAGCAAGCAATGCGAGATAGAACCCTGTTCGAAGCAATTGGAGGCGCGGAAGGTGTCCTCCATCTTGCTCATGCTTGGCACCAGCGCGTCATGGCCGACGAAATCGTGGCTCACGCTTTCAGTCATGGCTTCCATCCGCAGCATACCGAGCGGCTGGCCGCCTACTGGGGTGAGGCATGGGGTGGACCAGCGACTTACAGTCAATGGCACGGTAGCGAGTCTTCGGTAGTTCGAATGCACAGTGGCAACGGACCGCACGAGGAGATGGACCGCCGCGCTATCGAGTGCTTTGACCGCGCACTGGACGATGTGAAGGTCGCCGACCCCGAACTTCGCGGCGTGCTTCACGAATACTTCGCTTGGGCCACGACAAACTCGATGGCCTCTTACCCCGAGAGCGCCGAGAAAGTGCCAAGTGACCTACGCATTCCTCGTTGGTCTTGGGAAGGCTTGCAACGGTGATGGCTGGAATTGAAGCTTCGCTGCAAGGCCCCGGCCGAGTGCGGCCTAACCCTTCCTTCAAGTGGACTGTCCTTCGGCGGCTCCCTTAAGTCAAACGCTAGGCCGCTCCATGAACACACAAACTCAATCTTTCGCCGTCGAGCTCATCGAGCAGCACTGGGGCGGGCAGTCATCGTTGACGCGAAGCCGCGGGGCCAATGCGGAAGAGATTGCTGAGTTCCAAGCCAAGCACGGTGTCGTACTGCCGGACGATTTCGGCGCGTACATGAAACGCCTCAATGGTCTTGCCATACCTGACGACCCAGACTCATGGGAGAACGTCGATGCCGAGGGTTTCGAGTTCTATCCCCTATCGTCTATCTACCAAGCGCCGCAGTCTTCGAGCCACTATGTCTTTTGCTGCTGGAGTCTTGGCCTACTTTCGTTCGCCATATGCTTGAGCCCAGTCGATCACCATGGCGAGATCGTGAGCTTGAGAGATGAGCTTCATGTCGTCGCATCAAGCTTCTCCTCATTCGCCGAACTCTATGTCAAAGATTCCGCTCAGCTCTACGAGTCCGGGCCGCGGGCCACATATGCACCCGAGGCCTAACCCTTCCTTCAAGCGGGCCCGCCCACGGCGGTCCGCCTAAGTCAAACGTTAGGCGTCTCATATCCCACACCGTGAAGCTAGATCACTTTCTGTCAGATGCGGAGCTTCGGCAGTTGATCGAGGATCACATGCCATCGCTTCTCGCGCTGAATGCAAGCTACACAGATCACATCGATCCGGTGAACAGTTTTCCGCTCACCCCGATCTATGTCGACTACCTTCGAACCGCATGGAGGCTCGATGCATCCAACGACCGACCTCCTGAGAGCGCGGCCGTTAAGGGTTTAGGCTTGGCGTTCGGGGTGCTACTTGCGGCGTGCACTGACCTCTGCTGGGCGATTGAAACCGACGACGGAGACCCGTTCCTCACTCTGGCAAGGGAAGCAGTTGAACCAGTTTTGGTCTCGGTGCCGCCATTCAGCTATGTTCGGAAGCGGCAGGATGTCGAAAACGCAAAGAGGTCTTCCAGCATTTCTTTGAGCAAGTGTCTTCGGAACTCATTGGATTTCGCAGGCCATCGAACTGGTTGCTCAATGCCGACGCCGAACCCTTCCTCCAAGTGGCCCCGCCTACGGCGGGGCCACTTAAGTCAAACGTTAGGCGTCGCAGATGCTCGTGAAGGCACCTCCGCATGTCGCGAATAGTAGTCACCGGCGGCCCAGGGGCGGGTAAGACCACGCTCTTGCTGGCGCTGCGGGCTCGCGGTTACAGCATCGCCAGCGATAGCGCGCGCACCATCATCCAGGATCGCCGAATGCACGGGCTGAGTCCAAGGCCAAATGCGCATGAATTCGCGCAAGAAGTGCTACGCATGGACGTCGAGAACTTTGCCTGTCACGCTGCGACTCGAGGCCCAGTCTTCTATGATCGAAGCATCCTTGATGCTCTCTGCATGCTCGATCAGATGGCACCCTTAAACGAGAACGAGTTGAGCGGGTGGCTCTCGAAGTACCAATACAGTCCCAAAGTCTTCGTCCTGCCGCCATGGGAGGCCATATACACGAACGACACCGAACGTGACCAGACGTTCGAGCAGGCTGAGTTGGTCAACAGGAGCGTGCAGGAGTGGTACCGTCGGTGTCAGTATCAGATTGTCGAGGTACCCAAGGTTTCCGTTTCTGAGAGGTGTACGTTCCAAGCTCTGGCTAACAGCGACGCCTAACCCTTCCATCAAGCGGACCGGCCTACGGCCGGCCGCTTAAGTCAAACGTTAGGCGGCTATGGCCTCACTCTTCGAGTTCTCCCTTGAAGGTCAAGCCAGTCAGCTCCCGCTTCTCTGGCGGGCGGCGCATCGGAAGTCTTTCTGCTTCGGGCTACCTACAGGCGCGCCTCGCCTTGCATCTGGGTCTGAGCCAATCGTACAAGCTAATCTCTGCAGATCACCGGGCTTCCAGGTTCCCAAGAATTGAAGCCACAATCGAGCATGCCCGCACGGTTCTGCGCCAGTCCCTTTGCTTCGGCTATGCAGCGCATCTGCTGTTCGTTGCGCACGCAAGGCCGCTGCACATCTCTGTGTGTCTCGTCATCGAAGCAAGAGCGCGTGGGTTCTCATCAGCCGCCTAACCCTTCCTTCAAGCGGACCCGTTCCGGCCGGCTTCGCCGTCCTCCACGGTCCGCTTAAGTCAAACGTTAGGCCGCACACTAAGCCACCTACCTGTCTATAAGCGCATATGCCTGCAACCCTGATCGCGGCCATGTTCTTCACGGTAGCCCTGCTTGTGACTACAGCGTACTTCCTAATGGGCTCCGTGCCGCTGTTGATTCTCAAGCACGACACGCCCATGGACTCCCGCTTCGTCCGGGGCTTCTACAACACGTACTACCTTGCCGTGATGTTCACCGCAAGTGCAACCGCCTTGAGTTATGCGTTTTCTGGCTGGTTGGCCGTCGCTGTAGGTGCGGCGGCCCTTGCGCTGTTGGCCACCATCCTGCGTTGGAAAGTCATTCCGAAGATGGACTCGCTTCGGACCCAGATTCAGGTCGGCGAGACAAGTGCCATTGCAGCATTTCGCCGCATACACATAGCCGCAATATTGGTCAACTTGGCTCAACTTGTATTCATCGTTTGGAGCCTCGTAGCCGCATCGCTTTCGCTGAGATGAGGCACCTTGTCTCCGCCGTAGCCACCCGCCGTCAACTTGCCCCCGGAAGTCGATCTTCGAGAGCTGGAGAACCCTCCACCGCACGAGCGCCAAAGCCTGTATCTCCAGGGTCAACACGCGCTCTACTGTCTGTACTTCGGAGCGTTGGCACAGAAGTGGGAACCGAGTGAACTGCGGGCCTAGCGCGCACCGTTGCGCGGTGACGCCTAACCCTTCCTTCAAGCGGACCCGCCTACGGCGGCCCGCTGAAGTCAAACGTTAGGCGTCTCAGCCATCAGCTGCCGACCTGAGGCGGGGCATGACTCGGCTACCATCGCCTTGGGGTTTCAGGGTCCCGCACTTTCACGACAACACTCAGGGAGATCCAACATGGCAAGCAGCAATCCATACACCCCACCACGAGCCGCGATCGCCGATGTAGGCGTCGGCTACAACGGCGCCTTCCAGGAGATGAAGGTTTGGGCATGGCGCGGCCGCTTGGGTCGACTTCGCTTCCTGGCCTATGGCGCGATGGCTTACCTCGTCTACATGGTGTTGATCGCCGCCGTTGGCTTGGCGGCAGGCATTTCGGGAACTGGCGCCAACGCGCTTGGCGTTGTCGTCTGGGTCCTTCTGATCCCGTACCTCGTGTTCGTCTTGCTGGTCACGATCCGGCGTTCGCACGACATGGGCTGGTCCGGTTGGATGTCAGTCCTGGCCTTTGTCCCGCTGGTGGGTCTGATCTGGCTCTTCAAGGCCGGTAGCCCAGGTGTGAACGATCACGGCGCACCGCCGCCACCGAACACCATCGGCGTCAAGATCGCGGCATTCGGCGTCTTCGGCGTGGTCGTGCTGTTCGGCATTCTGGCGGCGATCGCGATTCCGGCGTACCAGCAGTACGTCCAACGAGCAGCCCAGGCGGCTCAACACCTGCCGTCCAAGTAGCGAATCTGAACCATGGTGCAAATGGATCTACGAGCCTGGTCGAGTTCTCATTGTCGAGTCGTTGCCGATCACAGCAAGCCGCGACGCCTAACCCTTCCTTCAAGCGGACCCGCCTACGGCGGTCCGCTTAAGTCAAACGTTAGGCAGCGCGCATCATCAATAATCTTGCAGACCCACAGAACGGAATGATTTCAATGCCAACCGCTTGCAGACTACTGGCTGGAGTTGCACTGTGCGTCTCACTGCTGCTGGTGGATCCGATCACGATGAGAGATGCACACGCGCAAGATACCGCTGTGCCATCGCAGATTGAACGTGAATTCTGGACGTCGACTCAGCAGATTGGTACTGAAGGTGCATATCAGGCATACCTCAACAGGTTTCCCAACGGGTTCTTCGCACCTCTCGCATCTGCCGCAATCAAGAAGAGAGTCGATGCTCTATCCGACGGATCATCACAGAAGGGGAATCCACCGGACAGTGGACCTGCCAAGTCAAACTCGGGCAGTCCACAGTTCGAAGAGAGCCCTCCTTCTGCACCGTTCGCTTGGCACGAAACTGCATCGGGTGTCACGCAGTGCGTCACATCGGCGCTCCGTACCCAAGCGAGCGTAGCCAGAATGTTTTCAAGCTCCATATGGAAAGTGGCCCTGCAAACGCTCACAACAGCCGGCGGCACCGTCCCCAGCGGTTCCTATCTTCTCACCGAGATGTTCTACACCGGCGACCTGTCCAACTACATGAAGGTCTCCCGCATCGACTTCGGTGTCTCTCTCGATGGAGCAAACCCCAGAAGCAACATCGGTGGTCAGGCCTCTTCGATCGATCTTTCCATGGTCGGTAGGCGGAAGTGGGCCGAGGCGTATTCACCGCTGGCCGCGTTGGGGTACAGGAAGAAGCTCGCAGAGGACGAGCTCTATGCGGGAAGCAAACCAACAACAGCCTCAGCTTCTCTGCCCGACTGATTCTCATCCAGATACTTCGAGTACCGCGATGACGCCTAAGCCCTCCTTCAAGCGGACCCGCCTACGGCAGGCCGCTTAAGTCAAACGTTAGGCGCCTCAAAAGGGGGGGTTCACCGATGCACTCTTCTCCTGCCGCGTGTCTCATAGCTGCGGCGCTCCTCGGTGCTGGTCCTGCCACGCTGACCGCCGGAGAGAATCCTGCGGCATTCGACGGGCTGTGGACCGTCACGCTTACGTGCCCACCCCATAACGATGACGAAGACGCGAAAGGCTATGTGCATCGCTTCCCGGCGGAGGTCAAAGCCAGCGAGTTCCGAGGAACGCACGCAACCGAAGGGCAGCCTGGCTGGCACCTCCTCACTGGAACCATTGCGCAAGACGGCAGCGCGAATCTCACGCTTGAGGGCATCGTCAACAATCCGAACTACGCGGTAAACCATGCGTTTCGTGGTAAGCCATACTCCTATCGGGTTCGAGCCAAGTTCGAGGAATCAACGGGTACCGGGCGTCGCGTCGGCAAGCGCAAGTGCGACTTCGAGTTCAAGCGCCAGTAGTCACGTGCGTCGGGTGCCTAGCCGGTATAAAAGTGGACGATGACCAGGCCGGTGGGGAAGATTTGCCCATCAACGCTTTACCGTCACGCGAGTGGGTTCAATCGATTGGGGTGCTATGCCGGCAGCTTGCATGCCCTGCCCTTGGTGAGCACCGTCCGGGCCATCCGAGCGTTCTTGGCTGCGATCGCGATGACAGCCTCCCAGTAGCCTCTGCGCTTGCGCAACTGGATTGCCCAGCGGCTGAGCGAGTCGGTCCTGTTCGTCGCGGCATTGAGCACCGCCCTGGCACCGAGCACGAGCAAGCTTTGGTTTGTAGGAATCACCGGCCTCGTGATGGCCCCAAGCGCGTCTTGCCGCCCGAGCTGTACTGCCCTGACACCAGGCCGGGCCATGCAGCGAGTTGGCAGCGGAGGATACGAGCGAGGCTTGGTCTGCGCGCTGCAGAGCGCGGATGTTTGCTTCGCGCGGGCCAATCCCCGCCACGCCAGAGACTTCGCCAAGTCCATGGGCGTGCCGGCGAGTGCTCTTCCGCCACCGACTATTCGATTCTGTTCCAGAGTGAAGCAGCAAAAGCGACAGTTCGTGAAGATGGTCTTGAGATCAGTGGAGTTATTGGTCCCACGGGGACCGCGCGATAAAGCGTCTCGAGTTCCTTCCAGTCCATGCCATCGAGAGAGTGAAACCAAGTGATAGGCAACGGTGGCTCCTCTGAAATCTAACGTTTGACATAAGCGGACCGCCGCAGGAAGGGTTGGCGCGTCTCTCTCATCACGCGGTATTGTTTGGATGGCCCCAGATGACGTTGCAGATCCACAAACTTCAACGTCGTGGCCATCGCGAATGCGGTCATTCATCACGCCATCGCGGGACACGGCCCGCGCTACCCCTCATTTCAGGGTGGCTCTGGTATCGAGCCACCGCTTAAATCCTCCTCGCGCACCAGCAGCGTCAGTCCACATTCAACGGCTCGTCGTTGAGTCCATGACAGCATGGTACGTCTCTTGGCAACGTCGAGGTACACATGACACCAGAACTGCTTCCCGTGACTTACACACCGTGGTTGGTCGCCCTGTCATTCGTGATTTCTGCAGTTGGAGCCTACACGGCGTTATCGGCAGCGGGCGCGGCTCGCAGGGATGACCGGCGAGTCAATCGAACCAATGTCTTCATGAGCGGCCTGGCACTGGGGGGCATTGGCATTTGGTCCATGCACTTCATCGGCATGGTGGCTTGGCAGGTCGACTTGGGTGTGGGCTATCGGCTGCTGGAGACCATGGTGTCTCTTGTCGCCGCCGTGATCGTCTCGTCGCTTGCGTTGGGCTACGTGGCCTCGGGGCCTGTGACCTTGCGGCGCCTTCTGGTGGCCGGCCCGATGGCCGGAATCGGCGTCGCGGTGATGCACTACCTTGGCATGTACTCGATGCGTTTCGATGGCTTTTTCGACTGGGACGCGAGCGTCGTCGGCGTCTCGATCCTGATCGCGATGGCGGCTGCCACGGCCGCACTGTGGTTGGCCTTCAAGGCGAAGCGGCGCTCGCATCGCGTAGCCGCTGCGCTGGTGATGGCCACGGCCGTTTGCACGATGCACTACACCGGCATGACCGCTGCCTCGGTGATGTGCACCGCGGCCAATCGTGCCGCGATGCTGCCTGGCTTGCTCCGGCCGGCCGACATGCCTGTGATCGTGGCCATCATTGCGTTCGGCGTCGCAGGCATCATCGGCACGGACTTGCTGGTTCAGCGTACCCAAGCCCGAAGTGCGGTATCCAACGACGCCCGACTACGATCGTCGGAAAGTGTCGCGGCCCGTTGAATCGAGTCCGACACGGTTCGCAGAAAGTCTGCGAGCGGTGGTACTCAATCGGACCTCGGCCGGCGTTCGGGAAGTCGCGGTCCACATAGCCGAGCAGCAGCGCTCGGATCGACCAGGCGAGCGCGTTGCCCGGCTCGCTGTCGAGGGCGCGTTGCACCGTCGTGCGCGCCTGCAGCGCATCGGCCTCCGGTGACGTGGACCACGACTGCGCCGCCGCGACTGCAAATGGCCAGCCAGGCCTTGGCCACTGCGCTGCGCGGATAGCGGTCGGCGAGCGCTTCAAGCAGCGTGCGTGCGCGGCCGAATTCGGCCTGCGATTGCCGATGCATCATCGAGACCGCGCCGAGCAACAGCGTGTATCCACGCAGCGTGGGAATCGGGTGCACCACGGCGCGGCGCACCTCGCCATCGACCACCGCGCGATGCACATCGCGGGCGAGCGACTGCACGATCTCGCTTTCACGCTGCACCAGGTCGGAGAGCAGCTGCGCCTGACGGCCAGCCCACTCGATCGTGCCACTCGCCGCGTCCACCAACTCGGCGCTGACCACGATCCGGTCGCCGTGCACCCAATACAGGCCGGTGAGCACGAAGTCGGCGCCTAGACGGTGCCGCACCTCGGCGGTGCCGAGCGGCCGGCCGCGCAGCGCGCTGGTGGACAGGCGCGAGATGACTCGGAGCTCACGGTGCACCGCGAGCGCGGCAATCACGCTCTCGGCGATCAGCTCGCCCACCGCCTGGTGCATCGGGCCGGCACCAGGACTGTCGAACGGGATCACCGCGAGCGTTGGCGGCGTCGGATCCTCCGCGGCCGCGGCGGCCGCACGCGGCTCGGCGGGGCGCGACTCACCGGCCGGCGAGACGAGCGGTAGCAAACGATAGGCGCGCACCGCGCCGTCCACATGCTTGATCCAGCAGTCGCCAAGGTCGCGGATCTGCGCGTCTAGCCCGTCGGCGATGCGATCGCGCGCCGGTGCCGTAGCCACCGTGCCGCCTGGATCCGCCAGGCCGAGCATGCGCGCTGCCAGGTTCACGGCGCGGCCTTGCACGTCGCGCCCGGCGTACCATACCAAACCCAGGTGCAGGCCGACGCGCAGCGTCATCGACGCTTTGGGCGGGTGGCGGGCATTGTCGGTGGCAAAGTATTGGTGCATCGCGAACGCGCAGCGAACCGCCGCCGGCACATGGTCGAAGAGCATCAGCATTCCGTCGCCCGTGCTCTTCACCAGCTCTCCGCCGTCGGCGAGGATCAGGTGGCCGGTCGCGGCAGCGTCGAAGCGTTCCCAGCGGTGGACCGTGCCTTCTTCGTCGCGCTCCATGTGGCGGACGAACTCGACCAGATCAACCATGAGGATCGCCTTCGTGGCGCGCCGCAGGCCTTGCACATGCGTGTCGTTATCGATGTCGGCCATTCTGTGATCGCCCTCCCCACTCCGCATCCCCATTCTGTGGGATGCGTCGGGCGCTATACATCGGCGGCTGACGCCGCAGGGCGGGCGACGGCATTCACCCAGGGCGAATCGGCCGAAGTGCGGCAGGTGGTGGATCGCCCCGCGCCGTCCGCGGTGCTCGCGGGGCGGACCCGCTAGCTGCGCTCGCCGGAACACAGGCGCTGACTCGACCCTGGCCTGACTGGCGGCGGTGAGCTCAACCCCGATCGGTAGCATCAGCAGGGTGCAAGCCTGGACATCGTTTCAGGGGCGCGGAAAGAACCTGACAAGCGAATGCAAGGCCCCCGAGACTGTGAATTCGCCCGGTCGATGGCCACGGGGATGTCCTTGAAGGCCACGACTTCGATCAAGCCGGACAGGTGCGCAGCGCGCGCGAGACCTGTCGCTCTCGCGCCTGCATCGAGTCGACGGACCTCGCTCGCTCTCAATCGGATGACACTTCACCGATTCCGATGACCCGTCCATGTCCCGGTCCGCCTGTTCCTGGCGTGGGCCCGTGAGACAGAGGTGTTGGATGTGGATATCCCTTTGAAGGACCACGACGTGCCGACCGGCGTTCGGAGTCCGGTGTCTCCAAGTTCTCCACATCATGTGTGGACAACTCGGTGGACAAAGATTGAGTATCTGCCGGATCGCGGCGCCAGCCTTGGTGCTTGTGCCGGCGCTCCAATTGGGCAGGACATCCTTGCGGGACATTGCGCACGGCCGACAGCGCGCCGCAGTGCCCAAACCGACCGCACGATTTTCGAGAAATTTCAGCGCGGGAATTGAGTGAGACCGAACCTAGAGTTGCATGGAACAGGTCACAGGAGAACTCCGTGCGAACAACGAACCACGATCCCCTCATGCGATCGAAGAATCCTTCTTCTGCTGACCAGACTATTAGGGGAGAGACTTGCCAGTACGCTCGTGATCAAATTCTCGACGCGTCACATCGTGCATCGCCCGCTCGATTGACTGGCGCGAGGAGGGTGCATGTTGGCGAAGACAACGCTTGTCCGCCCCGGGACGATTGCCGAACTGGGCAAGCGGCTGCTGCTTGCTCGCGCTGACGAGGGCGACGCCACCCATCCCCACGGGCGCGCCGTCTTCTGGATCGGTGCCGGCACTTCCGTATCGGCCGGACTGCCCAGCGGGCGAGCCCTGGCGGGCCGGCTGGCGCTGCGCATCGCCGTCAAGCTGGGCTACTTGACGGCGGCGCCCGACAGCGAGGACATCTCGCTTCACGAAGAGGCATTCGCCGCGCTGAAGCGATCCGGAGAAATCGCATCCGAGCTGACGCTGGGCTCAGCCTACGGCGGCCTCTTCGCCAGGTTGGACGCGACGCAGCAGCGAGACTTCATCCGCCGCGTCATCGTGACGACGAATCGCCGCCAGATCAACTGGTCGCATCTGGCCATCGGCGAACTCGTGCGGCAACGCATTGTTCACACCCTGCTAACGACCAACTTCGACGATCTGTTGCTGGACGGGCTGGTTCGCTGCGACCAACTTCCGGCCATCATCGACGGCGTCGAGTCTCTCAATCGCATGGATCCGCGCCCGCCGGTTCCTCAGCTGGTCTACCTGCACGGATCCCAGCACACCTATAGCCCCCGCAACAGCACGGAGGCGGTCCTCGGCGTGCGCGACCTGGCCCAGGCACAGGGCGGGCTGTTCGGCCTGCTTCAACAATGCTCTGCCCTAGTCATCGTGGGATACGCCGGCAACGCGGGCGAGGGGGTTATGGAACTCCTTCTTCGAGTGTGCGCGAGCCTGCCCGAACTGCCAATCTTCTGGGTGTCGCACGGTCAACAAGACAGTCTCTCGTCGGCAGCATTCGAATTGCTTTCCGGCACTTCCAACAGTCGGCTGATTCCCGGGCAGGATTCAGACCTCTTCTTCCGGGAACTGCTTCGTGAGACTCGGATCGGCGTGCCGGCATGGTTTCGGGAGCCCGTCGATCATCTGCTGAATCTGGCGGAACGAATCAGCGTCGACGCCTCGCCCGCCAGTTCAGAACTTCTCGACGAAGTGAACGACTTTCGGCAGCGCCTCAAGGAGCTCCGGCATTCCTGGGGGCGGGTGGGGGCCGAAAACGTTGAGACCCGTGAGCTTCGGCAGTTGGTCCTAAGCGACAACTATGCCGAGGTCTGGCGGCGCCTCAAGGGACGCACTCTGACCGACATCGTGACGCTGCAAATGCGTGCCGACTCGGCCTACGAGCTGGGACGCCGCGGGCTCGAAGACATCTTGCCGCAGGCACTTCGCGACGGGTCGGCGGTTCTGCGGCAGCTCCATGCCGGCTCACCCGAATGGGCGCTCGCGCAAGACCGACTCGGCGACGCCCTCGCGACGATGGGTGAGCGCGGCGACACCCGTGCCGTTCGAGACGCTATCGACGCCTACGACCAGGCACTCACGGTTCACACGCGCGAAGCCATGCCGATCAAATGGGCGTCCACACGGAACAACCAGGGCCTGGCGCATCTTGTGCTCGGTGAACTGGGCGATCCCCACGCACTGGACGCCGCGCTGGCCGCGTTTCGCGACGCCCTGGAGGTTTACCGGCGCGAGGCTTCGCCGCTCGAGTGGGCTTCGGCGCATGGCAATCTGGCCAACGCACTGCAAGTGCTTGGAAAGCGCGGCGATCCGAAGCGGCTTCAAGAGGCCGTCGATGCGTATGCCGATGTCTTGACCATTCACACGCGCGAGCAAATGCCCATCGACTGGGCCATGACGACCTGCGACCGCGCGAGCGCGCTCGTCGCGCTCGGTGAAATGGGGAATGAGCAGGCCTTGCTGGACGCCGTGAGGGCCCTGGAAGACGCGTCGCGCGTCGTGACGCGTGAATCGCTGCCGTCTCACTGGGCGAAGATCACCAGCACCAAGGGCGCGGCGCTGCTGGCACTGGGGCAACGCGGCCACGAAGACTCGCTCCGGCAGGCCATCTCGGCCTTTCGCGACGCGTTGAAGGTGCGCGTACACAAGGCGACGTCGGCCGATCGAGCCACGACGACAGGCAACCTGGGCGCTGCGCTTCTTGCGCTCGGATCGCAGTCCGAGCAGGCCATGGAAGTCCTGAGTTCGGCTGTCGAGGTGTTGAGCGGGGACGTGTACCCGCAGAGTCACCGGCTCAACATCGAATCCCTGGCGCAGCGGGTGTTCGACGAGCTTTGGCGTGTGGCGCTGCACGCGCCGGCGCCGGTCCCCGGCATGGCACGTTCTGTCTCGGCGGGCAGTGGGCCTGAAGTCGCGGCGACGGAGGCGCGTTCCCGCATCCTGGTCGTCGAAGACGACGAGACGTACCAGATCATCATTGGCGACCTGCTCACAAAATGCGGGCTGAATCTGGAATTGCGAATCTGCGCTACCGGTGCCGATGCCTTGTGTCAGCTGACCGACTATCGCCCCGACCTGATGATCCTCGATCTGCAACTGCCGGACATGTCAGGTCAAGAGGTGCTCGCGAAGGTCAAGGGTTCGCACCCTCGCCTCGCGGTTTTGATCTACTCGGGTGACAAGGGTGCCTTGTCCAAGCTGCACAAGGAGCACTTGGGGCCGACGAACCTTGTGACCCTGATGCCCAAAGATGAGAACTTCGACGAGTTCATCCGGCTGGTGCCGACGCTGTTCAAACGGCGGCAGCGCGATGGCGTTGTGGCGAGCCGATCCGCGCTACCCCACACCTAGTCACTCGCCTGAACCTGCCGGGCGCCGCTGGGTGGCAACGATCACCGGCACCGGAGCGCCCTACACAACGCATCGCGACGAATTGTTCAGTCCGGGTCGTCGCACTTGCGCCAGTACCCATGACCCGAAAGACATTTGATCCCAGCCGGAGCCGAAGCAAATTCAAATGCGAGTGAGCCCTTAGAGATCGGCGAGCTTGCTTTTGACAACGGCAGCGTCGATCAGCTTAGCTGCCGGTCAGCTGCGCGGAGGGAGTACCGCCGCGGGTCAATTCCCGCCGGTCGCGAACGCCGGCAACGGGGCTGCGGCCACGTCGCCAGGATCAAAGCGTCAGTCTGAAGCCCTCAACCACCGCAGCCGGCGTGGTGATGGAGCCCAGCTGACGCGAGCCGTAGGTGTCGCTGTTGGGCGTGAACTCCGGTGCGTCGATGAGGCCGACGAGGCCCGAGCCGAACAGGCGCAGCGCGTCGTCATCGAAGCGCATCACGTTGACCGGCGCCACCAGCTTGCCGTCCTCGACCCAGAAGCACGCATAACGCGCCATGCCGGTCATGCGGCAGGCTTGGCGATCGCTGTAGTTCAGGTACCAGAGGTTGCTGACGTAGAGGCCGGTGTCCAGCGCACTCAGCAGATCGGCCTGGGCGATCGAGCCCGACTCAGGCGCAACGCCTCGGGCTCCTGTGCGCTGACGCCGTTGGCGGCCACGCCGTATTCGGCCGCGGAACGCGGCGAGTTCAAGGTGCCTCCTGAAGCCGGCAGCGTGCCTGCTTCCATCAGCGCGACGCGACCCGGGCGCACGAAGCCCTCGGCGGTGAAGGCCGGTGCGGTGCCCTGTGCAACGGCCTCGTCGAGATTGCAGCCCGCGTCGGCATCTAGAGACGATCAACCTCGCAAAGTACTCGGGCTGATCCTACATTTGAATGATGGACGACGCCGTTCATGGCCGCCCATACTCGCTCGCTGCGAGCTCCGCAGCGAGCCGACGAGGAGAGCCAAATGCAGCTTCTGATTGCAAAGGGGAACTCGGGTCCCGAGGTGGACAAGGTGGCGGAAGCCTTGGTCCGAGAGCTTGGGCCTGATGCTGAGGCATTTGCAGTACTGAGCAAGATCGGTAGCGCGATCGATGACGATTTCGACGCCGCAATACGGCGATGGCAGGCGGGCATCGGCGTCATAGCCGACGGCATTGTGGGCCCAAGGTGCCAAGCGCTGCTTGGGATCATCAAGCCGAAGCTCGACAAGTTTGACGACCTGGTGTTGAACGTCGCCAATGTGAGCCGGCTGTTCCCGGCGACGAAGCCAGCGAACATCGCACGGTACCTGCCCTACATCGAAGCTGCGCTCAGCGTTGCTGAACTGACCGATCGAGCGATGGTCGTTGGGGCGCTTGGAACCATCCGCGCCGAGACCGAAGGATTCGTGCCAATCTCGGAATTCCAGTCAAAGTTCAACACGCCGCCTGGCGGTGCTCCATTCAGTCTGTACGACAAGAGGCTTGGCAACAAGGCTGTTGGGGACGGTGCACGGTATCGCGGCCGCGGCTTTGTTCAGCTGACCGGCAAGAGCAACTACGTCGAGTATGGCAACAAGATCGGCTATGACCTCGACAACAACCCGGAGCAGGCAAATGCGCCGGAAGTTGCAGCAGTCTTGCTCGCCGTCTACCTCTCGGACCACGCCAAGGCATTCCGTGAGGCCGTAGCCAACAACAATCTCGCTGCAGCCCGGAAACTCGTCAATGGTGGCTCCCACGGGCTCGAGAGTTTCAAGAGTGTGTTCGCGTTGGCAGCGGAAGTCTGGCCCCTAGAAACCACAGCCCCGGTGGGCGCCTCCCGGGGTGCGGGCAAAACTTCGCGACGGCCTCCGGAGAGCATGCACAAGGTTTCGCGAACGAAGAAGGACACTGCCGACTTGCGCGACAGGCTCTTTGTGCCGCCCGCCGTCAGCCTTCCGGACGAATATCCCAGGCAGGAAGACATCAGCAAGTTCCTGCCCGCCTATACCCAAGCGAACATGATATTGAACCAAGGCACCGAAGGCGCATGCACTGGCTTCGGGCTCACCTGCGTTGTCAACTACCTGCGCTGGATGAAGGCGAAACTTCCCGCCAAGATGGAGTCCGTGAGTCCGAGGATGTTGTATACGCTCGCCAGGCGCTACGACGAATACGAGGGCGAAAACTACGAGGGATCGAGCTGCCGCGGTGCCATCAAGGGCTGGTTCAACAATGGCGTGTGCTTGGAGGAGGACTGGCCCTACGCGCCCGACAAGGCGAGTCCTGCCAAGTACGGCTTTGCCACCAGGGCTGCGTCCACCACACTCGGTGTGTACTACCGGATTGATACGAAGTCGATCACCGACATGCAGGCGGCGATCTCGCAGCATGGAGCCATCTTCGTTTCCGCATTTACGCACGAAGGTTGGGACGAGGTTCCGGATCTGAAGACGATGCCCAAGAGTCACGCCGATGTGCCTGTCATCCATTTCGACGGCAGGCCTTCGCAGGACGGGGGCCACGCGTTTGCGTTGGTAGGTTTCAACACCGATGGCTTCCTCCTTCAAAATTCCTGGGGCGACAAATGGGGGGCGGGCGGCTTTGCCGTGCTCGGATACCTGGACTGGCTCGCCAACGGAATGGATGCCTGGGTTGTGGCCCTCGGGGTCCCCGGAGTCATTGCAGGGCGACTTGCCGTCTCCCAAGCGGGGCAAGGCGCGCGCGCGGGGGCCGATCGCAGCAAATGGTGGGACACGGGTCTCGCATACCAGCACAGCGTCGTGTTCGGAAATGATGGTCGCGTCAGCCGCTATCTCACGGAAGACGAACAGCCGCGAAAGCTGCAGCAGCAGGTGTTCGCTCTTCCGGATCAATGGTTTCGCACCCAGCCAGCCCAGGCTCCAAAACGCCTGGTGATCTATGCACACGGAGGTCTGAACAGCGAAGCGGATGCGATCAAACGCGCCAGCGCCATGGGCCGCTTTTTCGTGGGCAACGGTTGCTACCCGCTCTTTCTGGTATGGAAGACAGGCTTGCTCGAATCGATCGGCGACGTCATCGCTGACGCGCACAAGAAGGGGCCTTCGATGGCCGGAGCCGGCGAATGGTTCACGGAGAAGACGGACTTGTTGATCGAAAAGACGATCGGCCGACCGCTCGCGCGTCCGATCTGGAGCGAGATGAAGGAAAACGCCGAACTGGCGTTCGCCCCGAGACGAGGTGGGGAGTTGTTGCTCGACGCGATTCAGACGTTGGCCACGACCTGGGGTGAGCAGTTCGAGCTCCATCTTGTCGGCCACTCCGCCGGCTCAATCCTTCTTGGCAACATGCTTACGAGCTTGAACTCGCGCCATGCAGCAAAAGTTGCGTTGAAGTCGGTCAGCCTGTATGCGCCTGCGTGCACGGTTTCTTTCGCCAACAAGCACTACGCGAGTGATGGCGATGTGATGGAACGCCTCTACATCGACGTGCTGTCTGACAAAGACGAGCGGGATGACAACGTCATATCGATCTACCGAAAGTCGCTCCTTTACCTCGTGTCCAATGCTCTGGAGGCTGACCAGCGCACACCGATTCTGGGGCTCGATTGCGTCAACGACCCCAACTACAACGGATGGGACGGCTCCTCCGACACCAGTGAGGCGCTGTCGATCTGGCGCAAGGCAGCAGTTGGGGCTTCGCTTTCCAAGCGGACCACCGTCGTGACATCTGATCGCATCCGAGTCGCCATCGACTCGTCAGGGTCGGATGTCACCCAGCCGGCGGCCCACGGGGGCTTCGACAACGATGTTGACGTCGTCACGCGAACCCTCACGCGAATCACCGGTGCGGCGCCAGCAACGACGGTCGATGACCTGCGGGGGTATTGAACGACGCGGCGCCCGACCAAGGCGCAATAGGAGAGCAAATGCAGCTGTCATTTCCACCCGCGCTACGCTTGTCTGGTTCTGATCCCAGGGCGGCCTCGTGCGCCACTCGCGTGCCACCCCCGAGTGTTGGGGCAGACAGTGTGATCGACCAACGAATCCGCCGACGGCACCGTCGGGAGTGGCGAGCGATGGCTGACCCACTGTCCCGCGAAACGCAGACCGTTGAGTGCCCAGGCCCGCGTGGCCGACTGGGCATGTTGTCCCCTATGCCGCGCGATGGTCAACCGCGGCCGAACCACCGAAACTGAACGTACTGCTCCTCGTTCGTGCCGCGATGTCGTCCACCGCATCTCCGTTGTCGCTCGGCCCGCGATTCGTCACGCACCTCGACGAGACGACAGCGCGTTACGCCGAGGCACTGGATGCCCTCGACGCCACCGCGACGGACTCTGGCTTGCTGGCCGTCGTGTTCGCCGCGGCACGCGCGCGCGACGACGTGTTGCGCGCACTCGCCGGAGGAGTGGTCGGCTCGCCCGATGCGTTGCGGAACGTCGCCGCACTCGACGCGCGACTGCGCGAGCGGGCGACGCAGCTGGGCGCTCGCCTCGACGCGCACGCGCTCGCCGACTGGCGCGCCGTGCTGTCGCCGCCGCCTGGGGCATGGTGGTGGTCGCTCGATGCACTGGTCTCGTCGGCACGCGAGCCGCACCCGCTGTGGCCGGTGCTCGCTGGCGCGCTCATCGCACTCGCGGTGTCGCTGGCCACCGATGTCTCGCTGCGCTTCCTGAGCGGCGGGCCCGACCTGCTCGGCCTGCTCGGCACCGTGACGCAAGCCATGCTCGCGCTGCTGGCCGGCAGCGCGTTCACGCGCGTGGGCGGCGAGAAGGTCGAGGGGTTGCTCGACCGTCTTCACATCGCACGCTCGGGTCACCCGGCGTGGAAGACCATGCTCTCGGCCGCGCTGCTGCTGGTCGTGGTGGGGTTGTGGAGCGCCTTGCCGTCGGTGGCGCGGCTCTACAACGACCACGGCGTGCGGCTGCTGCAGCGCGGCGAGATTGCCGCCGCGCGCGACGCCTTCGAGCGCGCGATCCGCCTGCATTCGAGCTACCCGCAGGCGCGCTACAACCTCGCAGTCGCGCACGAGGAAATGCTCGACTACGACCTCGCGATCGGCGAGTACCAGCGCGCGATCCGCCTTGACGAGCGGCTTTATGCCGCCTACAACAACCTCGCCCGCCTGTACCTGCTGCGCAAAGGCGACGGCGCGAGCGCGCTCGAGCTCGTCGAGCGCGGTTTCGCACTCAAGCCGACGCAGCCAGACGTCACGTACTCGCTGCTGAAGAACCGCGGCTGGGCCCAGCTCCTGCTGGGGCACCTGCTGCAGGCCGAGGAGGTGCTGAAGCATGCCATCGCGCTGCGTGCGCCGAGCGGCGCGGCAGCGCACTGCCTGTTGGCTCAGGTGCTCGAGAAGCACCGCATCCCCTCCGACGAGCAGAAGCAGGCGGCCGCCGCCGCTTGGGCGCAATGTGTCGCACTCGCGCCCGACAAACGCGAGGTGGTAGAGCAAGCCTGGCTGAGCTTGGCGGAGGAGCGGTTGCGGGGAGCGGCACCATGAGGGCCGCGCGCAAGCTCGCAGCCTTCGTAGCTGCGGTACTTTTCCAACCCAACATCGCCAGCGCGCAGGCGCCCGTCCCCGCACGCGACGCGCACCTGCTCGTCGCCGCGCAGGGCAGCGTGGTGCTGCGCCGCGCCAGCTGGTCGGTGCCGGTGCCAGTCGGGCCTGGTGCGGTGCTGCATCGGGGCGACCTCGTCTCGGCAGCGGCGGGTGGCCGCGCCACCGTGGCCTGCGCCGATCTCACGCTGCACGAGCTGCCCGAGGGCCGATTCAGTGGCGTGCCCTGCGCCGTGCCGGAGAAGGCCACGCTGGTGTACGAAGGCAGCCTGCTGGCTGCGACTCGTGGCGACGAGAGCGACGAACTGCCGCTTGTCATCGCGCCGCGTCGCACGAAAGTGCTGTCTCTGCGCCCGCTGCTGCGCTGGAGCGTGCCGAGTGGCGCCGGCACCGTGATGGTGACCGTGAAAGGCCCAGGTGTGGCCTGGTCGGTGCGGCCGCCGATCGGCAGCATGTCGCTGGCCTACCCGGCCGATGCGCCGGCCTTGCAGGCCGCTGCCAGCTATCGCGTCACCGTCACGGCCGGAGGGCGCAGCTCCGACGAGGCAGCCGAGCCCGGCAGTGGCTTCACGCTGCTGGCCGGCGCCGCCGCGGACGAAACACGCGCCGGCGTCGAACGCATCGGCACGCTCGGCCTCGGAGCCGATGCGGCGCGGCTGCTGACCGCGCACTTCCTCGCAGCGCGCGGCCTGTATGCCGAAGCCGTCGAACAGCTCGAAGCCGCCGCGCTGGCCCCGCGCGTGCTGCTCACGCTAGGCGCGCTGTATCAGTCGATGGGTCTGCCGCGGCTGGCGGAGGAGCGTCACCTGCAAGCCGCGAAGGCCGCCACGACGACGGGTGACGTGGAGGCTCAGGCGCTGGCACAGCTCGCGCTCGGCGCGCTTTACCTCGACGCGTTCGGCCTGCGAGACAACGCCGCACGCGCCTTCGCCGACGCAGCCGTGCTTTTCGGCAAGTTCGGCGACAGCGCGGCCGCCGCTCAGGCCCGCGAGAAGGCCAGCCATGCCAAAGGTTCGTGACCTGGCAGCGGCAGTTGTCACACTGCTGCTGGTCGCCTCCGCCTGGGCCCAGGACGACGGTCTGACGACGGAGTCGGCGAAAAAGCTCACCGACGAAGCCGCGACCGTCTACCGAGCCGGAGATCCGGCACGCGCACTCGCGATGCTCGAACGGGCGCTTGCCTTCTACCGGCGAAGTGGCGATCGAGGCGCCGAAGAAGAGGTGCTCTACATGCGAGGCTTCTTGCTGCGCAAGCAGAGCGAGCACGCGGCGGCGCTGGCCTCCTTCGAGGCCGCCTACGCGATCAACCGCGAGTTGAAGAGTGAAGGCGAGGCTCTGATGCTGCAGGATATCGGCATCACCCAGATGGACCTAGGGCGCTATGTCGAAGCCGAGCAGGCCTTTGCCGCCGAACGCGCGCTGCATGCGGCCGCCGGTGACCGCAAGGCCGAGGCCGAGGCGCTGCACAACCTCGGCTACGCGCAAGCCGCGCGCGGCCTCAAGGAACGCGTGGCCGAACGCTATGCGGAGGCGCTGGTGCACTTCGAGGAGGCGCTCGCGCTGCGGCGCGCGACCGGCGATCGCAACGGCGAAGGACGAACGCTGGAGTTCGTCGCGCAAATGCAGCTCTCCCTCGGCAAACCTGCGCTCGGCGTCGGGCCTGCGCAGCAGGCCGTTGGCGTATACAAGTCTCTCGGCGACGCGGCTGGGGCGGACCGTGCGTCGACGCTGCTCGCCCAGCTCGAGGCGACGATGGCGAGCGGCGACCGCCCGCCACCGAGCGGCCGGCAGCGCGCACGCGCCAGCGAAGCCAACGACCGACAGAACGAATGCGTGGCGCTGATACAGGCGGGCGACCCTGCTGCCGCGCGCAAGCTCTGCGAGTCCGCGCGGCGAATGTTCGCCGACGCCGGCGCTCGTGGCGGCGAGGCAATGGCCCTCAACAACCTCGGGCTCATCGAGATCTTGCTCGGCCAATACGAGCAGGCCCGAGAGTCGGCAGTGCGTGCCTTGAAGTTGGCGCGCGAAGTCGGCAGCACGGACGAGCAAGCGAACGCGAACAACTTGCTCGGCGTCGTCCACATGGCAACCGGGCGCCTGCCGCAGGCACTGACGCAGTTCGAGCTCGCGCTCGCCGCCTACGAGCGGCAGTCCGACATGCAGGGCCAGGATCGTGTGCGCAACAACATCGCAGGACTGCAGGTTGTGCTCGGCCGGTTTGACGAGGCAGTCTCCGTCTATACGTCGCTGTTGCGAAGCCGTAGCGTGGAGCGTTCGCAGACGCTGATCAACCTGGCGGCCGTGCAGGCCTTCCGCAAGGACTTCACGGCAGCGCGGGACCTGTTGCAGGAGGCGGTCGCGCAGCAAAGGAGTGCAGGGAACCCGCTGCTTCGCTCAAGCCTTGGCAACCTGGGTGTCGTGCTGACTGAATCGGGCGACCTCGTGGCCGCACGGTCGGCGCTTGACGAGGCGCTGCTTCTGGACCGCCAGTTCGGCGACCAGGCCAACGAGAGCGCGATGCTGTCCGCGATCGCCGAGGTGCAGGCCCGGCTCGCCCGGCCGGACGAGGCGCTCAGGCTCTACGCGCAAGCGGTCGAGCGTGCACATGCGCTCGATCTTGGCGTCGCAGAGAGCCTGGCGCTCGCCGGTCGCGGCCGCGTGCTGGAGTCGCAGGGCGAAGTGGCGAAGGCGCTTGACGCCTATCTGCGGGCCATCGCGATCGACGAGACGCTGCGCAGTGCCGGTGGCATCGACGATTTCAAGACCGCGCTCGCCGCGGGCGCCGCCGACAAGCAGCAGCGCGCGGCGCGACTGCTGCTGCGGCTGCAGCGCCCGGCGGAGGCCTTCGAGATGGCCGAACGCGCTCGAGCCCGCACGTTGCTCGACCAGCTCGGTCAGACGCAGGTCGACCAGCGCATCGGTGGCGCCAAAGGCGAAGTCGAAGACGAGCGCCGCACGCGGCTTGAAATGGCGGCTCTCGGCCGGACGCTCGCGCAGGAGCGCGCCAAACCTACAGCCCAGCGCGACGAAGTGCGCATCGGTGATCTGCAGCGCAAACTGGTCGACAAGCGTCGCGACTACACCCAGGTGCTGACGCGGCTGAAGGCGTCGGACCCGGAGTACGCCTCGCTCGTCGATGTGGCACCAGCGAAGCTCACCGACTTGCAGCGCATGCTCGATGCGGACACCACGCTGTTGTCGTATCTCATCACATCGGATGCCGTGCTCGCCTTTGTGCTCTCGCGTGAGAGCCTGCATGCGGTGGAGTTACCAGTCACCGCCGCAGCGCTGCGCTCGGCTGTCGACGAACTGCGCACCGCGCTCGGTGCCCCCGGCGAGCCGCCGCTCGCACAGCTGCAGCGCCTGTCGGCGATGCTCGTCGATCCGCTGCGGTCGAAGCTGAATACGCCGCGGCTGGGTATCGTGCCGCATGGCGTTCTGCACCTGCTGCCATTCGCGGCGGTTCGCGGCGGTGCGCCGACGCGCTGGCTGGGCGAGGAATTCGAGCTCTTCCACCTGCCGAGCGCGAGCGTGCTGCCCTTCCTTGCGGCCAAGCGCAAGGCCGCGCGCGGCCCGCTGCTCGCGCTCGCACAGGGCCAGGCGCCGGGTTTGCCGCCGCTGCGTCAGGCCGAGGCCGAGGCGCGCGCCGTGGCCGCAATGTTCGAGACTACCGCGCTTATTGGTCCCAACGCGACCGAAGCGGCGCTGCGCGACCGCGCGCCGCGTGCCGGCATCCTTCATGTCGCGGCCCATGGGCAGCTCAATGCCGCGGCACCGCTGTTCTCTCGCCTCGTGTTGGCCGGCGACGACGACCTGGAAACTGCGCGTGACGGGATGCTCGAGGTGCGCGAGATCTACGGACTCGACCTGCGACAGACCAGCCTTGTGGTGCTGAGCGCGTGTCAGACCCAGCTCGGCACCCTGAGCGGCGGCGACGACATGGTCGGGCTCAACCGCGCCTTCCTCTTTGCCGGCGCACCAGCCGTCGTCGCCAGCCTCTGGAAGGTCGATGACGAGGCGACCGCGATGATGATGATTGCCTTCTACGACCACTTGAAGCGTGGCCTCGGCCCTGCCGCAGCGCTGCGCGCCGCTCAGGCTGACACTCGCTCGCGTTATCCGGACCCGTTCCGCTGGGCGGCGTTCGTGCTCACCGGCGAACCGCGCTGAAAAACGGCCGACACGCTGTCTGTCAATCGGTGGGCATGAAAACGAAACCTTGGCTACTTGGGAAGTCCCTTTGACGGTTAGGCGCCAGCATTCGTCTCAAACGGCGCACAGCGCCGTCTAGCACGGGGGCAGTGGCCCGGCATCCTTTCAACTGCGGAAGTGTCCTTCGTGTCAGTGCGCGACGATACGCACCCGTCGGCACGCAAATGAAGCGGCCCCGGGCCGGAGGGCTCGGAGGCTGGATCCCAAAACTGGAGCGCATCTCGCAGCGAGCCTCAGTGGTGTTCGGGCACACGGTGCTGCGAGGGAGGGGTGCCATGTCGACCATCGTTTACAGACTGAGCTGGGGCCTTCTGGCTCTCGTCGTTCTCGTGCTGGTCGTCGGCGTCGTCTGTTGCAGCTTCGACACCGCCGCGGCGGCCAAGAAAACGCCAGCCGTCGCCGCTGCGGCCCCCGCACCGGCGACCTCCGCACCGCCGTGCACCGATTGCACCGAGAGAAGTCCGGCGACGTGCAGCGGGATCTGTCTCGTCGACAACCCGCTGCTGATCGCCTCGGACACCGGCGTCGCGAAGGGCACGATTCGTGTCTGCAACAAGGGCAGCGCGAATCAGCCGTTCGAGCTTGCGCTGTCGGCGTTCCACATCCCTTCCGCGGGCGGAACCTACAAGTTCGGAGCGACGGGCACGCTCGCCTCGGTCGACGAGGGCGACCGCCTCTTCTTCCCCGGTCCCAAGGAGATGACGCCCCGCTGCATCCGCGTCGCCGTCGACGCGTCCGGCCTCGTGCAATCCGGCGTGATGGTGGCCGAGCTGACGAACCGGGGCGAGCTGCTCGGCGAGCTGAGGGCCGTGCGGCGGCAGGTTCCGTTCGATCTGAAGGTGGAAGGCGCGAACCCCAACGAGGTCAGCGTCACGATCGTCCGCGACGAGAAGTCGCGCATCACGCTGCGCAACGGCGATCCGATCCAGTACCGATTCGCGTGGCGACTCGAGCTCGGCGGCGAGCCGTTGACCGGCACGGCCGAGGTCGGCCCCGGGCGCCTCGTCGACATCGACTTCGACGCGTACCGGCGCAGGTTCGCGCGACCGGAGGAGAAAGAGACCGGCGGCACCGCGACCGCCTGCCGCTGGCTCGGCTGCCTGCGACCGGAAGAAGGCTTCTGGCAGAACGGCTTCCTGCGCGGCGGCCGGCACGAAGGCCGGCTGCTGCTGCAACATCTGCCCGACCCGAGCTACGACGGGCGGCCGACGGCCGAGAAGAAGATCACCGTTCAGGCGCAGTTCGCCCATTTCACGTCCGATCGGCAGCGCTTCTGGAACGCCTTCTTCGTCTTCGTCGTCGTCCTGCTCGGCATCGGTACCTCGCTCGGCATCAGCTACGCGCTGCCGATGATGCGAAAGCGCTACGCGATCAAGCAGCGCCTCGCCGAGCAGGACGGCCGGCTCGGCGGCATGGGCGGCGTCGTCGCGTCACGCACGCTGAACCTGCTGCGCGTCGAGAAGCGGCGCCTGCGCGAGGAGTTGCACAGCTGGTGGGTCGTCGACCCCGAGACCGAGGCCGCGTTGCAGAAGCTCGAGACCCGCGTCGCGCAACTCGGCCGGCGCATCGAGTTCGCAGCGCGCGCAGGCGAGTTGCTGAAGGCGGTCGAAGGCGACGCCCAGCTCGCGCAGTACGAGGTCGACGAAGCCGCGCGCCATGGCCGCCTGGTGCTGGCGCTCACCGAGCTGCCGAGTCCGACCGAACCCGAGTTCGGCCGCATGCAGTCCGGGCTCGATGCCGCGGCGGCGGTTCGGGCGCTGCGCGACCAGGCGCCGGACCCAGTCCGCGTCGACGCGCTGGCGGCGCGCGCGAAGGCGGCTGGCCAGGATCCGGAGTTCAAGGACGGCCAGCCGGACACGTGGGCGCCGTTCGCGGCGTATCTCGACGGCCTGCGCCGGTTGTTCCTGAAGGGCGACGAGAAGGCTCCCAACCGGGAGCGGTTCGTCGACGCCGCCGATGCGGTGACACGCGCCGAGGCGATCCTCCGGTACGCGCAGCTCATCGACACGGCCGGCGCCACGCAGCTGCGCCGCGACAGGCTCGCGCGCGCGGACGACCTGCTCAAGGCGCTGCCGCCGGGCCGCGACGCGTCGGCGCCCGGTGCGAGCGAGTTGCTCGACGAGATCGAGCAGAACGTCGGCGCCGCCGCGATCGCTGAGGCGCTTCGCGACGCGAAGCCCGGCGACCTGCGCATCGAGGTCGACCCGCCGCGGCCATGGCCGTACCAGCTCGTCGTCTTCCGCGTTCACCACGCGGCGCGCGGCTTCGACGAGGCAAGCGCGCGCGAGAAGATCGACTGGGCCTGGAGGGTATCGAGCGAGGCCGAGCCGTTGCAGGGCAACGGCTGGTCGACCTGCCACTTCTTCGAGCGCGAAGTGACCGGCGAGATCACCGTGACCGCGAGCGCCGTCGACCCGGCCGACCCCGCCAAGTTGCTTTTCGATGCACCGCCACAGAAGTTTCGGCTCGAGAAGGCGAAGACCTACATGGGCCAACTGACGCTGCTCGCCACGTTCAGCCTCGCGATCACGATCCTCGTCGTCGGCTTCGGCCTGATCGCGACCGCGCAGGAGAAGCTTCAGGCGTTGGACTGGCTTGCCGGCGTCGGCGTCGTCTTCGGCGTCGGTTTCGCTGCCGATGTGCTCAGGCGCGTGCTCGGCAGGCCTGCTTGAAGTCCCCTGCCCAGACGAGCGCGATCTTCGCCGGGTCGATGCACTTGCGCAGCGCGGCGTCAACCTGCGCGAGCGCCAGTGACCTGAACTGCCGGCGTACCGCCTTAGAGCTGAGCGGCCGGCCCGAAAGCGGACTCCAACCAGTCACTCTCGGGCAGCGAAGTCCGTCGAATGAATGCGAGCGACAGATCAACGACACATTGCCGACACACGAACTGCGATGAAGGCAATCTCACGTAGACCAGCCGTGCAGGTCCGGTGACCGTGCGGTCGAGGCCGACCCACGGCGGAAGTAGAACCCTCCAAAATGGGCGCTGCTAGGAAAGACTCTCGGCGCAACGCCCGGTCGTAGCGCTCGACAGCGCTTGCGTTGTCACACGCGTTGATTGAGACTTCCGCAACGCGCCCCGATCGCCCCCATGCGATTCCCGGCGTGCCAAGCGTGTCTCCATGAGCCACCTGCGCGCCCTGCTCCTGACCGATGTGGTCGACAGCACCAAGTTGTCGCTGCGCGTCGGCGATGCAAAGATGGCCAGGGTGTGGGCGGCACATGACCGCGCCGCGCGCGATCTGCTGCCTGTCTGGCATGGGCGCGAGATCGACAAGACCGATGGCATGTTGCTGATGTTCGATACGCCGTCAGACGCGGTGGGCTATGCACTGGCTTATCAGCAGGCGCTGAACCAACTCGATTTGCCGCTCAAGGCACGCGCTGGATTGCATGTCGGGCCTGTCACGCTGCGCGAGAACAGCGCTTCCGACGTCGCGCTCGGTGCCAAACCGATCGAGGTCGAGGGAGTGGCCAAGGCGACCGCCGCGCGCATCATGTCGGCGGCCATGGGTGGACAGATCCTTCTGTCGGCCGATGCCCGGCAGTCGCTGAGCACCGACGCGCTTCGGCTGCAATCGCACGGGCACTGGCGCCTCAAGGGCCTGGACGAACCGCTCGAGCTGTTCGAGATCGGCGTCGACGACGCGCCGTTCTTCCCGCCACCCAACGGCGACAAGGCCTACCGTGTCGTGCGTCAGGGCGAGCTCTGGACGCCGGTACGCGAGATCCGGCACAGCCTGCCGGCTGAGGGCGATGCCTTTGTCGGGCGCGTCGATGCGCTGGCCGAGTTGTCCCGCCACATCCAGTCCGGCGCGCGCCTGGTGTCGGTGCTCGGTATCGGCGGCAGCGGCAAGACGCGCTTAGCGACGCGCTACGGCTGGAGTTGGCTCGGCGAGTTCCCCGGCGGCGTCTGGTTCTGCGACCTGGCGAGCGCGCGCAGCCTCGATGGCATCGCCAGCGCCGTTGCGCAGGGGCTCGACGTCCCTCTGGGCCGGGATGATCCGGTGATGCAGATCGGCAACGCCATCGCCGGGCGCGGTGCATGCCTGGTGATCCTCGACAACTTCGAACAGGTGGCGCGCCATGCCCCGCAGACCCTGGGTCAATGGCTGGCCCGTGCCGACCAGGTCCGCTTCGTGGTCACGACGCGCGAGGTGCTGGGGTTGGCGGGCGAGGTGGTTCTGGCGCTGCCGCCATTGCCACCCGCAGAGGGCGCCGCGCTGTTCGTGCAGCGGGCGCAGGCGGCGAAGCCGGACTTCCAGCCGAACGCCGAAGATCAGGCGGCCATTGCACCGCTGGTGGCACTGCTCGATGGCCTGCCGCTGGCCATCGAGTTGGCCGCGGCGCGCGTGCGCGTCATGCCGCCGCGCATGCTGCTGGCGCGCATGAGCGAGCGATTCAAGCTGCTCGCGTCCAAGGGCGGACGGATCGACCGCCAATCGACCCTGCGCGCTGCCTTCGACTGGTCGTGGGACCTGCTGACGCCGCCGGAGAGGGCAGCGCTGGCGCAACTGTCGGTGTTCGAGGGCGGCTTCTCGCTGGAGGCTGCTGAAGGGGTGCTCGACCTGTCGGACGGCGACGATGCACCCTGGACGGTGGATGTCGTTCAGTCTCTGGTCGACAAGTCGCTCGTCCGCCAGCGCGGCGACGACCGCTTCGATCTGCTCGTCAGCGTACAGGTCTACGCCGCCGAACACCTGCAGACCGAGGGGCACTTTGCCGGCAGCGGACCGCAGGCGCGCGCCTCGGCCGAGTTGCGGCACGTCGCGTGGTTCGCGGCGCTGGGGCCGATTCGCGCCGCCGCGGGTCGCTGCGCTGACCTCGACAACCTCGTGGCTGCATGCCGGCGTGCGGTGGCACTCGGCACCGCTGACCTGGCCACCGGCGCGCTGGAGGGCGCCTGGGCTGCATTGAAACTGCGGGGCCCCTTCGAGAGCGGCGTCGAACTGGCCGAATCGGTGTGTGCCGTGCCGGGGCTGAACGAGCGAGCGGCGGCGCGTGCGCAGTCGGTGCTGGCCCATTCACTGGTGACATGCGGGCACTCGGGACCTGCTCGAGCGCTGTACGACAGGGCACTGGCATGCGCCCGGGCTGCAGCCGATCGGCGCTGTGAGGGGATGGTGACGTTCCTGCTCGGATCACTGCACGAGAGCGCGGGCAGGATGCACGAAGCCCGTACTCAGCACATCGCAGCGACGCAAATGGCGCGCGAACTCGGCGATTCTCATCTGGAATGCTTGGCGAGCAACGACCTGGGCAATATCGATGCCGTCGAAGGTCACGTGAATGAAGCGTTGGCGCACTACGAGCGCGCGCTCGCACTGGCTCTCGAGACGCGTGACCAGCACATGCAGGGCAATCTGCTCGGCAACCTTGGCAAGCTGCACTTGGAGGTCGGGCGCACGGATGAAGCGCAAGTCCGATACGAACAGTCCCTGGCGATCGCGCGCGACACGGGCGATCGCCGGCTCGAGGGCAACATGTTGTGCAACCTCGGCATGCTGTACATCCTGCTGGAGCGACATGCCGAATCCGAAGCAGCGTCGCAGGCTGCGCTCGTCGTCACGCGGGAGCTCGGCAACGCGAGGAGCGAGGCCATCGTGCTGTGCAACCTCGGCATCGTGATCGAGCGCCAGGGACGCCCTGATGAGGCACAGGTGCAGTTCGAGGCTGCAGTGAGTCTCGCGCGCGCGCTCGACGATCCGATGGCCGAGGGCCAGTTCCTCAGCTACCTCGGGCTGCTGCACGCCCGCCGGGGTCGGCATGACGAGGCGCGTCACAGTCTTGCGTCGGCCGAGGTACTGCTGCGCTCAGCGTCCGACGCGTTCGGGTTGGGCGTGCTGCTGACCAGCCGCGCCGAGGCTCATTACCTCGCCGGTGACACTGCGGCGGCGGAGGCATCGCTTGCGGCTGCAACGGCTATCGCAGCCGAGGTCGGTGCGGGTCCAGCGTCCGAGATCGGGCTCGCGCTTGCGCGTGTGCGCGCGTTGATCGACCCGGCCCGCCAGCGTTCACGAGGAACCGGGCTGCCTTGAAGCTGCTGGTCGTGAGCCACGCGATGCGCGACAAGCTCGTCGAGTACGGCATGACGGCGTCGATGAGCCGCAGCCCGCCGATGCAGTGGCGCGCCTGGACACGATCGCTGCAGGCGCGACAACGCACTGAGCCGAGCAGTCGCAGTGAGGGCGCGATCACGCTCAGGGCGAGTGCGTCGTGTGTTCGTTCTCCGTCGAATCGCTGACTCTGACCGTCTCGATCACGTCGTTCAGCGGGATCGCTTTCCAATTTGGAGCGGTATGTCGGCCGCTGAGGCGGCGGTCGCCAACTGGCCGACAACGGATGCAAAGTGGATGTGTGCGATTGATGGCGCACCGAGTCAGAGCGGTCCGCCGTGCACTCCCGCGACGGCCTCGCCGTTGACGACACAGGCCCATCGTCGGGCAGCAAGACAGGCAATTTCTGGATCAGCGAGAAAGGCGGCGAAGAATGAACCCACGTCAACTCCCGCTTAGCGCCGGCGTTTGCGATGCGCCCAGCGCCATGCGAATCCTGCTTTCCAACGAGGGGGAGATGGGCTTGGCGTCAGTGCAACGCTGCCCTGATCTGAGCTTCGCTGTACGCCTTGGTTTGGCATCCCGTCGTGCCGAGATCCTCGACCATCCCTTGCGCGACAACGACCAGGATCTGCCCGGCCGCGAACGCGACGCCGCCGCAGCTCTTGCCCGGTGCCGGATGCGTCACCGCCACCTGCGCGGGCGGCTCGCCCTTCAGCCTTTCCAGCACCTGAAACGTCGTCGTCGTAGTGCCGTACTTGGTCTTCGACGACAGCGCCTTGCCCTTGAAGATCACGTCACTGAAGCCAACGAACTGCCGCGCGCTCTCGTACTTCGTGCACGAACACGTCTGCGCCGCAGCCGGGTCGGCAAGCAGGGCAAAGGCGGCGAGCGCCGCGAGGAGGGGAAAAAGCGCGCTCGTCATCGCGCAATGCTAGCGCCCTCCACGCGCGTTCGCCACCCGGATTCCAAACGGAATGCCCTTCTCCCCAGCGCGGGGAGGAGGTTGGGGATTAGGGGCGTCGTGCCGACGAGGGAATGATTCCCCATTGAGCCGAATGGCCGGCTGCCGCCTCGGCGGCTGGTCTGTGGGGGTGCGGCTAACCATCGCGCTGTGACTGAGCACCGTCTCATGTTGCACATCGAACGACTGTCAAACGCTCCGGCCTGCCAACTCACGCACCCGACCGTCTGCGGACGGCGTTCGACATCGAGCTCCGCAAAGCGGACCGTGAACACGGCGGCGGCATGCATGGCCGCTCGGCGAGTTCTTGCCCTCGGTGCACCAACGAGCACAGGCGATGTGACGTGGCAGGCGTAACCTTCGGTACGTCGTCGCTTGGCCATGGCACACCTGCGAATGCGCCACCGCGCGCGGCGACTCGACGCAAGCGGCAGGCACCGCCGCCATGTTGGCCCGCCACGGGGGCAACGAGGAGGCAGACTCGACGACCGGACAGGAGACAAGCATGCTGACGCAAACAATCCAAAGTGACCTGCGGGCCGAGCGCATGGACGAAGTCGTCAAGCTGGTGCGCGCCAAGGTCACCCCCGAGCAGCGCGAGGCGCTGGCGAGCTTCGTGCAGAAGTACTTCGGCCATGTCGATCCCGAGGAACTGGCCGAGCGGCAGGTGCCCGACCTGTACGGTGCGGCGGTGTCGCACTGGAGCTTTGCCCGCAAGCGCGAACCCGGCCACGCGCGGGTGCGGGCGTTCAACCCGACGATCGCCGAACACGGCTGGCAGTCGACCCACACCGTCATCGAGATCGTCAATGACGACATGCCCTTCCTGGTCGACTCGGTGACGATGGAGGTCAACCGCCACGGGCTCACGCTGCACCTGATCATCCATCCGCTCGTGGCCGTGAATCGCGGTGCCGACGGTCTGCTGCAGGGCCTGGCCGATGACGGCGGCGGTGCGCATGAGTCATTCATCCACGTCGAGGTCGACCGCGTGCCCGAGTCGTCCCGCCTCGACGCGCTGGCCGCCGACGTGACCCGCGTGCTCGGCGACGTGCGATTGGCGGTGACCGACTGGAAAGCCATGCGGCAGCGCGTGCTCGACATCATCGATGGTCAGCAACTGCGCGCACCGCCCATCGCGGCCGAAGAGTTGGCCGAAGGCACGGCCTTCCTGCGCTGGCTGGACGACAACCACTTCACCTTCCTCGGCTACCGCCGCCACGAACTGGCGACCGTCGACGGACAGGACGCATTGAACGTCGTTCCCGATTCGAGCCTGGGCATCCTGCGCGAGGTGGCGGCGCTCGATGCGGTCGCCGCCTTTGCCGCGCTGCCGCCCGAGGTGCGTGCGCAGGTGCGCCGGCCCGAGTTGCTGGTGGTGACGAAGTCGACCGCGCGCTCCACCGTGCACCGGCCGGGCTACCTCGACTACGTCGCCGTCAAGCGCTTCGGCGCCGATGGCGCAGTCTGCGGCGAAGACCGCTTCCTGGGTCTGTTCACCTCCACCGCCTACAGCGCCAACCCGGCCGACATCCCGTTGTTGCGGCGCAAGGTGGCCGACGTGGTCGCGCGCGCCGGCCTGACGCCGGGCAGTCATGCCGGCAAGGCCTTGATCAACATCCTCGAAACCTATCCACGCGACGAGCTGTTTCAGACCAGCGGCGACGACCTGCTCCAAACCGCGGTGGGCATCCTGCACCTGGGCGAGCGCCAGCGTTTCCGCCTGTTCGTGCGGCGTGACCCGTTCGAGCGCTTCCTGTCCTGCCTGATCTATGCGCCGCGCGAGCACTACACCACCGAACTGCGCCAGAAGTGGCAGGCGATCCTGGTGCAGGCCTTCAACGGCAGCAGTTCGGAGTTCAACGTTCACCTGTCGGAATCGGTGCTGGCGCGGATTCAGATCACGGTGCGCACCCAGCCGGGGCAGATCCCGGCATTCGACGCACGCGAGCTCGAGGCGCGCCTGGTCTCGGCAGCGCGGCGCTGGGACGACGACTTGAAGACGGCGCTGATCGAAGCGTCGGGCGAAGCCCGCGGCATTCAGCTGCTGCGCCAGTTCGGCGGCGCCTTCCCGGCCGGTTACCGCGAAGAGTTCGCGGCCCGCGCCGCGGTGCCCGACGTCGAACTGATGACCCGGCTCACTGATGCCGAACCGCTGGGCATGAGCCTGTACCGCCCGCTCGAGGCACCGCCCGGCAACTTGCGGTTCAAGCTGCTGCGGCGGGGCGAACCGCTGACCTTGTCGGCCAGCCTGCCGATGCTCGAGCACATGGGCATGAAGGTGCTCGACGAGCATCCGTACCGTATCGCGCCGCAAGACTCGGCGCCAATCTGGATCCACGACTTCGGGCTGATGTCGAACCTGAGTGACGTGGAGGTCGAGGTCGACGCGCTGCACCAGGTGTTCGAGAACGCGTTCGCCGCGGTGCTGCGCGGCGCCGTCGAGGACGACGACTTCAACCGCCTCGTCGTGGCAGCGCGCCTGCCGGCCGAGCAGATCGTGGTGCTGCGAGCCTATGCGAAGTACATGCGGCAGATCGGCTTTGCGCTGTCGCAGGCGTTCATCGAGGCGACGCTGGCGGTGCATGCGGGGATCGCACGCCAACTCGCCCTGCTCTTCGAGCTGCGGTTCGACCCGGCCGGCGGCGCCGATGCCGATGCCCGCGCGGCGGCGCAGGTGACGGCGATCGAAGCCTCTCTCGAGCAGGTCGACAACCTGTCGGAAGACCGCGTGCTGCGCCAGTACCTGGCGCTGATGCTCGCCACGACACGAACGAACTTCTGGTGCCGCGACGCCGCGGGCCGGCGGCGCGGCTTCGTGTCGTTCAAGTTCGATTCGTCCAAGGTGCCGGGCCTGCCCGCGCCGAAACCGATGTTCGAGATCTTCGTCTACTCGACCCGCTTCGAAGGCGTGCACCTGCGCGGCGGCAAGGTGGCACGCGGTGGCCTGCGCTGGTCGGATCGCCCGGAAGATTTCCGCACCGAAGTGCTGGGCCTGGTGAAGGCGCAGATGGTGAAGAACACCGTCATCGTGCCGGTCGGCTCCAAGGGCGGCTTCGTGCTGAAGAAGGCGCCACCGGCGAGTGATCGCGAGGCCTTCATGAAGGAGGGTGTGGCCTGCTACCAGGACTACCTGCGCGGACTCCTGGACATCACCGACAACCGCGTTGGCGACAAGATCGTGCCGCCGCCGCAGGTCAGGCGCTACGACGCGGACGACCCGTACCTCGTCGTCGCTGCCGACAAGGGCACGGCGACCTTCTCGGACTACGCCAACGGCATCAGCAAGGAATACGGCTTCTGGCTCGGGGATGCGTTCGCCTCGGGCGGCTCGGTGGGCTACGACCACAAGGCCATGGGCATCACCGCGCGCGGCGCCTGGGAATCCGTCAAGCGCCACTTCCGCGAGATGGGGGTCGACACGCAGACGAGCGCCTTCACGGTGGCCGGTATCGGCGACATGTCGGGTGACGTGTTCGGCAACGGCATGCTGTTGTCGCGCCACATTCACCTTTTGGCAGCGTTCGACCACCGCCACATCTTTCTCGACCCGCAGCCCGATCCCGAGGCGGCGTTCGTCGAACGCGAGCGACTGTTCAGGCTGCCGCGATCGTCATGGGCCGACTACGACGCCGGGCTGATCTCGGCCGGCGGGGGCGTGCACTCCCGCGGCGCCAAGTCGATCCAGATCACGCCCGAAGTGCAGCGTGCACTGGGCCTCAACGCCAATGCGATGACGCCGACCGAACTGGTCAACGCCATCCTCAAGGCACCGCTGGACCTCATCTACAACGGTGGCATCGGCACCTACGTGAAGGCCACGGGTGAAAGCCATGCGCAAGTCGGAGACCGCGCCAACGATGCGCTCAGGGTCAACGGCAGCGAGCTGCGCTGCAAGGTGTTCGCCGAGGGTGGAAACCTGGGCTGCACCCAGCTGGGTCGCATCGAGTACGCGCTCGCGGGTGGGCGCATCAACACGGATGCGATCGACAATTCGGCCGGGGTCGACACCTCGGACCACGAGGTCAACATCAAGATCCTGCTCGGCCTGGCCGTCAGCGAGGGCGAGCTCACCGACAAGCAGCGCAACGCACTGCTGCCGGGAATGACCGACGACGTCGCCGCGCTGGTGCTGCGAGACAACGTCTTCCAGACCCAGGTGCTGTCGGTCACGGGCCGCATGGCGCCACAGCTGATGGACGCGCAGGCGCGCTTCATGCAATACCTTGAAAAGGCCGACCGGCTCAACCGCGCGATCGAGTTCCTGCCGTCGAACGAGGAGATCGCCGACCGGCGCGGCAAGGGACAGGGCCTGACCAGCCCCGAGCGCGCGGTGCTGCTCGCCTACAGCAAGATCTGGCTCTACGACGAGTTGCTCGGCTCGACCTTGCCCGACGATCCCTGGGTGTCGACCGCGCTGGAGCGCTACTTCCCGCAGCTGCTGCAGGATCGGTTCAGCAGCTACATGCAGCGCCACCCGCTCAAGCGCGAGATCATCGCCACGCATGTCACCAACAGCATGATCAACCGGGTCGGCAGCACCTTCGTGCACCGTTTGCTCGAGACCACCGGCGCACGTGCCTTCGAGATCGTGCGCGCGTACCTGTTGAGCCGGGAGATCTTCGGCATGGTGAGCCTGTGGCAGGCGATCGAGTCGCTCGACAACAAAGTGGCCGACGAGATGCAGTCGCGGATGCTGATCGACACCAGCCGCCAGCTCGAACGCGGCACCAAGTGGTTCCTGCGCTCGCGCCGGCTCGTCGACGACATGGGGGTCACGATCGAGCATTTCATGTCGAACGTCACAAAGCTTGCCGCACGCCTGCCGCAGCTGCTCGACGCCGACGAACGTGCGCGCGTCGACGCCGCGGCGGCCCACTACGTGGCGGGCGGTGTGCCGCGCGAACTGGCCGAACGGGTGGTGACCTTCGGCACGCTGTACGCCACGCTCGACATCGCCGAGATCGCCGGCAGCGCACGTTGGCCGGTGGAACTGGTGGCTGCGATCTACTTCGATCTCGCCAACCGCCTGGGAATGCCGTGGCTGCGCGACAAGATCACCGCGCTGCCCGGCGACCAGCACTGGCAGATGCTCGCCAAGGGCGCGATGCTCGACGACCTGTGGGGCCTGCAGCGCTCGATCACCGGCGCGGTGCTTGCCGGTGGCGGCGCTGACGTCGACTCGCCGGGCGCGCTGGTCGAGGCCTGGCAAGCCAGCAATGGCCGCACCATCGAACGCGCGGGGCAGCTGCTCGGTGAGCTGCGCGCGGTGCCGGCGCCGGATGCGGCGATGCTGGCGGTGGCGTTGAGGGAGTTGCGCGGCCTCACCTAAGGTCTGGAGCCCCTCGGCGAACGAGGGCGTTCGCCGATCCTCCGTGGGGATGCGGGCCGGCTCCACGGCGATGCGTAAGAAGCGCACACACCGCTCGAAGCATCAATCCACCTCGTCCGCTTTGACGTAGTGCTCTGACAAGGCGCTTGCCGTCGAAGCAGCACTTGCAGTGCACGGGGTCGTGGTGTCGCTTAGGCCAGCTCGCCGCGAAGCCGCGGGTGGAGGCTGGCAGGCGCAGCCCGAGCGCACGTTCGAGCTTGAAGTGCGGAGCCTTACAGCGCGAGACGAATCGATCGAACGCGATCTGCAGCACCCACAAGGTTGAGGAAGCCTGCCCGCGCCGCACGGTCCAAACTTCGCGGTAGTGGGACGGTCAGCCCGAATGCGGCCGCAGTTCAAGGGAGAGACGAGATGAGCAACTGGGTTGCCGACGCTCACGGGATTCACCGTAGGCCCGCATCGCCGGTGGTGTTGCTTTGCATCGCCGGATGCCTCTGCGCTGCGCTCGTGGGCTGCGGGGGAGGCTCGACGACCGCGCCGGCTGTCGCTGTTCAACCGGTTGCGGAGCCGCTGGCCACCGGCGACCCGACCGGCACGTCCGCGCCGGCTGGCGCTCCCCCGCTTTACACCACGGTTCTCAAGTTCCGGATCCCGACTGGCACAGTGTTTGACGTGTCCGTCGACGGGTGGATTCTGCGGGAGCAATCCGTGACCCAATGCGGTAACGACGGGTGCTATGCGGTCCTGGCGCGGGACAACGACGGCAACGGGCAGACGCACTGGATCATCCAAGTCTGGCCTCAGGTGCCTGTCCGGTTCGCCAACAAGGCCGAATTCCAGATCACGAACGTCTCGTTGCGGGCGGGTGCCACCGGCACCGATCTGGCAAGCCCACCCTTGCGGCAGATCGTGCTGGGCGCCCTCAATCCCGTGCTCGGCCAGCCCAATCCGTTCGGCGTACACGGCTCGCCGGAATGGGCCTCGCTGCAAGCGACAGAAACCCTCGCGTTCCGCACCATCGACCTAAGCAGCGACGCCGAAGCCACCGCCTACTACGCGGCGGTCGACCCACCACCTGGGCTGCGGACCTCCCTCGCCGCATGGAAGCAGGTGAACGCCTTCGGGCCGGACGACAGTCAGGACGACGCCAATGTGGTGTATTTCAACGCTGGCGATCTGTCGCTGGGTCGCAGCATGCACATGAAGGAAAGTGCCAACGGCGACATCGCCTACTACGTGTCCAACTACCCGACCGTCGAGGACGCAATCCGCCAGACCAATCTGATCGCCACCGTGGCGATGGAGTACGCGCCCGTGACTCCAGGCGGATCGAAGATCATGAAATTCTTCGTCTTCGGATCCAACGGCCAACGGGTGAACGCCGCAGACCTTGACGGGAATGGGCTCAAGAGCGTGCCCAATCTGTGTGTCATCTGCCACGGGCTCAACAAATTTTCAGGATCCGCCGACCTGGGCGCTCAGTTCCTGCCATTCGACCTGAGTTCGTTCCAGTACAGCTCCACCATCGGGCGAGTCGGCCAGGAACCCCAGTTCAAGGCACTCAATCTCGAGATCCTGAAGAGCAACCCCTCCAACGCAACGAGGGCGCTGATCGAAGCCTGGTACAAGGACCCTGCGCCGACCGCACCTCCACTTGCTGCCGCGACCCAGGACAGCAATGCAATTCCCGCCAATTGGGGCGGTCCGAGCGACCTGTATCTGCGCGTGCTCAAACCCGCCTGCCGCGCGTGCCACATCACGCGCCCTTCCCGCCTGGACTTCGCGACGCTGGCCAACTTCCAGGCCAGTGGCGGACTGGCCCACGCCCGGATCTGCGACTGGACCATGCCCAATGCCAAGGTGACCTACCAGTTGTTCTGGCTCATGCGCTACGGACCACCGGAGCACAACGCCCTTGGGGTGTTGAACGCCGCTGGCGTGCCACCTTTTGGGCCGGGAGTGGCATGTCCGTGAGCGCAAGCCATCCGAGGACTTGCTGATCGCTACGACCGACCATTTCTGGCCGCGAGCTGCCAAGCGCGAGCGGGCGATTCGCGGCTCAATGGACGTGGCATGACTCGCACACCTAGCGGTGAACCGAGGATCGATTGTTTCGAGTAAGGGTCCTTGGCAGGGGTTCGCCACTACCATCCGCGAACGATGAACCGTGAACTGCTTGCCGCTTCCGCGCCAAGCTGGCGATCGAATCATTCCCCGCCCAGAACTGGACGTTCACGCATGCCAAAACGCCATGCCGTTGCCAATGAGTGCTGATTCCTCCTTTCGCTGTCGTGCCGGCCGCTGGTTTGCGGTGGGTGTCCTGTTGCTGGCCGGCTGCGCGGTCGACGGCGTCAACAAGCAAGCTGATCGCGGTCTCGACGAGTTTCCGCTCAGCGCAGCACCCATGCAGACGCCACCGATCTCGGCCAAGACCCGCGCGGCCTTCGCTAGGTTAGGTGCCGGTGTCAATTTTGGAAACATGCTTGACGCACCGCACGAGGGCGATTGGGGCTCACGAGTGCAGGACGGGTATCCCTCCATGGTGAGGCAAGCGGGCTTTCGCCACGTGCGCCTGCCGGTGCGCTGGAGCGCGCACGCCAGCCGCGACGCGTCCGCGCAGATCGATCCGGCGTTCATGGCGCGAGTCGACGGCGTGGTCGACCGACTGCTCGCGGAAGGGCTCACCGTCGTGCTGGACATGCATCACTACCGCCAGTTGGACGGCGACCGGCTCGATACCGGCGAGATCGCCGTGGAGCACCGTGACGTGAAGCTGCGCTTTCTTTCCATGTGGCGCCAGATCGCCGAGCATTTTGCGGGCCGCTCCGAGCAGCTTTGGTTCGAGCTCTACAACGAGCCGCACGGCGAGCAGACGGCCGCCTCGTGGAACGATCTGGCCTCGCGTGCGCTGCGCGTGGTGCGCGCAAGCAATCCCGAACGCGTGGTCGTGATCGGGTCCGTGCAATGGAACAACGCGCGCGCACTCGACGATCTCAAGCTCCCGCCTGACGCCAACCTCGTGGTCACCATTCATGACTACGAGCCCTTTCCGTTCACCCATCAGGGGGCGACATGGGCGGGTCCGGCGTCGGCGCACCCGAGCGGTGTGCGCTGCTGCAATGCGCAGCAGCGTCAACAACTCATCGATCCGCTTGCGGTCGGCGCCCGCTGGGCCGAACGCCGCGGCGTGCCGCTGTGGCTCGGTGAGTTCGGGTCGTATGGCGGCCCATCCACCCATCCCAACGACATCGCCTCGCGCGCCGAGTACACCTGGCTCGTGCGCGAAGCGGCTCAACAGCGTGGAATCGCGTGGGCATATTGGGAGCTCGATGCGGGCTTCGGTGTCTACGACCCCAAGTCGCAGCAGTGGCGCGAGCCGCTGCGTCGGGCACTACTCGACCGGTGACGTATGCAGACGCCATGAGAAAGGTGGAGTACTGGCAGTGGATGACCAGGACTCGGTATCGGATGGACGAGCAGACCGCGCTCGCGCGACACCCCGAGGCGATCCGGGTGCCGGGCTCGATGATCTTGCAGGAAGTGTGCGAAACCGATGCCGAGCGGCTGTCGAGGATCAAGACCACCGATAGCGTAATAAGCCATCCCGCCCCATCCCCATTCAGGAGGCCTGGTGCGCCGCCGCCGCCGCCGACGCTTCCACCAGTCGCACTGCCATTCGGCGGCAGACGACCGCTAGTTGCCCGGCGACGTGCAGTGCACGCCGCCGAACCTGTCGGCCTGCCGAAATCAAGCGGACGGCGCAGCAACCTGAATGCAACGCCGAACAGTCCCTCGCGTGTCGCGCATCCTCGCTGCCCTAGACCCGTTCGAGCACCACCGTGATGCCCTGCCTGATGCCGATGCACATGGTGCACAGTGCATAGCGCCCGCCCGCTGCGGTGCAACTGGTTCACTGCCGTAGGCGCGGCCCTACGCGCAATTCCGACTTCGACCTGCTGCGGCGGGTGGCAGGGCATCTATGCTTTTGCTATTGATGCTTCGGAAGCGCACCATGCACATCGACGCCACCACTCACGAACACGGCAAGAGCGCGAAGGTCTACAACTACGAAGGCGACTTCGACATCGGGGACGACGCGATCACCTGGAAAGCGGCCGTCAGCGAGGGGGGCGTGGAGTTCGGCACCTTCACCGGCAGTATTCCTCTAACGTCACCGGCCGTCACCGCGTTGGCGGAACAGGTGGTACGGGATGAGATCGTGAGACGCATCGATACCTTCGATGACAACCGAGGCGCAATGGCTGGCGGGGCCACTGGCTGAGTGCGACGCGAGCCCTGCTGACAACCGGCTGCGCTTCGGTCGCAAACGTCCGGTCCAGCGATCCGAGCGCTTGAGAGACTTCGCACACAAGTACGTTGTCGCCGAGGATCCGCCTTCGCCCGATTCAGGAGCGCGCCCTTGTCGACGCCAACGCGAACGTCTTGGCCTCGTTTCAGATCGCGCATCGCACGGACATTGCTCGCGCCCGCAAATGGGCACGGAGGCTGCCGGCGGAACTGGAAACGTTGTCCGCAGTGTCGAACCTGCTCGACGTGGACGCACCGTTCGATGATCAGTGGATAGCGGTGGTTGACGCCTGGTCGGCTGGATGGCTTTGCTTGAGCACCAAAGCTGTTGGCCACGAACGACGGGAACTGGCCGCTGGCCTGCAGTCGGGCTCTCGAGCCCAATGGTCGATATTCGTCTCGACCTGAACGTTGGTTCTGAAGGAAGTGCCGGGGCCGTGGGTGACATCCGGTGAAGCCTCGTGGCCGCGCTTCAAGAGGTGTGGCCCAAGAGACCACGCGTGAACCTCGCAATCATGCCTTGGCACTGGGCTTGAAGATGTGGATGGTCTCGCCGCGCGCCAGCATCTCCACCAGCTGGGCGATGCGCCTGGCGCGCGTCTCGGCCTTCACGGCCGTCTGTATGCGCCACAGTACCGCGTAGCGATTGGCGGCCTTGATCGTTGCAAAGAAGGCCTTGGCCCTCGGCTCGGCTTCCAGCGCCGCCAACAGGTCCTCGGGCACCGCGGACGTGCGCGCTCCGTCGTAGGCCTGGGCCCAGCGTCCGTCGGCCTTGGCGGCCTCGATCTGCGCGTAGCCCGGCGCCTGCATGCGGCCCGCCTCGATGAGCGCCGCGACCTTGTCGACGTTGGTCTTCGACCAAATGCTGCGCGCGCGCCGCGGCGTGAAGCGCTGGAGAAAGTGCTGGTCGTCGAGGCTCTTCTTCTGGCCGTCGATCCAGCCCCAACACAGCGCGATCTCCACCGCCTCGGGGTAGGTGACGCTGGGTTCATTGGCGCCCCGCTTGGCGATCTTGAGCCAGAGGCCATCGGAGGTGGCGTGATTCTTCTTCAGCCAGGTCCCGAAAGCCTTCGCGCTCTTGAACAAGGTCGGGGAGGAGTCGGGTTGGATGGCGGACTTGGCGGCGGGCATCGCATGGAGTGTGCCGCAAGAGAGCCAGCGCGGTTCGCTGCACAGTGGCATGGGCCTTGGTGCATCGACACCGCCTGGAAACGCCGGCCTGGCCAGAGCCCGCGCGGCAATCGCGCAGATCACACGACGGCGTTCTATCGCGCTACCCTGCGCGCCTGCGCCTCGGCATCTGGCCGCGATGCCATCGAGGAGGCGGCCATGAACGGCTGGTCTTGGCCGACCAGCGCCGACGATCGGACGATTCCGAACGGCGGTTCATCAGCGCATCGCCGACGGTCAAGCATCCAAGGACTGCAATGGCAGGAGCACCCGCCGTTGCGTCTTCGCGTCCAGCGGTCGTGGACGACCCACCTGCTGCCCCTCCAGGCCAGCGATACCGGTCGTTCGGATCAGTCGTCAATTTCCACAAGCAGACAGCGCCCGACACCGAGCCGAAGCATTCCGTCGAACGCAAGTCATGGGGGCAACAGGGCACGAGCGGCGGCAGCCAGAACCTCGCGGCTCAGTCGATCGAGCAACGTTGACGCGGCGCGCGCGTGCTGCCAGTACAGCGACACGTCCAGCGCGCTGTCGGGCACCATTTCGACCAGCGAGCCGTCCTGCAGGTGAGAGGCGATCAGCGCCTCAGGTTGGAGGCCCCAACCCATGCCGGCCACGGCTGCGGTTACGAACGCATGGGTTGAGGGAACGGTATGCCGAGGCAGTTCCACATCCCTGTGGCACAGGCGCCGTACCCAGCGGGCCTGCAAATCGTCCTTCGTGTTAAAGACTAGGCTGGGCGCTCGCGCCAGGCTGCCCGCCCCGATGCCGCTGGCAAAATGGCGCGCCACGAAGGCCGGACTGGCGGCCGCGAGATAGCGCATTGCACCCAACGGTCGACTGTTGCAGCCTGCGGCAGGACGGCCTGTGCCGGTCACAGCGGCGAGCACCGCTCCACTGCGCAGCCACTCGCTGGTGTGGTCCTGGTCATCCACCGCCAGTTCCATCAACACTGGAACATCGGCCGCGAAGGCGGCGACAGCCGGCGCGAACCAGGTAGCCAAGCTGTCGGCGTTCACCGCGATCGGCAGCGCCACGCGGGTGACGCCTTCCGGCGCCAGCGCCGGCAGCGTGCCTTGCAGCTCCTGCTCGAGCAGCCGCACGCGGTCCACGTGATGGCACAAGCGCCGGCCCGCCTCGGTGGCCCGGCAGGGCTGATCACGGACCACCAGCGCGCAGCCCACCCGCTCTTCAAGCGAGCGAATACGCTGAGACACAGCCGAAGGCGTCACATGAAGCGCGATAGCCGCGCGCTCGAAACTGCCCTCTCGAATGACTGTGGCCAGAGCGGAGAGCGCAGCGTAGTCCAGCATGATTTAGTTGTGCTTCATCGACGTTAGTCAGTTTAGTTTGTCTTCATACACCGGGACTGGCAAGCTCTGCGCATCATGACCCTGTCAGCACCCACTTCGCTCGCTTTCCCAGTCTTCGTCCAAGGCCTGGCCTTGAGCCTCGGACTCATCGTGGCCATCGGAGCGCAGAACGCATTCGTACTGCGCCAGGGCCTGCGCCGGGAGCATGTGGGCAGCGTGGTGCTGTTCTGCGCGGTGGCCGACGCCGTCCTCATCGCGGCGGGTGTCCTGGGCATGGCCCAGGCCCTGGGACAGAGCCCTAGCCTGGCGCAGGCCCTGGCATTGGTCGGCGCAATCTTCCTGGCGGTCTACGGGTTTCAGGCCCTGCGCCGCGCGCAGCAGGCGCATCAGCTAAAGGCGGCCGAGGGCGGTGCGGGTCTGAGGCGGGGTGCCGCGGTGGCGCAGGCAGCGGCCTTTACGCTGCTCAATCCCCATGTCTACCTGGACACCGTGCTGTTGGTGGGCGGCATCGGCGCTCAGCAGCCGGCGGCGCTGCGCGGCTGGTTCATTGCGGGGGCCAGCAGTGCCAGCCTGTTGTGGTTTGCGCTGCTCGGCTTTGGGGCTCGTTGGCTGGCGCCCTGGTTTGCGCGGCCAAGGGCCTGGCAGGTGCTGGATGGCCTGATTGGCGTGACGATGTTCGTGCTGTCGGCGCTGCTGGTGCGTCACGCTCTCGTTGGAATCTGAGGCGGCCTTCATGTACGTGAACCCGTTGCACCAACTCACGGATCGCGAGACCCTCCTTTCGTTGATGGCATCCCACCCGCTGGGCGCCTGGGTGTGCCACGGCCGCGAGGGTCTCATCGCCAACCATGTGCCCTTCTTTCTGGATCGCAGCCGGGGACCACTCGGCACGTTGATCGGGCACGTCTCTCGTGCCAACGCAGTGTGGCGCGAACTCGGCTCGGCCACTTCGTCTGTGGTGATGTTCCAGGGGCCGCAGGCCTACATCACACCGGGCTGGTACCCGAGCAAGGCGGAGCACGGCAAGGTCGTCCCCACGTGGAACTACGCGGTGGCGCACGCGCATGGCGTTGCGCGCGCGATCGAGGACCGCGATTGGATGCTCGACATGCTGAACCGACTCACCGACGTTCACGAGGTTCGTCGGTCGGTGCCGTGGTTCGTCGGCGACGCGCCTTCGTTGTTCATCGACAAGCTGATGCGCGCCATCGTCGGCATCGAGATACCGATCGATCGACTGGAAGGCAAGGTCAAAGCCAGCCAGGACGAAGCGATGCAGGACAGGCTCGGCACAGTGCGTGGGCTGCACAAGGAGACTTGCGACGAGGCCGGCGCGATGGCCGATCTAGTCATGAAGGCTATAGAGGCGGACGCAGCCGGGCGATCGTGAATGACGGGGGTCGCTTGTGCGCCTTGAGGCGCAGCTTTACGGTTCAGGGATGAACGTCGCTTGATGGCCGTTCGCCGCCACATCACAGCGGCAGAGGGCCTCGGGCAGCATCAGGCTGCTTCAGTGTACGCAGCAAACGCAGAAGCCACTTCCCTGACTGCGCAAGAGGCTGCAGAACGACCGTGAGGCGTCACTCAAGGCACGTCCGCGTGTCCGCGCACACCATCCTCGCAACGCCAACTATTCGAGCGCTCGTGAGATCTCGTTGCAGTCGATGCCGGCCGCAGCGAAAGCACGACCGCATGATCGATGTCGTCTCGACCCCATCGTTGAATTGGCAGCCCTTTGGCTTGTTGACGTAGCGGAGCCCGTCCGCCGAGAGCTGCGTCGCTCCAGATGGGAGCGAAGTGGTGCCGGCCATTTTTCTTACCTGTGAAGTCGTCAGTCGGGAGCACCTTGCCCCACATCGCTATCGCCACGGTCTGTTACGCCAGAAGACCGCCAGGCCGTCGCGGGTTTCCAGGTGTAGCGCATGTCGTCCTCAGTGCCCCTTTCGCGGCGCCCAGCTCAGCTGCCGGGTCCGGCGCCAGACTCCGACCGGGAAGCGACCTTCCGCAATCTCGTTGTGCAGCCCTGCCGGTCGCACCAGCACGACGAGCGGCCCTCCCCAACATTGATGAGGTTTGCGGCGCTGCAGGGCTGATCGAGCCCGTCGGCCGGCCGGTCGGGCAACAAACTTGCACGCGTCCCGCTTGCGATGGACCGGCAGTCGTCGCGCATGGGGCGATCCTCGCCTGCCCAATACCCGCCGCAACACCGGAGACCGTATGAACATGCCGCAATCCGAACGGGGCTCCTCGATCTGGTTCGTCGCCGTTCTGCTGCTATGGTGCGGCGGCAGCTGCATCGCTGCGCCACCGCTGCCACCGCTCGGCGTCGAGTCCAAAGTCAGCGTCTCCGGGCTCTCGTCCGGCGGCTACATGGCAGCGCAGTTTGCTGTCGCGTTCTCGGCCAGCGTCCAGGGTGTCGGCGTGCTGGCGGGCGGTCCTTACGACTGTGCGCAGGGCGACGCGCAGCAGGCCACCACTCGATGCTCCTGCGCTTTTCCTCCGTTGTGCAGCACGCCGACGCCATCGGTGCTCGCCTTCCAGAGTGCCAACCGGGCCAGCGGCAAGGCAGCGGTCGAGCAGATCGATCCGCTCGACAACCTGAAGTCCCAACGCGTGTGGCTGTTCTCGGGCGGCAAGGACAAGACCGTGCCGGCCGCCAACGTCGAGGCGACCAGACTCTTCTATGTGGCGCAAATGAAGCTGCCGCGCTCGCATCTGCGCTACCGCCGCATCGCCGCTTCCGGCCACGGGCTACCGGTGCTGCCTAGGCCGGCCGATGCGGTCGGTTGCGGGACGTCGACCTACCCCTTCCTCACCGACTGCCCGCTCGACGCGGCGGGCGATCTGCTCAAGTGGCTGTATCCGGGCACGGTCGCGAGCGGGCAGGCTGGCGCCGGTCAGCTCCTCGAGTTCGATCAGCGCCCCTACATCGCAGGGCTGGGCTACACCGGACTGGGCGACACTGGCTACGTCTACGTGCCAAACACCTGCACCGTCGCCGGCGCACGTTGTCGCCTGCACGTCGTGTTCCATGGCTGCCGGCAGGCGCGGGAGTCCGACGATGAGCATGGCGGCACGGTTGGCGACCTGTTCGCGCGCGAGGCCGGCTACAACCACTGGGCGGCCGGCAGCCGCATCGTCGTGCTCTATCCGCAGGTGCAGCCGATCGACACCGGCACTCCGCTGGTCCCCTACCTGAACAACCCGCGGGCCTGTTGGGACTTCTGGGGGTACACGCAGCCGATCGCTTTCATCAGCCGGCAGGTCACGAACATGGCACCGCAGATGCTCGCGGTGCGCGCGATGATTGCCGCATTGCAACGCTAGCTCAGGGGCCTGCCGCCTCATCCGATCGTCGGCCCCGCGTCTTCATCAGGACGAGCCAGCTTCGGTTCCTAGCAACCAGGGGATGCACGATGCCACTCCACCATCTTGTCGATTCAGGGCAGCCGATTTCCCCGCCGCCCGACATCCAGCGCACGACGCTGAGCCTCGACGCCCTCGGCCGCTATGTCTGCAGCACCTGGGACGAAGCCACCGCCGACAGCACCAGGCACTTCGATGCCATCGTCATCGGTGGCGGCATGTTTGGCGGCTACTGCGCCGAGAAAATCTACCGCCTCGGAGAGGCCGCAGGTCTGAAGGTACTGGTGCTCGACGCCGGCAGCTTCCTGCTGCCCATGCACTTGCAAAACCTTCCGCAGATCGGCTTCAACGTGCCGCGGCCGCTCGCGCCGAGCGAAGACCCCGGCAGCGCGCGCGAGATCGTCTGGGGCATGCCGTGGCGCGGCAACACGGAGTTCGTCGGCCAAGCCTATTGCCTGGGGGGCAAATCGCTCTACTGGGGCGGCTGGTGCCCCCGCCTCCTGGACGCAGACCTCGCGCAATGGCCGCCGTCAGTCGCCCAGTACCTGAAGCAGAACTACTCGCTGCTCGAACAGCAGACCGGCGTCGACGTGAAGACCGATTTCATCCAGGGCCCGCTGTTCGAGTTGATCAAGACGCGAATCGACGCCGCGGTGCAGGCGATGCCCAGCCTGAACCTGGACACGGTCGAAGACCCGCCGCTCGCGGTGCAGGGCCAATCACCGGCATCGGGCTTGTTCAGCTTCGACAAGTACAGCAGCATCACCGGTCTCATCGAAGCGGTGCGGCAAGCCGCGGCCGCCCCGGATACCGACCGCCGGCTGTTCGTTGTGCCGAACTGCCACGTCACCGGACTGAGCGTCGAGAACGGTGCCGTCTCGGCGGTCAATGTAGAACTGACCGGCGGCGGCCGCAGCTTGGCGGTGCGGCCAGGCTGCGCGGTGATCATCGCCCTGGGCACGATCGAATCCACACGGCTGGCGCTGGCCTCGTTCCCGACCAGTCCGGCCGACCCATCACGAGAGCTGATGGGCCGCAACCTGATGGCGCACTGGCGCTCGAACATCTTCGTTCGCATCAAGCGCGAAGCACTCGATGCCGCGCAAACGCTGCCCAGCGAACTGCAGGCAGCGGCGCTGTTGGTGCGCGGCTCGACGCCGCAGGGACGCTTCCACATCCAGGTGACCGCCTCGGCCGACCCGGGCGGCAACTCCGACGCGATGCTGTTTTCGATGATTCCCGACATCGACCAGCTGAAGCAGACTCTGGCGTCGCAGCGCAGCGGCTGGATCACCTTCGGCTTTCGCGGCGTCTCCCAGAATTTCGGCGACCCGCTTCGCGCCATTCCCAACGCGGACGGCCGCTGGATCGACCTCAGCCCCTACGAGTACGACGAATTCGGCAAGGCCCGCGCCTACGTTCAGCTGCATACGACCGCCGCCGAGGACAGCCTCGCCGATGCGATGGACGATGCCATCATGGGGCTCGCCAACCGCCTGGCCGGCAACGATCCGGCCAACATCCAGGTGGTCAGCCGCAACCGGGATGGCCTGGGCACGACCTACCATGAGGCCGGCACATTGTGGATGGGCTCGTCGGCCGCCAGTTCGGTCACCGACACGAATGGCCGCTTCCATCATGTCGGCAACGCCTTCTGTGCGGACCAGTCTCTGTTCGTCACCGTCGGCTCGGTCAATCCAACGCTGACCGGTCTGGTGCTCGCAAGAAAGGTGGCTCAAGCCGCGGTGGCATTGTCCACCGGTGCACTGCCACCGCCTTGAGCGGCGCTCAGGCTCGACGCTCGACTTCCTCGAGCACCGCGAGTTCACCCGCAGCAGCGGTCGGCGGCCCACTGAGTCCAGGCCGCCATACAGACCGGGGAGAGATGGTCATCGGTTTCAGAGCTGCCGGTCAGCGCCGAGCATCAAGCACCCGTAGACGACCCACTGCTGCCATCGACGCTTTGCGAAGCGGACCCCATGATCGATTCAGCCCGCCGGCGGACGTGAGTGCACTTGCTCCCATTCCCGCCGGAGAAGCCCGTACACCCAGGAATCCGATACCTCACCGTCCACGATGCAGTCTTCTCGCAGCGTGCCTTCGCGGACAAACCGGAGCTTTTCCAGCACGCGGCTCGATGCCGTGTTGCGCGTGTCGGTCTCAGCCTGAACTCGGTTCACGTCCAGCGTGTCGAATGCCCACTGCAACAAGGCACCCGCGGCTTCGGTGGCAAAGCCTCGGCCCCATGCCGCGTCATCGAGGCAGTAGCCCATCGTCGCGCTGCGATAGTCCGGATTCCATTCGACCAGACAGCACCAGCCGATGAACGCACCGTCGGCGGCTCGCTCGATGGCGAGCCGCG
>Ga0307517_10000616_pt1 | contig 60799 bp, 58 predicted proteins | sample 23_EM_MG_FD_194515 | JGI IMG/M metagenome (GOLD analysis project Ga0307517, IMG submission 194515) | Populus trichocarpa ectomycorrhiza microbial communities from riparian zone in the Pacific Northwest, United States - 23_EM | ecosystem: Host-associated > Plants > Roots > Unclassified | place...
GTCGGCTCGCAGAACTTCTCCTCCACCTCCCTCAACAGCAACCGCGAGCTGGGCATCATCCTCACCAGCACGGTCGTGGCGAACGGCGTCGAGCCGGTGATCGCCTCCGACTACGCCGGCGGCACCATCTGGTCGTAACGGCGGGCGATGCGGGCGCCCCGCTCCGGCGCCCCGGCCAGGCGCCCCGGCCAGGGGTGCCCGCATCGTGAGACCCTCCGACGGGCCGGCGCGACGTGTGCGAGGATGCGTCCGTGCTCTCGCTCGCCACGATGATTATTGGCAGGGCGCGCCGGTCCTCAGTGACCGCACCGTAGACGACATACGGAGCGGACACCGTGTCCCAGACCCGCGCGCAGACCTCTCGTACCCACGAGGGGTTTTTTCGTTTTCCGGCCCACCACACGCCGGCGGCGGAGCGCGAGGGATGATGGGGGCAAGTGGATCTGGACATTCCGGATACCGCTCACCCGACAGGAGTTGGAAAGACCATGACCGCCGAACTGGACGACAGCTTTCACGTCTTCGACACCACGCTGCGCGACGGCGCACAGCGCGAGGGCATCAACCTCACCGTCGCCGACAAGCTGACGATCGCCCGGCACCTGGACGACTTCGGGGTGGGCTTCATCGAGGGCGGCTGGCCCGGCGCCAACCCCCGCGACACCGAGTTCTTCGCCCGCGCCGCCACCGAGATCGACTTCAAGCACGCCAAGCTCGTCGCCTTCGGCGCCACCCGCCGGGCCGGCGGCAACGCAGCCGAAGACCCGCAGGTCAAGGCGCTGCTCGACTCCGGCGCGCCGGTGATCACGCTGGTCGCCAAGGCCCACGACCGCCATGTCGAGCTCGCCCTGCGCACCACGCTCGACGAGAACCTGGCCATGGTCAGCGACACCGTCACCTACCTGCGCTCCCAGGGCCGCCGCGTCTTCGTCGACTGCGAGCACTTCTTCGACGGCTACCGCGCCAACCCCGACTACGCCAAGTCCGTGGTCCGCGCCGCCCACGAGGCCGGCGCCGACGTGGTCGTCCTCTGCGACACCAACGGAGGCATGCTCCCGGCGCAGGTCCAGGCTGTCGTCGGCGTCGTACTCGCCGACACCGGCGCCCGCCTGGGCATCCACGCCCAGGACGACACCGGCTGCGCCGTCGCCAACACCCTGGCCGCCGTGGACGCCGGCGCGACCCACGTCCAGTGCACCGCCAACGGCTACGGCGAGCGGGTCGGCAACTCCAACCTCTTCCCGGTCGTCGCCGCCCTGGAGCTCAAGTACGGCAAGAAGGTGCTGCCGCAGGGCGCGCTGGCCGAGATGACCCGTATCTCGCACGCCATCGCCGAGGTCGTCAACCTCACCCCGTCCACCCACCAGCCCTACGTCGGCGTCTCCGCCTTCGCACACAAGGGAGGCCTGCACGCCTCGGCCATCAAGGTCGACCCCGCCCTGTACCAGCACATCGAACCCGAGCAGGTCGGCAACACCATGCGGATGCTCGTCTCCGACATGGCCGGCCGGGCCTCCGTCGAGCTCAAGGGCAAGGAACTCGGCGTCGACGTCGGCACCGACCGCGACGCCATCGGCCGCGTCGTCGAGCGTGTCAAGGCCCGCGAACTCCAGGGCTACACCTACGAAGCGGCCGACGCCTCCTTCGAGCTGCTGCTCCGTGAAGAGGTCGAGGGCCGCCCCTACCGCTACTTCCGGGTGGAATCCTGGCGCGCCATCGTCGAGGACCGCCCCGACGGCACCCACGCCAACGAAGCCACCGTCAAGCTCTGGGCCAAGGGTGAGCGCATCGTCGCCACTGCCGAGGGCAACGGCCCGGTCAACGCCCTGGACCGGGCGATGCGCGCCGGCCTGGAGAAGATCTACCCCCAGCTCGCCAAGCTGGAGCTCGTCGACTACAAGGTCCGCATCCTTGAGGGCAAGCACGGCACGGAGTCCACGACCCGCGTGCTGATCACCACGAGCGACGGCCAGGCCGAGTGGGCCACGGTCGGCGTCGCCGAGAACGTCATCGCCGCGTCCTGGCAGGCCCTGGACGACGCTTACGCGTACGGGCTGCTGCGCGCGGGCGTGGAGCCGGAGCCGCAGGCCTAACCGGCCAGTAGCCTGAGCAGCCGCGCGACCTCCGCCGCCACCGCCTCCCGGGCCGGGCCGACGTACTTCCGGGAGTCGGTCAGCGCCGGGTCGGCGTCGAGGGCGGTGCGCAGCGCCCCCGTAAAGCGGCGGTTGAGGTGCGTGGCGATATTGACCTTGCGCATGCCGTGCGCGACCGCCCGTACGAGATCGGGCTCCGGGACACCCGACGAACCGTGCAGCACCAGCGGCACGGGGACGGCGTCCCGGAGCCGGGCGATGAGGTCGAGGTCGAGTTCGGCGTCGCGGGTGCGCATGGCGTGGGAGGAGCCGACGGCGACGGCGAGCGCGTCGACACCGGTGACGGCGACGTACGCGGCGGCCTGCGCCGGATCCGTACGGGCGCCGGGGGAGTGGACGCCGTCCTTGCCGCCGATCTCACCGAGTTCGCCTTCGACGCGGACGCCGGCGCGGTGGCAGCGGTGGACGATGGAAGCCGTGGCGGCGACGTTCTCGTCGTACGGCAGCGCGGAGGCGTCGTACATCACCGAGGTGATGCCGAGCGCGACCGCCTCCTCGACCAGGTCGGGGTCGGTGGCGTGGTCGAGGTGGACGGTGACCGGCACGGTGGCGGCGCGGGCGATGGACAGGGCGGCGAGCGCGATCGGTTCGAGGGCGCCGTGGTAGCGGACGGTGTTCTCGCTGATCTGCATGACCACGGGGAATCCGGCGCGTTCCGCGCCCGCCGCGATGGCGGTGGCGTGCTCGATCTGGACGATGTTGAACGCGCCGATGGCCCCTGCGACCGTCATGGAAGGACCACGGAACGGGTCAGATTGCGCGGGCTGTCCGGATCGAGGCCACGGGCCTGTGCGATGGCGACCGCGAGCCGCTGGACGCGAACCAGGTCGGCGAGCGGGTCGAGCCGGCCCGCCTCCAGCACACCGCCGGTACGGGCGATGTCGGCGGCCAGCCCGTCCGGCAGCCCGCCGAACGCCCAGGCGACCCGGCCCGGCCCGGTGATCGAGATCGGGCCGTGCCGGTACTCCATGGACGGATACGCCTCGGTCCAGGCGCAGGCCGCCTCACGCATCTTCAGCGCCGCCTCCAGGGCGATGCCGTAGGCCCAGCCGGTGCCGAGGAAGCTGAACTGCTCGGCGCGCAGGAGCGCTTCGGGCAGTTCCTCGCCGATCGCGCGGCGTGCGTCGGCGACGGCGGGGGCGATGTCCTGGCCGAGATGGGCCCGGAGCAGGGCGAGGACGCTGGTCGCGAAGCGGGTCTGGACGACCGACTTCTCGTCGGCGAAGTCCAGGACGACCAGGTCGTCCGCGATACCGGTGATCGGCGTGTGCGGGTCGCCGATGACGGCGGTGGTACGGGTCGCGCCGCGCACCCGGCGCAGTAGCTCCAGCACCTCCGTGGTCGTCCCGGAGCGCGTGATCGCCACGATCCGGTCGTAATCCCGCCCGTACGGGAACTCCGATGCCGCGAACGCGTCCGTCACGCCCTGGCCGGCGACGCGCTCGCGCAGCGCGGCGTACGACTGGGCCATGAACCACGAGGTGCCGCAGCCGACCACCGCGACGCGCTCGCCCGGGGCGGGGAGGACGGCTGAGGGGGCAAGGGCGGCGGCGCGCTGCCAGCATTCGGGCTGTGTGGCGATTTCTTCCGCGGTGATCGACATCGAGCTGGTCCTCCGTCGGAAAGGAGGAGACCCACTCCTCGCCACTCTCAACGTATAGCGCACCAGGGGGCTTGCGGCAAGACCCGGGCTGTCCCGCAGAATTGCCGACCGAGGCCAGGACCTGCGGAAACAGGAGATTCAGGGGGCGGGTTTCATGATCGACGTGATCGTGGTCGGCGGCGGACCGACCGGTTTGATGCTGGCCGGGGAACTGCGGCTGCACGGCGTGCGGGTGGTCGTGCTGGAGAAGCTGACCGAGCCGACGGGGGAGTCCCGAGGGCAGGGCCTGCACACGCGCAGCGTCGAAGTGATGGACCAGCGCGGCCTGCTGGACCGGTTCCTCGCTGTCAGTGAGACGTTCCAGGTCGGCGGTTTCTTCGGCGGCATCATGAAGCCGTGGCCGGACCGGCTGGACACGGCTCACCCGTACGGCGTCGCCACCGCGCAGCCGGTCACCGAGCGGCTGCTGGAGGAGCGCGCCGTCGAACTCGGCACCGAGATCCGGCGCGGCGCTGAGGTGGTCGGGCTGAGCCAGTCCGATGACGGGGACGAGGACGGGGACGATGACGCGGTGACCGTCGAGCTGGCGGGGGGCACACGGCTGCGCTCGCGTTACGTCGTCGGGTGCGACGGCGGCCGCAGCGCGGTGCGCAAGCTGCTCGGCGTGGGTTTCCCCGGCGAGCCCGCCACGGTGGAAACGCTGCTGGGTGAAATGGAGGTGACCGAGGATCCGGCGACGGTCGCCGCCGTCGTTGCGGAAGTCCGCAGGACCCAACTGCGGTTCGGTGTCGCCCCACCCAACGAGGACGGGGTGTGCCGCGTCATCGTGCCCGCGGACGGGGTGGCCGAGGACCGTGCGACCGCGCCGACCCTCGACGACTTCAAGCAGCGGCTGCGGGCCGTCGCGGGCACCGACTTCGGCGTGCACTCGCCGCGCTGGCTGTCCCGGTTCGGCGACGCCACCCGGCAGGCCGAGAGCTACCGGGTCGGCCGGGTGCTGCTGGCCGGCGACGCGGCGCACATCCACCCGCCGACCGGCGGGCAGGGCCTCAACCTCGGTGTGCAGGACGCGTTCAACCTCGGCTGGAAGCTTGCCGCCGAGGTCAACGGCTGGGCGCCGGAGGGGCTGCTGGACAGCTACCACGCCGAACGGCACCCGGTGGGCGCCCGCGTGCTGCGCAACACCCGCGCGCAGATCACGCTGCTGGGCACCGATCCGGGCGCGACCGCGCTGCGGGAGCTGTTCTCGACGCTGATGGACTTCGAGGAGGTGAACCGGTACGTGACGGAGATGATCACGGCGATCGGAATCCGCTACGACTTCGGCGAAGGCGAGGACGAGGACGAGGGCCACGAACTGCTCGGCCGCCGACTGCGGGACGTGCAGCTCAAGCGGGGCCGCCTCTACGAGCTGATGCACGGCGGCCGCGGGCTGCTGCTCGACCAGACCGGCGGCCGGCTCTCGGTGGCGGGCTGGGCGGACCGGGTGGACCACGTCGTCGACGTCAGCGAGGAACTGGACGTGCCCGCCGTGCTGCTGCGGCCGGACGGCCATGTGGCCTGGGCCGGCGAGGATCAGGCGGATCTGCTCAGCGTGATGCCACGCTGGTTCGGCGCACCCGTCACGCACCCACTGCCCGGCTGAGCAGCTCCGGCAGCTCGCTCATGTGCTGGAAGACGACGGTGTCCGGGCCCGCCAGCCACTGCGCCGGAGTGACCCCGCCCGCGTAGCCGAAGGAACGCATCCCGGCCGCGCGGGCGGCCCTGACCCCGGGGCGGCTGTCCTCGACGACCACGCAGGCCCCGGGGCGTACGCCCATGCGCGCGGCGGCGTGCAGAAACAGATCGGGGGCGGGCTTGCCCCGGGCCACCTCTGGGTCGTCGGCACTGAAGATCCGGCCGGCGAAGTGGTCGTACAGCCCGGTGCGGCCCAGGGTGTGGCGCATCTTGTCGTGGCTGCCGCTGGAGGCCACACACGTCGGCAGCGAGATCGCCGCGAGGGTCTCGTGGATCCCGTCGACCACCGTCAGTCCGGCATCGACGTACTCCGCGTGCAGGGCCCGGAACCGGGCGTGCCACGGGGCTGCGGCCGCCGGCCCCAGGCGGGCGCTGACCTCGTCGGTCATGGCCTGGGCGTTGCGGCCGATGAACCGGGTGAGGATCTCGGCCTCGGTGAGCGGCCAGCCCAGCTCGGGGCCCATGGTGAGCAGGGCGCGGACCGCGATGCGTTCGGTGTCGACCAGGACGCCGTCGCAGTCGAAGACAATCAGTTCTATTGGCTCGCTCACGCGCGCATCGTACGCATACGTTGATCGAGTGACAGACGCGATACGGCAGGCGACGGCAGCGGACGCGATGGCGATCGCCCACATCCACAGCGTCTCGCGCGCCGCGACGATGCCCTATCTTCCGCCCCGCGAGCACTCGGACGACGAAATCCGGCGGTGGGTGGAGCAGGTCGTCCTCAAGGAGTGCCGCGTGTGGGTGGCGGTCCGGGACGGCGAGTTGCTGGGATACGCGGTGCTGGAAGGGGACGATCTGCTGGACCAGCTCTACCTCCTCCCCGACGCCCGCCGCCGGGGAATCGGCACGCTTCTGCTCGACGAGGTCAGACGGCACAGCCCCGGCGGACTGTCACTGCACGTCTTCCGGGCCAACACCGACGCCCGCGCCTTCTACGAGCGCCACGGCTTCACCGTCACCGGCGCCGACGACGGCAGCGCCAACATGGAGAACCTGCCCCAGCTCACCTACGGCTGGAAGCCCGGCTCCCAGGTGTGAACCCGCACCTCGTCGCCCACCGCTAGTGTTCCCTCCCGCAGGACCGCCGCCTTCGTGGCGAAGCTGACCTTCCCGTCGTACTCCGGCTCCCGCCGGTAGCCGGCCAGGGTGCGGATCGGCTCGGGGCCGGACGGGCGTCCGGTGGCCTGGTCGACCATGGGGACGGCGCAGCGCATGGCGCGTACGGAGTAGCCGAGACCGACGGTGCCGATGGTGAGGTGGCGGAAGCGGTCCTCGGTGTGGGGGGCGGGCCAGCCGGTGATGACGATGTTGGCGCGGAAGCGGTCCATGGGGACGGGCTCGGCGCCTCGTTCGAGGATGCGGCTGTTGAGGTCGTCCAGCGAGGCCAGCGAGGCCAGCGAAATGGCGTGGGCGTCCCCGAAGTTGACCTTGCCGGGGTTCTCGCCCCAGCCGTCGCGGTCGAAGCCGGGGCGGACCCGGACCAGACGGCAGGGGGATCCGAGGAGGTCCGAGAACCAGCCGGCGGCCTGCGGTCCCTGGTCGACGGCCTCGCCCATGGGGCGTCCGAAGAGGCTGACCTCGCGGCGCTCGCCGTCGAAGGCGACGTCCAGCTCCAGGGCGCCCGCGCCCGGCGCGGTCAGCCGCAGCCCCTTGCCCTCGTCGAGCACCCCGGCCCCGACGACGGCCAGCCGGGGGTTGTTGCGCTGGCTGCGGAACGAGCCGTCGCCGGCGTCCACGACCATGAAGACGCGGTCGTGGGCCAGCCCCGTCGCCGTCACCTCGGCCGCCTCGCCGGCAGCCACGGAAACGCCCGCGCAGCCCTTCACCGGGTAGTACGTCAGCGTGTGCACCGTCACAGCCATGCGGGTACCCCTCCCGGAAGATTCGCTCGCCACCGTACAGTTCGGGTCGTCGGGCGTGTGGTGACCATGCGGTGACCAAGGGCACACGTACCGACCAGTAACGTAACCGCCCGTGCGGCCATAAGGTGTCGGCCGTAGCCTCCCCACCCCCGAACCGACCTGGGAGATCGCATGCGTTCCGCGAAGGACTTCTTCCGACCGCTGGCCGTGGGGGCCCCGGCCCCCGTACGGGAGGTGCCGTTCCGGCCGTCGCGGATGATCCACTTCTTCGACCCGAGCAACGAGAAGATGGCGGCCAAGGTGCCGTCGATCGCGGCGAAGGTCGACGTACTCCTGGGCAACCTGGAGGACGCGGTCGCGGCGGACCGCAAGGAGGCGGCGAGGGCAGGCCTCGTGGAGATCGCCAAGGCCAACGATTTCGGCGAGACGCAGCTGTGGACGCGGATCAACAGCCTGGACTCGCCGTGGGCGCTGGACGACCTCCTCACCCTGGTCACCGAGATCGGGCACAAGCTGGACGTCGTGATGGTGCCCAAGGTCGAGGGCGCCGAGGACATCCACTACGTGGACCGCCTGCTCGCCCAGCTCGAAGCCAAGGCCGGCCTCACCCGCCCGATCCTGGTCCACGCGATCCTGGAGACGGCCAGCGGCGTCGCGAACGTCGAGGAGATCGCCGGAGCCAGCCCGCGCATGCAGGGCATCTCGCTCGGCCCGGCCGACCTGGCGGCCAGCCGCCGGATGAAGACCACCCGCGTCGGCGGCGGGCACCCCGGATACCTGGTCCGCGAGGACCCCAGGGGCACCCCGGACATCGACGGGGCCCCGGAGCTGCCGCGCATCACCTACCAGCAGGACCTGTGGCACTACACGATCGCGCGCATGGTGGACGCCTGCGCCGCGCACGGGATCCTGCCCTACTACGGCCCCTTCGGCGACATCAAGGACGTCCTCGCCTGCGAGGACCAGTTCCGCAACGCCTTCCTGCTGGGCTGCGTCGGCGCGTGGAGCCTGCACCCGGTGCAGATCGACATCGCGAAGAAGGTCTTCTCGCCCGCCCCCGCCGAGGTGGCCTGGGCCCGCCGGGTGATCGACGCCATGGGCGACGGCACCGGCGCGGTGATGATCGACGGCAAGATGCAGGACGACGCCACCTTCAAGCAGTGCCAGGTGGTCGCCGAGCTGGCGGACGCCCTCGCCGCCCGTGACCCCGAGCTGGCCAAGGCGTACGACGCCGCCTACGAGGCCGTACAGAAGGCTGTACTGAAGGCCGCGCAGAAGGAGCAGAGCTGACATGACCGACGCCATCCTGCGGCCCCGCCGCTCCGTGCTGTACATGCCCGGCGCCAATGAGCGGGCCCTCGAAAAGGCCAAGTCCCTCCCCACCGACGCGCTGATCCTCGACCTGGAGGACTCCGTCGCCCCCGACGCCAAGGCGGACGCCCGCAAGCGCGTCGCGGCGGCGGCGGCCTCGGGGGAGTACGGCTACCGCGAGGTCACCATCCGGGTGAACTCGCCCGGCACCCCCTGGCACGAGGACGACCTGCGGGCCGCCGCCGAGGCCGGGCCGGACGCGGTCGTGGTCCCCAAGGTGGACTCGCCGGAGACGGTGCACGCCATCGAGCGCGCCCTCGAAGCCGCCGGCGCCCCGGACCGTACCGCGATCTGGGCCATGGTCGAGACCCCGCGCGCCATGCTCGACGCCCGCGCGATCGCCGCCGCCTCCGAGCGCCTCACCGTCCTGGTCATGGGCACCAACGACTTGGCCAAGGAACTGCACGCCGAGCACGTCCCGGGCCGGGCCCCGCTGCTCACCGGGCTGTCGCTGGCGCTGCTCGCCGCCCGGGCCACCGGCAAGGTGATCCTGGACGGCGTCTACAACGACGTGACCGACCTCGCGGGCTTCGAGGCGGAGTGCGTACAGGGTCGGCAGTTCGGCTTCGACGGCAAGACGCTGATCCACCCCAAGCAGGTGGAGATCTGCAACAACGCCTTCGCCCCCTCCCAGGAGGAAGCCGACAAGGCCGCCCGCATCATCGCCGCCTTCGAGGAGGCCGCGGCGGAGGGCAGGGGAGTGGTCACGGTCGACGGAAAGATGATCGAGAACCTCCATGTGGAGGACGCACGCCGTGTCCTGGCACTTGCCGAGGCTGTTGCCGGGAGGTAACGCCCAGTAGGACGAACGGCACAAAGAATCGGCCCCGCGCCCCCCGCGCGGGGCCTTTCTTGTGTTGGTTCTGTCCAGATGCTCCATGAACTGGGGTCGGAGTCTGTGCGGAGTCGACGCCGAAATTAAGGGGCCATCGCTCGTAAGGTCGATGACATGAGCGTTTTGGACGAAGTGCCGACCGAGCCCGTAGCCGTGGCGAACGACGCCCGAGGCCGAGTGGCAGAGCTGCACGCCATCCGCGAGCAGGTCCGGCGCGGACCCAGCGACCGTGCCACCGAGGCCCAGAAGGCCAAGGGCAAGCTGACGGCCCGCGAGCGCATCGAGCTGCTGCTCGACGAGGGCTCCTTCAACGAGGTCGAGCCGCTGCGCAGGCACCGCGCCACCGGCTTCGGCCTGGAGGCGAAGCGTCCGTACACCGACGGTGTGATCACCGGCTGGGGCACCGTCCACGGCCGCACGGTCTTCGTATACGCGCACGACTTCCGGATCTTCGGCGGCGCGCTGGGCGAGGCCCACGCCACCAAGATCCACAAGATCATGGACATGGCCATCTCGGCCGGCGCGCCCCTGGTGTCGCTGAACGACGGCGCCGGGGCCCGTATCCAGGAGGGCGTCTCCGCGCTCGCCGGCTACGGCGGCATCTTCCAGCGCAACACCCGCGCCTCCGGTGTCATCCCGCAGATCTCCGTGATGCTCGGCCCCTGCGCGGGCGGCGCGGCCTACAGCCCGGCGCTCACCGACTTCGTCTTCATGGTCCGCGAGACCTCGCAGATGTTCATCACCGGCCCGGACGTCGTCCAGGCCGTCACCGGCGAGAAGATCTCCCAGAACGGCCTCGGCGGCGCCGACGTCCACTCCGAGGTCTCCGGCGTCTCGCACTTCGCCTACGACGACGAGCAGACCTGCATCGAAGAGGTCCGCTACCTGCTGTCGATGCTCCCGCAGAACAACCGGGAGAACCCGCCGCCCACCCCCACCTCCGACCCCGCCGACCGGCGCGGCGAGGTGCTGCTGGACCTGGTCCCGGCGGACGGCAACCGGCCGTACGACATGCACAAGGTGATCGAGGAGCTCGTCGACGACGGCGACTACCTGGAGATCCACGAGCGCTGGGCGCGCAACATCATCGTCGCCCTGGCCCGCCTGGACGGCCAGGTGGTCGGCATCGTCGCCAACCAGCCCCAGCACCTGGCCGGTGTCCTGGACATCGAGGCCAGTGAGAAGGCCGCGCGCTTCGTCCAGCTGTGCGACGCCTTCAACATCCCCCTCGTCACCCTTCTGGACGTCCCCGGCTTCCTCCCGGGCGTCGACCAGGAGCACGGTGGCATCATCCGGCATGGTGCCAAGCTGCTGTACGCGTACTGCAACGCCACCGTGCCCAGGATCTCGCTGATCCTGCGCAAGGCCTACGGAGGTGCGTACATCGTCATGGACAGCCAGTCCATCGGCGCCGACCTCACCTACGCCTGGCCGACCAACGAAATCGCGGTGATGGGCGCCGAGGGTGCCGCCAATGTCATCTTCCGCAAGCAGATCGCCGAGGCCGACGACCCCGAGGCCATGCGCACAGCCATGGTCAAGGAATACAAAAGCGAGCTCATGCACCCTTACTACGCAGCGGAGCGTGGACTGGTGGATGACGTGATCGACCCGGTGGACACCCGCGAGGTCCTGATCCGCTCACTCGCGATGCTGCGCACCAAGCACGCCGACCTGCCGTCGCGCAAGCACGGCAACCCGCCTCAGTAACGTCACCGGTAAGGGAGAAACGACCACTGTGAGCACCCCTGCTGATGCCACACTCGTCCGCGTCGAGAAGGGCGCGGCCAGCGACGAGGAGCTGGCGGCACTGACCGCCGTCCTGCTGGCCCGCGCCGCCGGTCGCGAAGCGACCGAGTACACCCAGCCGCGCTCCGTCGCGGGCTGGCGCCGCCTGGAGCGCCAGGGCGGCTTCTCCGCCCCGCACAGCTGGCGCAGCTGACACAACACGGCGCACAACACGCGAGGGGCCCGCACCAGCCGGTGCGGGCCCCTTCGCGTTGCTCACGCCGCCTTCTACCGAAGCCGCGCCATCAGCGCGTGCTCCACGAGCGTGATGAGCGCGCTCTTCGCCTCGCCGCGGTGCCGGGCGTCCGTGGTGATGATCGGCGCCTCAGGCCCGATCTGCAGGGCCTCACGCACCTCCTCGGGCTTGTACGGCTGCTGGCCGTCGAAGCCGTTGAGGGCGATGACGAAGGGCAGCCCGCTGTTCTCGAAGTAGTCGACCGCCGGGAAGCAGTCGGCGAGCCGCCGGGTGTCGACGAGCACGACCGCGCCGATGGCGCCGCGCACCAGGTCGTCCCACATGAACCAGAACCGGTCCTGCCCGGGGGTGCCGAACAGGTAGAGGATCAGGTCCTCGTCGAGCGTGATACGGCCGAAGTCCATGGCCACGGTGGTCGTGGTCTTGTCCGGCGCGTGGGTCAGGTCGTCGATGCCGGCGGACGCCGACGTCATCACGGCTTCGGTACGCAGCGGGTTGATCTCCGATACGGCACCTACGAACGTGGTCTTTCCCACGCCGAAGCCGCCCGCCACCACGATCTTCGCAGAGGTGGTTGAGCGAGCTGGAGGACCGCTAGAGCTTGCGAAGTCCACTGAGCACCCTTTCGAGCAGTGTCACGTCTGGCTGACCGCCCGCGGCTTCGTCGCCACCGGGCTGGTGGATGGCGACGAGGCCCGCCTCTGCCAGGTCGGCGACGAGGATTCGGGCGACGCCGAGGGGGATGGTGAGGAGTGCGGAGATCTCCGCGACCGACTTGATGTCCTTGCAGAGGATGCAGATCCGCTGGTGCTCCGGCAACTGCCCCCGCAGCTGGGCCGGTTCGGCCGTCGTGCTGACCAGTGCCTCGATGGCGAGCTGGTAGCGCGGCCGGGTCCGGCCACCGGTCATGGCGTACGGGCGCACCAGCGGCGCGCCGTCCGAGCCCATGGGCGTGGGACGGCCGGCGGCGCGCGCCGAGCGCGGCTGCGGGGATGGTGCCTGCGGAGAGTCGTACGGCTGGATCCTCGGCTGCCGGTGCTGCGGCGGCCGCCTCGGCTCCGGGCTCGGGGCCGAGGGGAAGTTGAACCGCTTGTAGGGCGGCTGCTGTTGCGGATTGCCGTACTCATCTCCGCCTGGGGGCGTTGCCACGGTTCCTCCTCCGGCTGGGTCGACGCGTCTGAGCACGCACCCTACGGTGACTCAGACGCGTCCGCATGCCTGTCTGTCAGTTGAGCAGGCTGCCCTGCAATTCGGCGCGTAGATCCGGGGTGAGGACCGACCCTGCCCGGTCGACGAGCAGGGCCATCTCGTAGCCCACGAGGCCGATGTCGCACTCGGGGTGCGCCAGTACGGCCAGCGAGGATCCGTCGGACACGGCCATGAGGAAGAGGAAGCCGCGTTCCATCTCCACGACGGTCTGGTTGACGCTGCCGCCCTCGAAGATGCGGGAGGCACCCGCCGTCAGGGAGGTCAGGCCCGAGGCGACCGCGGCGAGCTGGTCGGCCCGGTCCCGCGGAAAGCCCTCGGACATCGCCAGCAGCAGGCCGTCGGCGGAGACCACGACCGTGTGGGACACCCCGGGGGTGTTGTCCACGAAGTTCGTGATCAACCAGTTCAGGTTCTGTGCCGCCTGGCTCATCGGACTCAACTAACGCTCCTGGTGATTGGGGCCGAAGCCCTGGCCGTTCGTGTCAGTTCCCGCAGTGCGCCCCTGCTGGACACCGCGCCGCAGATTGCTCAGCCGGCCTCGTACGTCCTCGGGTGCACGAGAGACCGAAGGGCCGCTCTGCGGAGTCTGCTGTGCGGTGCCCGGGACCAGGTTGGCCTTGGGGACCCGCCGGGGCAGGCCGGAGGGGGTGACCCCACCCGCCTTGGGCTCACGGGCCTGCTCGGCCCGCTGCCAGTTCTGGTCGTTCGCCGAACGCCAGTCGTCGTTGCCGTTCTGCGCCGGCACCGCGGTCGGAGCCGCTGTCGGAGCCGGGGCCGGAGGCTGCGCCGCCTGGGTGGGAACGGGTAGTGGTGCCGGGGCCGCGGGCTGCTCGGCGGACGGCCACCCGCGGTCGCGACGCGGCAGGCCGGCGTCGGTCAGCGAGTTGGACACACTGGAGCTGGGTCCCGGTCGCTCGAAGCCTACGCGCTCCGGCGCCTCAAAGGGGGCAGTCTGGGAGGAAGCACCGGAATCCACGACAGGCTGCGGGTCCTGGTAGCCGTAACCGTTGTCGTAGGCCTGCGGCTGGGGCTGCGGCTGCGGCAGCGACGGCCAGTCGTCCTGGTAGGACGGAGCCTCCTGGTAGGCGGGCTCCGGGTAACCGGGGTCGGTGTAGGGCTGGTCGTAGGCCTGCGGCTGGGGCTGCTCGCTGTACGCGTGCTCGTCGTAGCCGTTGGCCTCGTAGGAGTAGGCCTGCGGCTGCGCGTAGGGCCCCTGCTCCGCGTAGGACGACGACTGCGGCTCGTAGGTCTCGTAGGACTGCTCCTCCGGACGGTCGCCGGTGGCGGCCTCCAGCTGGGCGCGGCGTTCCTCGCGCATCAGGGAGCGGCCCACCGGGTCCAGGGCGCGCGCGTCGTCCGGGACCTGGACGGCCTCGTAGCGGGTGTCGTCGAAGCCGAGTTCCGCGGCAGTCGGGGCGTAGGCCTCGAAGCTCTGGGTGTCGTGCTCGGGGACGATCCGGGAGACGGTGAAGTCGTCCTCGGGAGAGACCAGGTCCTCGCCGCCGCCGCCACCGTGGGTGATCGGCTCGGGGAGCATGACCAGCGAGGTGGTGCCGGCCTGCTCGCCCGACGGGCGCAGCTGGACGCGGATGCCGTGCCGGTCGGCCAGGCGGCCGACCACGAACAGGCCCATGCGCTTGGAGATCGAGGCGTCCACGGTCGGCGGGTCGGCCAGCTTGTGGTTGATGTCCGCGAAGTCCTCGGCGGTGAGGCCGATGCCCTTGTCGTGGATCTCGACCATGACGCGGCCGTCGGGCAGCCGGGTCGCGGTGACCCGGACCTTGGTCTGCGGGGAGGAGAACGTGGTGGCGTTCTCCAGCAGCTCGGCCAGCAGGTGGACGAGGTCGGTCACGGCGGTGCCGTGGATCTCGGTGTCCGGGATGCCGACCAGTTCTATGCGCTCGTACGCCTCCACCTCGGAGGCCGCGGCGCGCAGGACGTCCACCAGCGGAACCGGCTGGTTCCAGCGGCGGCCGGGCTCCTCGCCGGCGAGGACCAGGAGGTTCTCGCCGTTGCGCCGCATGCGCGTGGCGAGGTGGTCCATCTTGAAGAGGTTCTCCAGCTGGTCCGGGTCCGCCTCGTTGTTCTCCAGCTCGGTGATCAGCGTGAGCTGGCGCTGGATGAGGCCCTGGTTGCGGCGGGAGAGGTTGGTGAAGATCGCGTTGACGTTCCCTCGCAGCAGCGCCTGCTCGGCGGCGAGCCGGACGGCCTCGCGGTGCACCTGGTCGAAGGCGCGGGCGACCTCGCCGATCTCGTCCTGGGAGTTGATCGGGATGGGCTGGATGCGCGTGTCGACCCGGCCCGGTTCCGTACGCGAGAGCTGGTCGACCAGCGCGGGCAGGCGCTGCTCGGCGACCTCGAAGGCGCCGTTGCGCAGGCGGCGCATGCTGTTGCTCATCGAGCGGGCCATCATGGCGGCCACGATGAACGCGATGATCAGGGCGACCAGCACGACCGCGGAGTTCACGATGGCGTCGGTGCGCGCGCTGTCCGCGACGTCCTGGGTGTCGCTGAGGGCGTTGTCGGTGAGGTAGACCTCGACGGCGCGGTAGGCGTCGAAGCCGAGGGTCGAGGCCGCGAACCACGTGGTGGGGGTGATGCCCACCTTGGCCAGGTCCGAGGGGGACTTCCCGGAGGCGATCGCCTTGACCATCGTGGTCAGGTCGCCGGGCGGGGCGATGAAGGTCACGCCCGCCGCCGTGGCCTGCTCCTTGGCCTGGGCGATCTGCTCCTGGCCCTTGGCGGTGGCTTCCTTGGTCACCTTGGCGAGCTCGGCGATGTCCTGGTCGGTGCCGCCGCCCTGGAACTCCTCCACCGCGACCTGCTGCAGATAGGCGTAGGAGGCGAAGGCCGTGAGCTGGGTGGTGAGTTCGCCGTCCGCCAGCTTGCTGCGGTCCTCGACCAGCAGGTGGGTGCCGATGGAGCGCATGAGCGACTCGGCGGCCTGGGTGAGCGAGATGGCGTACAGGGTGCGGCCGAAGCTGGCCTGGTTGCTGCTGCCGAACCCGAGTTCGTTGGAGAGCTCCATCAGCGGGTGCTGAACGGCGTGGTAGCCCTCTTCGGTCCGTACGCCCGGCATCTTGCGGGTGTAGGAGGCCGCGCGCAGCGCGGTCAGCGTCTTCTCGCCCTCGCGGACCAGCTTGACGCGCTTGATCAGGGCCGGGGTCTGAGGCATCTGGGCGACGGCGGTGTTGAAGGCGTCACCCGCCTTGTCGGTCGCCTCGCGGGCAGCGACCACCTTGGCGTTCTTGGTGTCTCCCGCGAGCAGCGGGACGACCGAGACATCGCGCTCGTTGATCGCCGCGTTGGCGTAGACGGAGGCCGCGGTCACCAGCTTGGCGACGCGCACCGCGTCGTCGGCCTGCCGCCAGGTCTGCACGGAGCTCTGCACCCGGAAGCCGCCGAAGACCAGCGCGACGAGCACGGGGATGAGGAGGATCGCGTTCAGGCGCGTCCCCACCCGCCAGTTGCGGATGGCGAAGCGGCTGCCCGGACCCGCCGCGGGCGCCTCGACGGACATCTCCGACGGGGCGTCGGGAGCGGGCGTCCCGTATCGCGCAGGCGGGGTGAAGTTGCCACGCGGATGGTCCGCGGGACCCGGCTCTGCTCGCCTTGTGTTCCTCACTCGACCAACAACCTCTCGGCGACGGCACTCATAGCGCCGTTACTACTGTCGGGTTCGACGAATTCCAGCACGTCATGGGGCTGCTCTACAAACCTTGTGCAGAGAGCCCCAAGTACGGGAATCGCACTTGAAAAAACGGGCAAAAAGTTAAAACTGTGGCAAATTATTCGCTGATGTGTGCTAGATCGGTGCTCTATGAAGCCGATCAGGAGCAGCGGGTGTTCGGAGCCGGTCGATTCTCTGTCGAAACGTTATGAACGCAAAGACCGGCCGTGTCAAAAGACACAGCCGGTCCGTGCCGCAACTGGCAAACTGGAGTGCTTACTTGAGGCGAGCGAGCAGCGCATGCTCAACGAGCGTGATCAGCGCGCTCTTCGCCTCGGCACGGTGCCGGGCGTCCGTAGTGATGATCGGGGCGTCGGGGCCGATCTGCAGAGCCTCGCGCACCTCCTCCGGACGGTAGGGCTGGTGTCCGTCGAAGCCGTTGAGGGCGATGACGAACGGCAGCCCGCTGTTCTCGAAGTAGTCGACCGCCGGGAAGCAGTCGGCCAGCCTGCGGGTGTCGACCAGGACCACGGCGCCGATCGCGCCGCGCACCAGGTCGTCCCACATGAACCAGAAACGGTCCTGGCCCGGCGTACCGAACAGGTACAGGATCAGGTCGTCGTCGAGCGTGATACGGCCGAAGTCCATGGCCACGGTGGTCGTGGTCTTGTCGGCGACATGGCTCAGGTCGTCGATCCCGGCCGACGCGGAGGTCATGACGGCCTCCGTGCGCAGCGGGTTGATCTCCGAGACCGCGCCCACGAACGTGGTCTTGCCCACGCCGAAGCCGCCCGCCACCACGATCTTGGCCGAGGTGGTGGAACGAGCAGTGGGCGGACCTCCGTAAGCCGCCTGCTGCCCGGGCCTAGAGCTTGCGAAGTCCACTGAGCACCCTTTCGAGCAATGTCACATCGGGCTGTCCGCCGGCCTCGCTGCTGCTCGGCTGGTGGATCGAGACCATCCCGGCCTCGGCAAGGTCGGCCACCAGAATGCGGGCCACGCCGAGCGGAATCGCCAGCAGGGCCGAGATCTCCGCGACCGACTTGAGCTCGCGGCACAGATGGCAGATGCGCTGGTGCTCGGGGAGCAGCCCCTGGTACGCACCCGGTTCGGCGGACGTGCTGACCAGCGCCTCAATGGCGAGCTGGTAGCGAGGCCGGGTGCGGCCACCGGTCATGGCGTACGGCCGCACCAGCGGCTGGTCGCCTTCGCCCCCGTACGGCGCATGGTGGGATGCGCCGTACGGGCCGGGCGAGGCGGGCGGCGGTGTCATGGGTCCTCCGGATCGAGCGGAAGCGGTCGCGAATCTAGGGCACTGCGTGGTGGTACGTGAGGCTTTTTGCTCAGCCCAGCAGGCTGCCTTGCAGTTCTGCGCGCAGGTCCGGGGTCAGGACGGCGCCCGCTCGGTCGACGAGCAGGGCCATCTCGTACCCCACGAGACCGATGTCGCACTCGGGGTGGGCGAGGACGGCCAGCGAGGAGCCGTCGGACACCGACATCAGCAGGAGGAAACCGCGTTCCATCTCCACGACGGTCTGGTTGACGCTACCGCCCTCGAAGATGCGGGAAGCGCCTGCCGTCAGCGAGGTCAGTCCGGATGCGACGGCGGCGAGCTGGTCGGCGCGGTCACGGGGGAAGCCCTCGGACATCGCCAGCAGCAGGCCGTCGGCGGAGACCACGACGGTGTGGGACACCCCGGGGGTGTTGTCCACGAAGTTCGTGATCAACCAGTTCAGATTCTGTGCCGCCTGGCTCATGGTGCTCAACTAACGCTCCTGCTGGTGAGTGGTGCTAAAGCCCTGGCCGTCCGTCGGGGAACCGGCCTGGCGGCCTTGCTGGATACCGCGCCGGAGGTTGGTCAGGCGTCCGCGAACGTCGTCGGGAGCCCGCGAGACCTGGGGTCCGCCCTCGGGTGCCTGCTGAGGAGCGGCACCGCCCGGAACCAGGTTGGCGCGCGGTACGCGGCGCGGCAGCCCGGACGGGGTGATTCCGCCGGCCGACGGCTCGCGGACCTGCTCGGCGCGCTGCCAGACCTCGTCGTTGGGCGTCGGACGCCACGTCGGGGTCTCGCGGCGCGGCGGCTGCGAGGGCTGGTGCTGCGGCTGGTGAGAGGACTGGTGCTGCGGCTGGTGCTGGGGTGCCGAAGTGCCGGGGCGCTGCGGCTGGTGCTGCTGACGCGGCGGCTGTGAGGGCTGCGGCGGCGGCTGCTGGGCACGGACCCGCTGCGGGGGCTCGGGAGCCTGCTGCGGGGGCTGAGGGGCCTGGTTGTCCTGCTGCTGGTGCCGGGGCTGGGACGGCTGCTGCTGCGGGGCGGGCGCGGACGGGCCGCGCTCCACGTGCACCTGCTGCATCCGCTCGACCCGGCCGCTGCGGAACCAGTCCGACTCCAGGGCCTCGAATATCGGGCTGCGCTCGTCACCGCGCATCGGGGCCGGCGGCAGTGCCATCGGCTCGGCGACGGGCGGCAGCGGCTGCTGGGGCCGCTGCTGCTGGACCGGCGCCGGGGCGGGAGCCTGCGGGGCCACCGGACGCGGCGCCGGAGGCGCCTGCGCGGGGGCCGGGCGGGCACCGTTGGCCGGCGGCTGGAACACATCGCTGCGGGTGAACCCGCCAGGACCCTGCGGTCCCGGGTACGGGGCGTCGAAGTCCGGGCGGGGGATCGGCTGAGTGGCGTCCACCGGCTGCTGCATCGGGGCAGGAGGGGCGGAGGCCGGGGCCGGGCGCGGAGCGCTGCCGGGGCCGCGCTGCGGGCCGGTGTGCGGAACGCTGTTGAAGTCCGGGCGCTCGAACGCCTGGGTGGAGTCGACGTCCTCGTGACCACGCGGCCGGTCGGTGGAGGCCGAGGCCGGCACCGGCTGCTGTGCGCCGCCGCGCTGCGGCTGCTGGCCGGAGTCCGCCCAGCTCGGGTTCGCACGCTGCGGAGCCGGAGCGGGAGCCTGACGGCCGTTGCCGGGACCGCTGGGTATGCCGGGACCACCGGGGCTGCCGGCCGGACGCGGACCCTGGTGACGGCCGCCCTGCGGCGAACCGTTGTTCCCGGGGCCGGAGTTCAGGGCCGGACGGGGCTCGGAGCCGGGCACCTGGCCGCGCTGCGGCGGCCTGCCGACCTGTCCGTTGCCGTTCGCCGGGCCGGAGGCGAGCCCCGCGGCCAGGCTGCCGGGAGCGCCGTTGCCGAGGCCGCCGGGGCCGCCCTGGCTGCCGGGCATACCGGGCTGCTGGCTGCGTCCGGCGGTGCCGGGCTTGGCCTTGGCGCCGCCCTGGGTGACGTCCACCGGCAGCATGACCAGCGCTGTGGTGCCGCCGGAGTCCGACGGGCGGAGCTGGATGCGGATGCCGTGACGCAGGGACAGCCGGCCGACCACGAACAGGCCCATGCGGCGGGAGACGGAGACGTCCACCGTCGGCGGGTTGGCCAGCCGCTCGTTGATGTCGGCCAGGTCCTCGGGGGACAGGCCGATGCCGGTGTCGTGGATCTCGATCAGCACGCGGCCGTCGGGCAGCGCGTGACCGGTGACCCGCACCTTGGTCTGCGGCGAGGAGAACGAGGTGGCGTTCTCCAGCAGCTCGGCGAGCAGGTGGACGAGGTCGTTGACGATACGGCCGTTGACCTCGGCGCCCGGTACAGACGTCAGTTCGATCCGCTCGTACTGCTCCACCTCGGAGGCCGCGGCGCGCAGCACGTCGACCAGCGGGACCGGCCGGGTCCACCGGCGGCCCGGCTCCTCGCCCGCGAGGACCAGGAGGTTTTCACCGTTGCGGCGCATACGGGTCGCGAGGTGGTCGAGCTTGAACAGCGAGGACAGCTGGTCCGGGTCGGCCTCGCGGGCCTCCAGCTCGGAGATCAGGCTCAGCTGACGCTGGATGAGGCCCTGGCTGCGGCGCGAGAGGTTGGTGAACATCGCGTTGACGTTGCCTCGCAGCAGCGCCTGCTCGGCGGCCAGTCGGACCGCCTCGCGGTGGACCTCGTCGAACGCGCGGGCGACCTGGCCGATCTCGTCGCGGCTGGTGATGCCGATCGACTCGACCGAGGTGTCCACGTCCTGCGGGTCGGACTCCGACAGGTGCTTGACCAGCTCGGGCAGCCGCTTCTGGGCGACTTCCTGGGCCGTCTCCTGGAGCCGGCGCAGCGAGCGGATCATGGAGCGGGCCACGATGAACGCGCCGACGACCGACAGCCCCAGGACCAGCAGGATGAGGGCGCCGTTGATGTACGCCTCCTGCTCCGCCTCGTTCTGGAGCTTCAGAGCCTGCTGCGTCATGTCGTTCAGCAGGTTCTGCTCGATCTTCTTCATCGTCTCCAGCTTGGTCCGGGCTTGGTCGTCCCAGTCCAGGTAGGAGCCTTCGATGTTGTTGATGCCGTCCTCGGTGGCGGCCACCCGCTCCTGCAGGGTGTCCACCGCGGCGATCTGGTCGTTCCGCTCGCTGCTCAGCGGGTCCAGCAGGTCGGTCGCCTTGGCCGCGCCGTAGATCTGCCGGAACTGCTTGAGCGTCGTGGTCTCCGCCTCGTTGGCGGTCTCCAGGTAGCGCCAGTCGTTCGGCTGCAGGTTCCTGCCGTTGGCGAGCGCGGCGCTGATCATCGCGCGCTGGATGGAGTCGTACTCCTTGGCCGCCGAGAAGGTGGCCAGGGCGCGGGTGCTCGCGATCATGTCCGAGTTGCCGGAGGCCTCGGCCATGTCGGTGGAGAGCTGGAGCAGCTGGGTGATCAGCTGGTCGTACTCGGTGACGGTCTGGGCGATGTAGTTCTCGTCGCTGTACGCGTCCTCGCGGATCGCCTTCAGCGTGCCGAGCTGCTTGCTGATCGCGACCAGGGACGCGTTGACACCCGTCAGGTTCTGCGGGATGCCGGCGTTGATGGCGGTGTTGAAACCGACCTTGGCCTGGTCCGTGGCCTCACGCGCGGCGACGACGGTGTCGTTCTTGCCGCTCTTGCTGCTGAGCGGGCCGGCGGAGCTGTCGCGTTCGTCCTGCAGCGCGGCGGCCAGCTTGGTGGCCTGCTGCGTCAGGTCGGTGAGCGCCTGCACATTGCTCAGCTGCTCGACGTTGTCCAGCGACGCCTGGATGCGCAGGGCACCCAGAGATGTCGCGGCAACCACCGGCAGCGCGAGCAGCGACACCAGACGGGTGCTGATCCGCCAGTTGCGCATGGCAATGCGCGAGCTGTGCCTGGGGCCCGTGCCCGTGCCGCGGACCGGGCCCGCGCTCTTCGGCGCGCCCGTGGTCCCGGCTTCTGCGGATTCTTCCGTCCGGCGCGGCGATGGGCCTAGTTCGGTCCCACCGCGCTGTTCCGGTTCGCCCGCAGCGCCGCCATCCCTCTTGAAACGTCCCTGCACTAGCGTCGCAACCTCTGGACCAGGCGTCCCCCGCGCGGGCGGCGGGACGGTGTCGAGTTTGGCCGGCCCGCCCTCCCCGGCGGGTGCCCTGTTCGCCGTCGCGCTCCGCTCGAACGCGCCCCCTGCGCGCCGGTCGATTCGTGCGACGGTCCGGGGAATTCCAGCACAGTGCCGGATCCTCCAACAAGGCCCGAAGCCCTTTCGATGCAATTGAACGGAATCTGTGACTCAGCGCACCGGCCGGGTTACCCGTTGTCGGTGAAACTATCGGGGATAAGCGGCTAATTCGGACGTTATTCCCGCGAGTCGCAGGAGGGTTTGAACGGCCGCCCCCCGGTCCCTGATGGGCGAAGAGTCAGCAAATGGGAGAAATGCCGGATTGGACAACCTTGATCCACTGTCCGACTAGACCTGTTTGTCCAGTACTTGGTGAGGAAAATCACAGCAGGCCGGTTGACTCGGCCGGCCGGTTCGGGGAATGGCCGCCACTAACCTGACGCTTTACACCCCGTTGCAAGCCGTCAAACGCGCCTGTGCGCCCCGAGTTTTTAAGGCTCAGAACGATTCATGAAGACGACCATGATGTTCCGCCCCATAGCCAACCCCCGCCGCACCACCCTCGCCCACCTCAAGGACGCGGAACCGCTGAGCGGGACGGAGCAGGCCACTGAGCCCGTTGTCACCGATGCCGCCGATGTCGTCGAAACCCGGTCGCTGCCCCAGCAGACGGCCAACCCGCGCCGCACGGTGCTCATGAAGGCGCCCGGCGAGGAGTGAGCCGCCGCGGGGGCGCCGTCAAATAGGCTGGGGGCTCAGTCCCCGGTCACCCCTGTGAGGGAATAGCGTGCGCATCGCCAGGTTCTCCATCGACGGCAATGTCGCCTTCGGCGCGGTCGAGGGTACGGAAACCGTGCCCGACGGCCTGGTCATCGACATCATCAAGGGCGTCCCGTTCGCCGACTTCGAGCTCTCCGGCACCAAGGTCCCGCTGAGCAAGGTCCGGCTGCTGCCGCCCGTACTGCCCAGCAAGGTCGTGGCCATCGGCCGCAACTACGCCGCACACGCCGCGGAGCTGGGCAACGAGGTGCCGGACTCGCCGTGGGCGTTCTTCAAGCCGTCCACCTCGGTGATCGGCCCGGGCGACCCGATCGTGTACCCCTCGTTCTCCTCCGAGGTGCATCACGAGGCCGAGCTGGCCGTCGTCATCGGCCGCATGTGCCGCGAGGTCCCGCGCGAGCGCGTCAAGGACGTCATCCTCGGCTACACCTGCGCCAACGACGTCACCGCCCGCGACACCCAGCGGGCCGAGAAGCAGTGGGCGCGGGCCAAGGGATTCGACTCCTCCTGCCCGCTCGGCCCCTGGATCGAGACCGGCCTCGACCTCGCGGCCTCCTCCGACCTCGCGATCACCGCGACCGTCAACGGCGAACTGCGGCAGGCCGGCCGCACCAGCGAGATGGTCAACGGCATCGAGGCCCTGATCGTCAGCATCACCGAGGCGATGACGCTGCTCCCCGGCGACGTCGTCCTCACCGGCACCCCGGCCGGGGTCGGACCGCTCAACGTCGGCGACGAGGTCGCCGTCTCCATCGAAGGCATCGGCACTCTCACCAACAAGGTGATCAAGCGTGGCTAGCGCACCCGTACGCGTACGTTTCTGTCCGTCCCCGACCGGCAACCCCCACGTGGGCCTGGTCCGCACCGCCCTGTTCAACTGGGCCTTCGCCCGGCACGCCAAGGGCACCCTGGTCCTGCGCATCGAGGACACCGACGCCGCCCGTGACTCCGAGGAGTCCTACGAGCAGCTGCTCGACTCGCTGCGCTGGCTCGGCCTGGACTGGGACGAGGGCCCCGAGGTCGGCGGCCCGCACGCCCCCTACCGCCAGTCGCAGCGCATGGACATCTACGCGGACGTGGCGGCCCGGCTCCAGGACGCCGGCCACGCCTACCGCTGCTACTGCACCACCGAGGAGCTCGACGCCCGCCGCGACGCCGCCCGCGCCGCCGGCAAGCCCTCCGGCTACGACGGCCACTGCCGCGACCTCACCGCCGAGCAGACCGCCGCGTACGAGTCCGAGGGCCGTACCTCGATCGTCCGCTTCCGGATGCCCGAGCACCCCATCACCTTCACCGACCTGGTGCGCGGCGAGCTGACCTTCACCCCGGAGAACGTGCCCGACTACGGCATCGTCCGGGCCAACGGCGCCCCCCTCTACACCCTGGTCAACCCGGTCGACGACGCGCTCATGGAGATCACCCACGTCCTGCGCGGCGAGGACCTGCTCTCCTCCACCCCCCGCCAGATCGCCCTGTACGCGGCGCTGATCGAGCTGGGCGTCGCCAAGTACACCCCCGAGTTCGGCCACCTGCCGTACGTCATGGGCGAGGGCAACAAGAAGCTCTCCAAGCGCGACCCGCAGGCCTCGCTGAACCTCTACCGGGAGCGCGGCTTCCTCCCGCAGGGCCTGCTGAACTACCTCTCGCTGCTCGGCTGGTCGTTCTCCGCCGACCAGGACACCTTCACGATGGACGAGATGGTCGCGGCCTTCGAGATCGAGGACGTCAACGCCAACCCGGCCCGCTTCGACCTCAAGAAGGCCGAGGCGATCAACGCCGACCACATCCGCCGCCTCGACGTGAAGACCTTCACCGAGGCCTGCGGCCCCTGGCTGCGGGCCCCGCACGCCCCCTGGTCCCCGGAGAACTTCGACCAGGCGGCCTGGGAGGCCATCGCCCCGCACGCCCAGACCCGGCTCACCGTCCTGTCCGACATCACCGCCAACGTCGACTTCCTCTTCCTCGACGCCCCGGTGGACGACGAGGCCTCCTGGCTCAAGGCGATGAAGGACGGCTCCGACGCCCTCCTGCTCACCGCCCGCGAGCAGCTCGCCGCCGCGGACTGGAACGCCGAGGCCCTCAAGAACGCCGTCCTCGCCGCCGGCGAGGCCCACGGCCTCAAGCTCGGCAAGGCCCAGGCCCCCGTCCGCGTGGCCGTCACCGGCCGCACCGTGGGCCTGCCGCTTTTTGAGTCCCTGGAGGTGCTGGGCCGCGACCGCACGCTCGCCCGCATCGACGCGGCACTGGCGAAGCTGGGCGCGTAACGTCTGCCCGGGTAACGTCGGCCGCATGCCGATCCGCGCCGTGCTCTGGGACATCGACACTGCGGTCTTTCGGGGGATAACCCCCGGACCCCCAGCAGGGGGCACGCCCGGGTAACGTCGGCCGCATGCCGATCCGCGCCGTGCTCTGGGACATCGACGACACCCTCTTCGACTACTCCGGGGCCGAGCGCGACGGCGCGCTCGCGCACTTCGAGGCCGAGGGCCTGCTCCCCGCTCATGGCGGTCCGGAGCGGGCCCTCGGCCTCTGGCGTGAGGTGATGGAGCGGCACTACGCCCGCTTCCTCGCCGGGGAGCTGACCTTCGCCGAGCAGCGCCGGGAGCGGGCCCGGGACTTCCTGGGCCGGGAGATGGACGACGCGGCGGCGGACGAGTGGTTCGGCCGCTACCGGGAGCACTTCGAGGCGGCCCGTTGGTCCGCGTTCGCCGATGTGCTGCCCGCCCTGGACACGCTCGCGGCCGCCGGCTACCGGCACGGCGCGCTGTCCAACTCCAGCGCCGTCCAGCAGGAGCCCAAGCTGCACCAGATCGGCCTGCGGGACCGCTTGGAGGTCCTGCTCTGCTCCGCCGAACTCGGCCACGCCAAGCCCGCGCCGCAGGCCTTCCTCGCGGCCTGCGCCGCGCTCGCGCTGCCCCCGCACGAGGTGGCGTACGTGGGTGACCAGCCCGATACCGACGCGCGCGGCGCCGACGCCGCGGGCCTGTGCGGAATCTGGCTGGACCGGGCCGGCCGGGGCGGCCCGGCCACCGCGTCCGACCTGCGGCGGATCACCGACCTGCGGCAACTGCCCGCACTCCTGACGGCGGATACCCGTTTTGGAGCCCCGTCTCCCATCGGGTAATGTTCTTCCTGCGCCACCCGGTGCGGGCCGAAAAGCCGAACCGGAGAGCGTAACCAAACAAAACCCCCAAGGTAGGGGGTTGAGTTTTGGTGGGGTATGGTGTAATTGGCAGCACGACTGATTCTGGTTCAGTTAGTCTAGGTTCGAGTCCTGGTACCCCAGCGCAGTACATTTCGCAGTGCGAGCCCCCGTTGTGTAGCGGCCTAGCACGCTGCCCTCTCACGGCAGTAGCGCCGGTTCGAATCCGGTCGGGGGTACTGGATCCCTCCCAAGGGATCCTGCTGGGGCCCCCGTTGTGTAGCGGCCTAGCACGCCGCCCTCTCAAGGCGGTAGCGCCGGTTCGAATCCGGTCGGGGGTACTTGACACACCTTGGGGTATGGTGTAATTGGCAGCACGAGTGATTCTGGTTCATTTAGTCTAGGTTCGAGTCCTGGTACCCCAGCGCAGTATCCGTAACACCGCACCAAACAGAAGTAAACAAGCAGGCCCCCGTTGTGTAGCGGCCTAGCACGCTGCCCTCTCACGGCAGTAGCGCCGGTTCGAATCCGGTCGGGGGTACGTGAATCGAAGGGCCCGGCGTCATCGACGCCGGGCCCTTCGGTCTATCCGTTCCCCTTCCCGAAGCGCCGGTTGGATTCCTCCGCCTCCGCCAGCCGCCGCAGGCTCAGCAGCACGGGCTCGTACAGCACCGTGAGCGTGACCGCGGCCTCCACCTGCTCCATCGGGGTGGTGCGCTCCTCGATCATGTCCAGGTCCCGCGTGGCGAGCTGCGCGGCGATCCGGGCGTACGGCGTCAAGTGCGCGCTGTCGCAGGGGTAGCCGAGTTTCATCAGCGCCGTGACCGCGGTCACGAGCATCCGGTAGGGCGGGGAGGAACTCGCGGTCCGGCTGCTGAAGCGCCAGCCCAAATCGGCCAGCAGCCGGTCCACTTCGTGCCGTGCGGCGCCGGTCGCCGGGTCGCTCTCGTCCGGCGCCGGCCCGTGCGGCAGCGCCCAGGTGGCCGCGCCGAGGCGCCGGTGCTGGTCCAGCGACTCGTCCCCAAGCGCTGCCAGCACCTCCCGGGCGGTCGCCACCGGCACCCGGCCGATCTGGATCAGGGCCCGCACGAGCCGTAGCCGGCGCAGGTGCTCCTCGCCGTACTCGGCCTGGGTGGCGGTGATCCGGAGGCCGGCGGGGAGCAGTTCCTCGCGCAGGTAGTACTTGATCGTCGCGCTCGGGACCCCGCTGCGCTCGCTCAACTCGGCCAGTCTCATCCCTTGCGCCCTTCATTGGAGAGTGCAACTATCCAATCATGGAGAGTGCCGCTGTCCAATGCGTCGCGCAGGGGGATGCACCATGAGCGTCAAGCTGATTCCGGGCCGCCAGACCGCCGCCGCCGAAGGCGACGTCGTCGTCTTCCTCATCGGCATGAGGATCAACGCCTTCCGCGCGCCGCGCAGCTGGTGGCCGGTCTTCACCGCCATGCCGCGCATGCTGCGCGAGCTGTCCGAGGACAAGTCCAGTGGCCTGCTCGGCTACCGCCTTCTCTTCGGCGGCCCGAGGATCGTCTACGTCCTCCAGTACTGGGAGTCCCGGGACAAGCTGCTCGCCTACGCCTCCGACCAGGACCGGCGGCACCGCCCCGCATGGGCGGCCTTCAACCGCTACGCACGCGCGGGCAAGGGTCATGTGGGCATCTGGCACGAGACCTACGTGGTCCCCGCCGGCTCGTACGAGTGCATCTACTCCGACATGCCCGCCTTCGGCCTCGGGGCCGCGACCGGCGTCATACCGGTCGGCCAGCGCGGTGAGCGGGCCGCGGAGCGCCTGACCAGGGGCTGAGAGAGGTCAGCCGTTGCGGCGCAGCGCCTCGCTGAGGCGTCCCGCGGCGTCGATGACGGCCTGGGCGTGCATCCGGCCCGGGTGGCGGGTCAGCCGCTCGATCGGCCCGGAGACGGAGACCGCGGCGACGACGCGGTTGGACGGCCCGCGTACGGGCGCGGAGACCGAGGCGACGCCCGGCTCGCGCTCACCGATGGACTGGGCCCAGCCCCGGCGGCGTACGCCGGACAGGGCGGTCGCGGTGAACCGGGCGCCCTGGAGGCCGCGGTGCAGCCGCTCGGGCTCCTCCCAGGCCATCAGGACCTGGGCGGCGGAGCCGGCCTTCATGGGGAGGGTGGAGCCGACGGGCACGGTGTCCCGCAGGCCGGAGAGCCGCTCGGCGGCGGCGACGCAGATGCGCATGTCGCCCTGGCGGCGGTAGAGCTGCGCGCTCTCGCCGGTGACATCCCGCAGGTGCGTGAGCACCGGGCCGGCCGTGGCCAGCAGGCGGTCCTCACCGGCCGCCGCGGCCAGCTCGGAGAGCCGGGGGCCGAGAATGAAACGCCCCTGCATGTCGCGCGCGACCATGCGGTGGTGCTCAAGGGCGACCGCCAGCCGGTGCGCGGTGGGGCGGGCCAGGCCGGTGGCGCCTACGAGCCCGGCCAGGGTGGCCGGGCCGGACTCCAGTGCGCTGAGCACCAGAGCCGCCTTGTCGAGAACGCCGACGCCACTACTGTTGTCCATGCAACGATACTCGCGTCTCACTCTGTGAAACGCAAGTTCAATTTTCCGGAGAACGCGTCAGGCTGGATGCACAGGCAATGGCGCCCGCGCCCCACAAGGGACCGGAAACCACGGCATCGGACGAGTTGGCCGGCATTGCGGCCGGTCGGAGGGAAAGCGATGGGTAGGACACTCGCGGAAAAGGTCTGGGACGATCACGTCGTCCGGCACGCCGAAGGCGAGCCCGACCTCCTCTACATCGACCTGCACCTCCTCCACGAGGTCACCAGCCCGCAGGCCTTCGACGGCCTGCGCATGAACGGCCGCCCGGTGCGCCGCCTGGACCTCACCATCGCCACCGAGGATCACAACACCCCGACCCTCGACATCGACAAGCCGATCGCCGACCCGGTCTCGCGCACCCAGCTGGAGACGCTGCGCAAGAACTGCGCCGAGTTCGGCGTGCGCCTGCATCCCCTGGGCGACGTCGAGCAGGGCGTCGTCCACGTCGTCGGCCCCCAGCTGGGCCTGACCCAGCCCGGCATGACCGTGGTCTGCGGCGACAGCCACACCTCCACCCACGGCGCCTTCGGCGCGCTGGCGTTCGGCATCGGCACCTCGCAGGTCGAGCACGTACTGGCCACCCAGACGCTGCCGCTGGCGCCCTTCAAGACCATGGCGATCACCGTCGACGGCGAACTGCCCGACGGCGTCACCGCGAAAGACCTGATCCTGGCGATCATCACCAAGATCGGCACCGGCGGCGGCCAGGGCTATGTCCTCGAATACCGCGGCTCGGCCATCGAGAAGCTGTCGGTGGAAGCCCGGATGACCATCTGCAACATGTCGATCGAGGCCGGCGCCCGCGCGGGCATGATCGCCCCGGACCAGACCACCTTCGACTACCTGCAGGGCCGCGACCACGCGCCCAAGGGCGAGGACTGGGACGCCGCCGTCGCGTACTGGAAGACGCTGAAGACCGACGAGGACGCCGTCTTCGACGCCGAGGTCGTCATCGACGCCGCCTCGCTGTCCCCGTTCGTCACCTGGGGCACCAACCCCGGCCAGGGCGCCCCGCTGAGCGCCACCGTCCCGGACCCGGCCTCCTTCGAGGACCCCAGCGACCGCATGGCCGCCGAAAAGGCCCTGGAGTACATGGCCCTGGAGGCCGGTACGCCGCTGCGCGAGGTCAAGGTCGACACCGTCTTCCTGGGCTCCTGCACCAACGGCCGGATCGAGGACCTGCGCGCCGCCGCCGCCGTCGTCGAGGGCCGCAAGGTCGCGGACGGCGTGCGCATGCTGGTCGTGCCCGGCTCCGTACGCGTCGCCCTGCAGGCCGTCGAGGAAGGCCTGGACAAGGTGTTCAAGGCCGCCGGCGCCGAATGGCGGCACGCGGGCTGCTCGATGTGCCTGGGTATGAACCCGGACCAACTCGCCCCCGGCGAGCGCTCCGCGTCCACCTCCAACCGCAACTTCGAGGGACGGCAGGGCAAGGGCGGCCGCACCCACCTGGTCTCCCCCCAGGTCGCCGCCGCCACCGCGGTGACCGGCACCCTCTCCTCGCCCTCCGACCTGACTCCCGTGGAGGCCTGACCAGTCATGGAAGCGTTCACCACCCACACCGGCCGGGCCGTCCCGCTGCGCCGCAGCAACGCCGACACCGACCAGATCATCCCGGCCCACTGGCTGAAGAAGGTCACCCGCAACGGCTTCGAGGACGGCCTGTTCGAGGCCTGGCGCAAGGACCCGGCCTTCATCCTCAACCAGCCCGAGCGAAACGGCGCCACCGTCCTGGTCGCCGGCCCCGACTTCGGCACCGGCTCCTCCCGCGAGCACGCCGTCTGGGCCCTGCAGAACTACGGCTTCAAGGCGGTCATCTCGTCCCGCTTCGCCGACATCTTCCGCGGAAACTCGCTGAAGAACGGTCTGCTCACCGTCATCCTCCCGCAGGAGACGGTCGAACAGCTCTGGAAGCTCACCGAGGCGGACCCGACCGCCGAGATCACCGTCGACCTCGAAGCCCGTGAAGTCCGCGCCGAGGGTGTCACCGCACCCTTCGAACTCGACGACAACGCCCGCTGGCGGCTGCTGAACGGCCTGGACGACATCAGCCTGACGCTGGGCAACGAGCCCGACATCTCCGCGTACGAGGCGAAGCGGCCCTCCTTCAAGCCGCGGACCCTGCAGGCCTGACCTGGCATTTTCCCTCCAGTCCCAGCAGACACGACGCAGCGCCCCCGCCGTTGGCGGGGGCGCTGCGTCGTGTTCGGTTGTCTGTTCCGGGGCAATTTGCCGCTGTTGGTGACACAATCGGCACATGACTCTTCTCCCTCCTCGGAGGGAAGCTCGAAAGGCAGCCGATGGAACACCGCCGCCAAGTCGAGCCGTACGCGGCCCTCGCTGCCAGGTTGAAGCAGGCCCACACCCGAGTGGCGGGTCTGCAAGTGCCCGAGGAGATCCGGGTTCAGTTGAGCCGGAAACTCCTCGTCGTCACCGCCGCTTCGAAGCACGATCTCGCAGGTGCGGCAAGGCGTCTGGATGCTCTGATGAAGGACCTCGATGAAGGCCGATTCCCCGATCAAGACTCTTCCTGAGTGCCGAGTTCGTTGCGGCACTAGGGTGATTCGCCCGTTTCGTATTTGATTTGCGGTATATATCCGCCTAGCGTGCGAAAAAGCCCGAACCCAATCGCCGGGCAAGTTTCCGAAGGGGAAGACGTGAACAAGGCGCAGCTCGTTGAAGCGATTGCCGACAAGGTCGGCGGTCGGCAGAACGCGGCGGACGCGGTGGACGCGGTCCTGGACGCGATCGTCCGCGCGGTTGTCGCGGGGGACCGGGTCTCGGTCACCGGTTTCGGCTCGTTCGAGAAGGTGGAGCGTCCGGCCCGTTACGCCCGCAACCCCCAGACCGGGGAGCGGGTCCGGGTCAAGAAGACCTCGGTGCCGCGCTTCCGCGCCGGCCAGGGCTTCAAGGACCTGGTCAGCGGTACGAAGAAGCTTCCGCGCGGCGGCGAGGTCGCCGTCAAGAAGGCGCCCAAGGGCAGCCTGAGCGGCGGCGTCACCGCCAAGGCCACGACAAAGAAGGCGGCCGCGAAGAAGACCACCGCGGCCAGGAAGACCACCGCCGCCTCGAAGAAGGCAGCCGTGGCGAAGAAGACCACCGCCGCGAAGACCGCCGTGAAGAAGACCACGGCGGCCAAGAAGACCACCACCGCCGCCGCGAAGAAGACCACCTCCGCGGCCAAGAAGACCGCCACCAAGGCCACCGCCAAGAAGACCGCGCCGGCCAAGAAGGCCACCGCCAAGAAGGCCCCGGCCAAGTCCCCGGCGCGCAAGCGCCCCACCACCGCCAAGCGCTGACCCTCCGGGTTCACCCCAGCAGGCCGCGACGGGCCGGGCTCCCACCAGGAGCCCGGCCCGCGCCGTTTTCCTACGGGCCTACGGGCCGGGGCTCAGCCCAGCGGATCCGGGAAGGTCTGCAACGTCACGAACACCACCCGCCGGGCGTCCCCGACGCCCTCCGTGCGGATCCGCACCCGCTGACCGGGGCGCAGCAGCCGCAGCCCGCCCGCGTCAAAAGCCGCCGCGTCGAACGGCAGCGGCGTCCCGTCGTCGAGCAGGACGCTGCCTTCACGGCTCTGGGGATCGTACGTATACGAGGTGGCCTGCATACGCAAAAGCCTAGCGTCCCCCCGCGAACACCAGTCGGGCCGCGATCGCGGCCGTACGGGGGCCGACGCCCAGGGCGAGGGCGACGCGCAGATCCGCTGCCGTGTCGACGTCGCGGCGGGCGGAATCGACACCCGGCAGGGTGATCTCGCGGGCCCCGGAGGCGAGGTGCCGGTCGCGGGAGGCGCCGCCGAAGGTGGGAGCGAGGGGGACGCCGGGGGCCGCGGCGAGCAGGGTGGTGCCGATTCCGGCCGCATCGGCCAGAAACGCCCGTCCGGGGCCCGAGGCGGCGGCGTCGAGCACTTGGTGCAGGTCGGCCCCCCGCAGGGCCGGGAGATCGGCGTTGAGGGCCGCCACGGCGGCACCGGGGCGGCGGGCGCGCACCGCGTCGGCGCCGTGGCGCAGGGCGGCGTTGAGCCCGGCGGCCGGATCGTCGGTGAGAACGCGGGCGCCGAGGGCGGCCAGTTCCGCACCGGCCAGGGGGTCGTCGGTGACCACGGTCACGTCCCTTACCGCCGGACAGGCCAGCGCAGCGGCCACCGTGTCCTGGGCGAAGGCCAGCGCGAGCCCGGCCCGCGCCGCACCGGCCGAACCGGCCAGGCGGCTCTTGGCCACGGCCAGCGGCTTCAGCGGGACGACGAGGGACCACCGCGAGGCGGCCGGGAAGGATGCGGACACCGAACTATTGTGCTCACGCCCCCGGGTCGGCGGCGACCGCCGCCCCTGGCGTTACGGTTGCCCTACCGGCGACACTTGTGCGGCTGCCAGGCCCGCACCGGTGCAGCGCCACAGGAGGCCGCGGCCCGGAGACCCCGGGCGGGCGGCGGATGGAGGAGGAAGTTCTGGTGTCCCGCCGCAGAATCGGCTTCTGGTACCGGCTCGCAGCTGTCATCGCGAAACCGCCGCTTGTTCTCCTCTTCAAGCGTGACTGGCGCGGAATGGAGAACATTCCGGCCGACGGCGGATTCATCACGGCGGTGAACCACAACTCGGCGCTCGACCCCTTGTCGTACGCGCATTTCCAGTACAACACCGGACGGGTGCCGCGGTTCCTCGCGAAAGCCACCCTGTTCGACGTCTTCTTCGTCGGCATGATGCTGCGCGGCACCGGCCAGATTCCCGTCCTGCGCGAGTCCACCGACGCCGCCGACGCCTTCCGGTCCGCCGTGGACGCCGTGAACCGCGGCGAGTGCGTCGCCTTCTACCCCGAGGGCACCCTCACCCGTGACCCCGAGCTGTGGCCCATGGTGGGCAAGACCGGTGTCGCCCGGGTCGCGCTGATGACCAAGCTCCCGGTCGTCCCGGTCGCGCAGTGGGGCGCCAACAAGGCCCTGCCGCCGTACGGCAAGCCGCACCTGTTCCCGCGCAAGACGCTCATGGTGCTGGCCGGGCCGCCGGTCGACCTGAGCGCCTACTACGGCTCGGATCCCACCCCGGACGTACTGAAGGAAGTGACCGACATCATCATGGCCGCGGTCGCGGAGCAGCTCTCCGTGCTGCGCGGGGAGCCCGCGCCCGCCGAACGATTCGACCCGCGCAAGCAGAAAGGGATCTCCAAGTGACGACGCGTTGCGCGGTGTACGGAACCGGCTCCTGGGGCACGGCCTTCGCGATGGTGCTGGCCGACGCCGGCTGTGAGGTGACGATGTGGGGCAGGCGCCCCGAACTCGTGGCCGCCATCGACGACAGCCACGCCAACCCCGACTACCTGCCGGGCATCGAGCTCCCTCCGGCGATCCGGGCCACCACCGACCCGGCCGAGGCCGCCCGCGGCGCCGAGTTCGTCTTCCTCGCCGTGCCGTCGCAGACGCTGCGCGGCAACCTGGCCGACTGGGCGCCGCTGCTGCCGCCGGACGCCGTGCTGGTCAGCCTGATGAAGGGCATCGAGCTCGGCACCACCAAGCGGATGAGCGAGGTCATCGAGGAGGTCGCCAAGGTCGGCCGCGACCGCGTCGCGGTGCTGTCCGGCCCCAACCTCGCCAAGCCGATCGCCGCCCGCCAGCCCGCCGCGTCCGTGGTCGCCTGCACCGACGAGGCCGTCGCCAAGCGGCTGCAGACCGCCTGCCACACCGCGTACTTCCGCCCGTACACCAACACCGACGTCATCGGCTGCGAACTCGGCGGCGCGGTGAAGAACGTCATCGGCCTCGCCGTCGGCATCGCCGACGGCATGGGACTGGGCGACAACACCAAGGGCTCGCTGATCACCCGGGGCCTGGCCGAGACCACCCGCCTCGGCATCGCGCTCGGCGCCGACCCGCTCACCTTCTCCGGCCTGGCCGGCCTGGGCGACCTCGTGACCACCTGCTCCTCGCCGCTGTCGCGCAACCACACCTTCGGCACCAACCTCGGGCGCGGGATGACCCTGCAGGAGACCATCGCGGCCACCAAGCAGACCGCCGAGGGCGTCAAGTCCTGCGAGTCCGTGGCCGATCTGGCCCGCCGGCACGGCGTCGACATGCCGATCACCGAAACCGTCGTCGACATCGTGCACAACGGCAAACAGCCCGCCGTCGCGGTGAAGGAGCTGATGTCCCGCTCCGCCAAGTCCGAGCGGTGAGCACGAGGCGGCAACAGGCAGACGGTAGGGTCAACGGGATATGAGCAACCAGCCCTCTTCGAGCCCCAAGCCGCGCGTGGCGGTCGTCTTCGGCGGCCGCAGCTCCGAGCACGGCATCTCCGTCCTGACGGCGGGCGCCGTCCTGCGGTCCATCGACCGTACGAAGTACGACGTGCTGCCCATCGGCATCACGGCCGACGGCCGCTGGGCACTGACCGCCGACGACCCCGACCGGATGGCGATCACCGATCGCAAGGTCCCCAGCGTCGAGCAGGTCAGCGACCAGGAGGGCTCGGTGCTGCTCCCGGTCGACCCGGGCAGCCGCGAGGTCGTCTACGCCGAGCCCGGCGCCGTCCCCAAGGTCCTCGGCGACGTCGACGTCGTCTTCCCCGTCCTGCACGGCCCCTACGGCGAGGACGGCACCCTCCAGGGCCTGCTGGAGCTCTCCGGCACGCCGTACGTGGGCGCGGGCGTGCTCGCCTCGGCCCTGGGCATGGACAAGGAGTACATGAAGCGGGTCTTCATCTCCTACGGACTGCCCGTCGGCCCGTACGTGGTGATCCGCCCGCGCGAGTGGGAGCGCGACGAGGCCGGCTGCCGCAAGAAGATCGTCGACTTCGCCGCCGAACACGGCTGGCCGCTCTTCGTGAAGCCCGCCCGTGCCGGCTCCAGCATGGGGATCACCAAGGTCGACGACCTCTCCGGCCTCGACGAGGCCATCGAGGAAGCCCGCCGCCACGACCCCAAGATCCTCGTCGAGTCGCTGCTCACCGGCCGCGAGATCGAGTGCGGCGTCCTGGAGTTCGAGGACGGCCCCCGCGCCAGCGTCCCCGCCGAGATCCCGCCCGTCAGCGCCCACGCCTTCTACGACTTCGAGGCCAAGTACATCGACTCGGCCGAGGGCATCGTCCCCGCGCCGCTCACCGCCGAGCAGACCGCCGAGGTCCAGCGCCTCGCCGTCGAGGCCTTCGACGCCGTCTCCTGCGAAGGGCTCGTCCGCGCGGACTTCTTCCTCCAGGACGACGGGAAGTTCGTCATCAACGAGATCAACACGATGCCCGGCTTCACGCCGATCTCGATGTACCCGAGGATGTGGCAGGAGTCCGGCGTCTCCTACCCCGAGCTGGTCGACCGCCTCATCCAGGCCGCGCTGCGCCGCTCGACGGGCCTGCGCTAGCGGTTCGGTCCGTGTTCGTGGGCCGCTTCCGCCGGGTTGTGCCTACAACTCGGACGGAACGGTCCGCTTCACGGCCGCCGCCAGATCCGTCAGCGGGTTGACCTCGGGCGCGTACTCGGTCGGCACCGTCACCTCGACGAAGGCCGTGCGCCCGGTCGTCGTGAACCGGTAGCCCCCGCCCTCCAGCTGCTGGACGAGCCAGCTCACGCCGTTCACCTCGGCAGCGTCCGAGGTCGGGTCGTACGTCCTGCTGCCCGGGGTGAGAACCTCCGGCCGCGCCACCCCGCACCGCAGCACCACCGTAGGATCGCCCCAGCCGGCGGTGAGCCGGGAGGCCGGCTCAAGGGCGCGCCGGGGCAGGCCGTCGACCTCGGCGGGCAGCGAGGCGTGCAGCCGCCCGCAGATCGCGGACGCCTTCGCGGAGGCGGCCGGGACGGCGACGCGGCCGTCACCGGCCCCGTCGTAGGCGAAAACGTAGACCGCCGCCGCGGACAGGCATGCGACGGCGGACACGGACAGCAGCACTGCACGACGGCGACTGCTCACGAGGCGGCGGATTATCACCCGCCGAGTCTAGAAGAGCGCCGGACAGGACTCAGAGGCGGATCAGAGATGGACCACCGGACAGGTCAGGGTGCGGGTGATCCCCTCCACCTGCTGTACCTTCGCGACCACCAGGCGGCCGAGGTCGTCGACCGTGTCCGCCTCGGCACGCACGATCACGTCGTACGGACCGGTGACGTCCTCTGCCTGGATGACTCCGGGGATCTTGGAGATCACCTCCGCTACCGACGAGGCCTTGCCGACCTCGGTCTGGATCAGAATGTACGCCTGTACCACGGAACCTCCAGGGCGGCTACGAGGATCATGTGGGGAGGGGACGCCACGTTACCGCGTCGCCGCACGTCGCGGGGAGACCCGCGCGGGCACGGCCGCGCGCCGGATGCCGCCAGAAGCCGCCCGGAAGAGGAATGACCAGGTGAAGGGGACAAAGCGATGAAGGGGACCGTGGGCGAGTTGGGGGAGTTCGGGCTCATCAGGGAGTTGACCTCCCGGCTGACCTCCAGCCCTGCCGTACGCCTCGGGCCGGGGGACGACGCGGCCGTGATCGCCGCGCCGGACCGCCGGGTGGTGGCCACCGTCGACGCGCTCATCGAAGGACGGCACTTCCGCCGGGACTGGTCCACCGCCTACGACGTCGGCCGCAAGGCCGCCGCCCAGAACCTCGCGGACATCGCCGCCATGGGCGCCGTCCCCACCGCCGTGCTGCTCGCCCTGGTCGTGCCGGCCGACCTGCCGGTGACCTGGCCGGTCGAGCTGATGGACGGCATCCGCGACGAATGCCAGGTCGCGGGCGCCGCGGTGGCCGGCGGGGACGTCGTGCGCGGCGACACGATCATGGTGTCGATCACCGCGCTGGGCGACCTGCGCAACCGCGAGCCCGTCACCCGCTCCGGGGCCCGCCCCGGCGACATCGTCGCCGTCACCGGCTGGCTCGGCTGGTCCGCCGCCGGGTTCGCCGTGCTGTCCCGGGGGTTCCGTTCCCCGCGCGCCTTCGTCGAGGCCCACCGGCGCCCGGAGCCGCCGTACCACGCGGGCCCGGCCGCCGCCGAACTCGGCGCGACCGCCATGACCGACGTCAGCGACGGGCTGGTCGCCGACCTCGGGCACATCGCCGCCGCCAGCGGTGTGCGCATCGACCTGAAGTCCGCCGACATCGACGTCCCGGCCCAGATGTCCGACATCGGGCAGGCCGTCGGCGTCGACCCGCTGCACTGGGTGCTCACCGGGGGAGAGGACCACGCGATCGTCGCCGCCTTCCCGCGCGATGTGAAGCTTCCCGCCCGCTGGCGGATCATCGGCGAGGTCCTCAAGCCCGCCGGCGTCCCCCAGGTCACCGTCGACGGCGCGCCCTGGGACAAGGCGGGCGGCTGGGACCACTTCGGCGGCGAGGAGTGAGCGCCGTGCCGCCGCCCCGGGTCCTGACCGTCGCCGGGTCCGATTCGGGCGGCGGCGCCGGTGTCCAGGCCGACCTGAAGACGATGCTGGCCCTCGGCGTGCACGGGATGAGCGTGATCACCGCCGTCACCGCGCAGAACTCGCTGGGCGTCCAGGGGGCCTGGGAGCTTCCCGTGGAGGCGGTGCGCGCCCAGTTCCGCAGCGTCGTCGACGACATCGGCGTCCAGGCCGTCAAGACCGGCATGCTGTCGTCCCCCGAACTGGTGGCCGCCGTCGCCGGACTGCTGGCGGGCGTTGACGCTCCCGTCGTCGTCGACCCCGTCGGCGTCTCCAAGCACGGCGACGCGCTGCTTGCGCAGGAAGCGGTTGAGACCGTACGTACGTTGCTGCTCCCGCGCGCGACCGTCGCGACCCCCAATCTCGACGAGGTCGCCCAACTCACCGGCATCGTCGTCGAGGACGAATCCGGCATGCGCAGGGCGGCCGAGGTGATCCTGTCGTACGGCCCCCGCTGGGCCCTCATCAAGGGCGGCCATCTCGCCACGCCGGCGCAGGCCGTGGACCTGCTGACCGACGGCTCCCGCGAGGTCTGGCTGCGCGCCGCCCGCCACGACAACCGGCACACCCACGGCACCGGCTGCACCCTCGCCAGCGCCGTCGCCGCCCGGCTGGCCCGTGGCGACGACGTCCCGGAGGCCGTGCACGCGGCCAAGTACTACGTCACCGGCGCGATCGAGCACGGCTTCCCGCTCGGCGCGGGCATCGGACCGGTCGATCACGCCTGGGCATCACGGGAATCCCAGGCATGGCAAAAGGCCGGTTCACGGTGAGGTGAACCGGCCTTGGGTAGCCGCAAGGCTGCGCTACGACGTATGGGTCAGCGCGCGACCTTACCGGCCTTGATGCACGAGGTGCAGACATTGAGGCGCTTCGGCGTCCGACCGACCACAGCACGCACCGTCTGGATGTTGGGGTTCCAACGACGGCGGGTACGGCGGTGCGAGTGCGAAATGTTGTTGCCGAAGCCCGGCCCCTTGCCGCAGACGTCGCAGTTGGCAGCCACGGGTCACTCCAAAGACTTCAGATGCACGTACGGTGAAAATCCCCTCGGGGCCCGTCATCATGCATAAGTGATGACCGACTGTTCCGGGGGATGGCCCGAGATCGTCCCGGGCAACCGGAGCAGCATACTACGACCGCTGCTGTGCAACGAAATTACCATGGTCGCCGGGCCCTCCGCCCCGGACGGTCCGGCCCCCGGACCTCCCGCTACTGTGCGTGGCAGCTTTGCCGCCGCCCCAGGAGGATCACGTGCCCGCACCGCACCCGCTCGATGCTCCTACCGTGCGCGTGTGGTGCCGCCTGGCCCTCCAGGCCCTGGGCCGGGCCCGCGAGGAGATCGACGCGATCAACGTCTACCCGGTCGCGGACGGTGACACCGGCACCAATCTGTATCTGACCGTCGAATCGGCGGCCGAGTCCCTGGAAGCGGCGCCCGGCACCGACCTCGCCGAGACCCTGCGGGCCATGGCGCACGGCGCCCTCATCGGCGCCCGCGGCAACTCCGGCACGATCCTCGCGCAGCTCCTGCGCGGCATGACCCGCGTCCTCGCCGACGGCGGGCAGCTCGCGCACGCGCTGCGCGAGGCCGCCGACTCCGCGTACGCGGCCGTGGCCCACCCCGTCGAGGGCACGATGCTCACCGTGGCGAGGGCGGCCGCCCTCGGCGCGAGCGGCGCTGACCCGGCGGCCGTGGCCCGTACCGCCTACGAGGCCGCGCGAGGGGCGCTCGCGGACACCCCGGGCCAGTTGGAGGCCCTCGGCCGGGCCGGGGTCGTCGACGCCGGCGGACGCGGCCTGGTCGCCGTACTCGGCGCCCTCGCCGACGCCCTCACCGGGCAGGAACCGGCCCTCCCCGAGGTCGTCGGCCCCGTGATCCCCTTCGGCTGCGCCCCCGACGGCGACCCGCACGTCGTGCCCGGCGGGCCCGCGTACGAGGTCATCTACCTCCTGGAAGCCGCCGACTCGGCCGTCCCCGCCCTGCGCGGCACGCTCGACGCCCTCGGCGACTCCCTCGTGGTGATCGGCGGCGACGGCCTCTGGAACGTCCACGTCCATGTCGACGACGTCGGCGCCGCCGTCGAGGCCGGCATCGAGGCCGGGCGCCCCTACCGCATCAAGGTCACCCACTTCGGCGACCAGGTCCGCGCCACCGCCGACGAGGCCCCGCGCGGCGAACGCGTCCTGCGCGCGGTCGTCGCCGTCGTACGCGGCCACGGCCTCGCGGACCTCTGCGCGGGCGCGGGCGCGGTCGTCGTCGCCACCGGAGCCGAACTGCCCGACGCCATCCGCCGCGCCCACGCCCGCGAGGTCGTCCTCCTCCCCAACGACGCCACCCTCCGCGAAACCGCCGCCTCCGCCGCCGACCACGCCCGCTCCGAAGGCGTCCGCGTCGCCCTCATCCCCACCCGCTCCGCCGTCCAGGGCATCGCCGCCCTCGCCGTCCACGAGCCCGCCCGCCGCTTCGACGAGGACGTCGTCGCGATGACCTCGGCGGCCGGCGCCACCCGCTACGCCGAACTCGCCGTCGCCGAACGCGAGTCCTGGACCTCCGCCGGCATCTGCCAGGCCGGCGACATCCTCGGCCTCATCGACGGCGACGTCGCCGTCATCGGCGGCAACCTCGTCGAGACCGGCACGATCGTCCTGGACCGCATGCTCGCCGCCGGCGGCGAAATGGTCACCCTCGTCCTCGGCGTCGGCGCCCCCGACGACCTGACGGAGCGCCTGGAGGCCCACGTCCGCGACGGCTACCTCGCCGTCGACACGGTCGTGTACGGCGGCGGCGAGCCGGGGTGCCCGCTGCTCATCGGCGTCGAGTAGCCGTGGCCGAGGGTTCCGTCCTCAAGCGCCGGACGGGCTGGGGCCCCTCTTGATCTGCGTCCCTCGCGGGCGCTTCGCTTGCTTCGGGCCGCTGCGCCGGCCTCCGGCCGTCGGACGGTGGGCGCCGGCGTACTCCCTCCCGGCCGGAGACGTTCACTTCAGCCCGTCCGGCGTTTGAGGACACGCCCGAAGGGCGTTCGGGGCGCGGCCCCGGTTGTCGGACCCATGCGCGAAGATGGTCGCGATGTCTGCCCTCGACGAACCCCTGAAGAAGTCGGTCGGCGGCCGCACGGCCACCGTTCTCGCCGACCACCTCGACCTGCACACAGTCGGCGACCTGCTGCACCACTACCCGCGCAGGTACGCCGAGCGCGGCGAGCTGACCCGCCTGGCCGAACTGCCGTTGGACGAGCACGTGACGGTGGTCGCGCAGGTCGCGAAGGCGACGAAGAAGACCTTCAACGGGGGCAGAGGCGTACGGCTGGAGGTCGTGGTCACCGACGGCAGCGGATCGCTGACGCTGGTGTTCTTCGGGAAGGGCGTCTACAAGCCCGAGCACGACCTGATCCCGGGCCGGCGGGGGATGTTCGCGGGCAAGGTGTCCGTGTTCAACCACAAGCTGCAGCTCGCGCACCCCGAGTACAAGCTGCTGGACGCGCTGGACGACGAGGAGGCGGTCGACTCCTTCGCCAACCAGCTCATCCCGCTCTACCCGGCGTGCAAGCAGATCGCGTCATGGAGCATCGCCCAGTCCGTCCAGACGGTGCTGGACTCGCTCGGCGGCACCGGCTGGGCCGGGGTCGGCGAGCCGCTGCCGCCCGCGCTGCGCGAGGCCAGAGGCCTGGTCCCGCTGCCCGAGGCGCTGGAGAAGGTGCACCGGCCGCGTACGAAGGCGGACCTGGAGGACGCGCGGGACCGGCTGAAGTGGGACGAGGCGTACGTCCTGCAGGTCGCCCTCGCCCGCCGCCGCGCGGCGGACTCCGCGCTGCCCGCCGTGCCGCGCGTGCCGGCCGCGCAGGGGCTGCTGACGGACTTCGACGCCCGGCTGCCGTTCACGCTCACCGACGGCCAGCGCAAGGTGTCGGCGGAGATCTTCGATGACCTGGCCACCGACCACCCGATGCACCGCCTGCTCCAGGGAGAGGTCGGCTCGGGCAAGACCATGGTCGCCCTGCGCGCGATGCTCGCCGTCGTGGACGCGGGCGGGCAGGCGGCGATGCTGGCGCCGACCGAGGTGCTCGCGCAGCAGCACCACCGGTCGATCACCGAGATGATGGGCGACCTCGCGCAGGGCGGGATGCTGGGCGGGGCCGAGCACGGCACGAAGGTGGTGCTGCTCACCGGCTCGATGGGGACGGCCGGTCGCCGCCAGGCGCTGCTGGACCTGGTGACGGGCGAGGCCGGGGTCGTGGTGGGGACGCATGCGCTGATCGAGGACAAGGTGCAGTTCCACGACCTGGGGCTGGTCGTGGTGGACGAGCAGCACCGCTTCGGGGTCGAGCAGCGGGACGCGCTGCGCGGGAAGGGGAAACAGCCCCCGCACCTGCTGGTGATGACGGCCACGCCGATCCCGCGCACGGTCGCCATGACCGTCTTCGGCGACCTGGAGACCTCGGTGCTGGACCAGTTGCCCGCAGGGCGTTCGCCGATCGCCACGCATGTCGTGCCGGCGGCCGACAAGCCGCACTTCCTGGCCCGGGCCTGGGAGCGGGTGCGCGAGGAGGTCGAGGGCGGGCACCAGGCGTACGTGGTGTGCCCCCGGATCGGGGACGAGGAGGCGGACGCCAAGAAGAAGACCGCCGAGGACGAAGCGGAACGCCGTCCGCCGCTGGCGGTGCTCGACATCGCCGAGCAGCTCGTGAAGGGCCCGCTGGCCGGGCTCAGGATCGAGGCGCTGCACGGCAGGATGCACCCGGACGCCAAGGACGACGTGATGACCCGCTTCGCGGCCGGCGAGGTGGATGTGCTGGTCGCGACGACCGTCATCGAGGTCGGCGTCAACGTCCCGAACGCCACCGCCATGGTGATCATGGACGCGGACCGCTTCGGCGTCAGCCAGCTCCACCAGCTGCGCGGACGCGTCGGCCGTGGCTCGGCGCCGGGCCTGTGCCTGCTGGTCAGCGAGATGCCCGAGGCCGCCGCCGCCAGGGCCCGCCTCGACGCGGTGGCCGGGACGCTGGACGGCTTCGAGCTGTCCCGGATCGACCTGGAGCAGCGCCGGGAGGGCGATGTGCTGGGCCAGGCGCAGTCCGGTACGCGATCCAGCCTGCGCATGCTGACCGTGATCGACGACGAGGACGTGATCGCGGCCGCCCGCGAGGAGGCGACCGCCCTGGTGGCCGCCGACCCCGAGCTGGCCGGGCACCCGGACCTGCGCAGCGCCCTGGAGAGCCTGGTGGACGCCGACCGCGAGGAGTACCTGGACAAGGGGTGAGCCTTATCGTGGGGGAGCCAGCACACCCCCACACGACACCTCAGGACGTGACATGACCCGCGTGATCGCCGGGGCCGCCGGTGGCCGCCGCCTCGCCGTGCCCCCCGGGGACGGGACCAGGCCGACCTCGGACCGGGCGAAGGAGGGGCTGTTCTCCACCTGGGAGGCGCTGCGCGGCACCCTGCACGGGGCCCGCATGATCGACCTGTACGGGGGATCGGGCGCCGTCGGCCTGGAGGCCCTGTCACGCGGCGCGGAGCACGTACTGCTGGTCGAGGCGGACCCGCGCGCCGCCCGCGTCATCCGGGAGAACGTCGCGACGCTGGGCCTGCCCGGGGCCGAGGTACGGGCCGGGAAGGCCGAGAAGATCCTCGCCGGGCCGCCGCCGGAGCGCCCCTACGACCTGGCTTTCCTGGACCCGCCCTACGCCCTGGAGGAGCAGGAGGTGCGGGAGATCCTGCTCACACTCCGGACCCGGGGGTGGCTGGACGACGGTGCGATCGCCACCGTGGAGAGAAGCACCAGGAGCACTCGGGACCGGGAATTCGGCTGGCCGGAGGGTTTCGAAGGGCTGAGGGCCCGTCGTTACGGCGAAGGGACGCTTTGGTACGGTCGCGCCGCCCAGGTCACCGACGGGTTGTCATGACGCACCCGAAGAGCGAGGAGTCTCCATTGCGCCGCGCAGTCTGTCCGGGGTCCTTCGACCCCATCACCAACGGACACCTCGACATCATCGCCCGCGCCTCCCGCCTCTACGACGTGGTGCACGTGACGGTGATGATCAACAAGTCCAAGCAGGGCATGTTCACCGTCGAGGAGCGGATCGCCCTCATCGAGGAGGTCACCGCGGAGTTCGGGAACATCCAGGTGGAGGCCTTCCACGGGCTGCTCGTCGACTTCTGCAAGGAGCGCGACATCCCCGCGATCGTGAAGGGCCTGCGCGCGGTCAGCGACTTCGACTACGAGCTGCAGATGGCCCAGATGAACAACGGCCTGTCGGGCGTCGAGACCCTCTTCATCCCGACCAGCCCCACCTACAGCTTCCTTTCGTCTTCTCTTGTCAAAGAAGTCGCCCAATGGGGCGGCGACATCTCCCACTTGGTGCCCCCGCGGGTCCTGACGGCCCTCAACGACAAGCTCGGGCAGCGCTAGGCTCTGCCCTGTGGACGTCCAGAAGAAGCTCGATGAGATCGTCGCCGCCGTAGAGGCCGCCCGGTCCATGCCGATGTCGGCCTCCTGTGTGGTCAACCGCGCCGAGCTGCTCGCAATGCTCGGCGACGTACGGGCCGCGCTGCCCGACTCCCTCTCGCAGGCCGAGGCGCTGCTCGGCGGCCGCGAGCAGATGGTCGAGGAGGCCCGCGCCGAGGCGCAGCGGATCATCGAGTCCGCGCACGCCGAACGCGGCTCCATGATCTCCGACACCCAGATCGCCCAGCAGTCCCACGAGCAGGCCGAGCGCATCGTCGCCGACGCCCGCCGCGAGGCCGAGGAGATCCGGGTCGAGGCCGACGACTACGTCGACAGCAAGCTCGCCAACTTCGAGGTGGTCCTCACCAAGACCATCGGCTCCGTCGACCGCGGCCGCGAGAAGCTCCTCGGCCACGGTCCGGGCCTGGACGAGCAGGGCTACGAGGACGAGGACGCCCCCCAGCGCTCCACCGACCCCGAGACCCTGCGCCGCGACGCCGACGCCTACGTGGACGCCAAGCTCGGCGCCTTCGAGGCGGTGCTCTCCAAGACCCTGGAGGCCGTCGGCCGCGGCCGCCTCAAGCTCACCGGCCACAGCGCCGCCGACGAACTGGGCGCCCACCTGGCGGCCCAGGACGCGGCCGGCATCTCCGCCGGACAGACGGACGCCGAGTACATGGCAGGCCTGGCCGCCCCGGTCCCGCAGCAGCCGCAGGCCCCGGAGTACCAGCAGCAGCCGCCGCAGTACGACCCCAACGCGGGCTACGGCTACCCGCAGCAGGACCCGTACGGGCAGCAGCAGGGCCAGCAGCAGGGCTACCAGGACGGCTACCCGGAGTACGCCGCCGACCCCTACGCAGCCCAGCAGCAGGGCTACCAGGACCCCGCCTACGGCTACCCCCAGCAGCAGCCGCAGTACCAGGACCCGGCCGCCCAGCAGGAGAGTTACGGCTACCAGCCGCAGCAGGCCGCCCTGGACGAGACCAGCTTCTTCGACACCGGGATGATCGACCTGGACCGGCTCCGGGAGCTGGAGCAGCGCCGCGGTTTGGGCTGAGCCCGGGGGACCGGTATCCTGATCCCTCAGCCGTGTAATCCCCCGGCGCTTTGGCGTGTCCGCACCCCGCGGGTCCACGCCGACCGATGAAAGCAGGAAGTCCTGAACACCCGCCTCGACCACCGCGCACCGCTCGTGTTCGACACACACGAGCTGGGCCGTCGTCCTGGTGCGATGAAGAAGGTCTCCCGTACGGTTCCGGCGCCCAAGGATCTCGGTATCGAGGTGATCGGCGTCCGCGAGGGCGCGGACATCCCGATTGAGCTCCGCCTGGAGTCGGTCATGGAGGGGGTACTCGTCACGGGTACCGCCCGTGCGCCGCTCTCGGGGGAGTGCGTAAGGTGTCTGGAGCCGATCGAGCGCGAGCTCGACGCGGAATTCCAGGAGCTGTACTCCTACCCCGACGCCGACACCCGGACCGGTGGGCACCTCAAGCCCGCCGACGCCGGTGACGACGCCGAGGAGGAGGACACACTCCACCTCGAGGGCGACCTGTTCGACCTCGAGCCTGTGCTGCGTGACGCGGTGGTTCTCGAACTGCCGCTGCAGCCGGTGTGCCAGGAAGACTGTCTGGGCCTGTGCTCCGAGTGCGGAGCCCGGCTCACGGACGACCCGGACCACCACCACGAGGTCACCGACATCCGTTGGGCGGCCCTGCAGCAATTTCAGAAGAGCGGTGCCGACCAGGGTGCCGACGAGAACCAGGAGAAGTAGCCGTGGCTGTTCCGAAGCGGAAGATGTCGCGCAGCAACACGCGCCACCGCCGTTCCCAGTGGAAGGCTGCGCCCGTGAGCCTCGTGGCGTGCGAGCGTTGCCACGAGCCGAAGCAGCAGCACATCGCGTGCCCGAGCTGCGGCACCTACAACCGTCGTCAGGTCCTCGAGGTCTGATCGGCGGGTGACGGGCTCCATGTCAGATACGGCAGCCTCGTCCCACACGCTTCTGGAAGGGCGGCTCGGGTACAAACTCGAGCCCGCCCTTCTGGTGCGTGCGTTGACGCATCGCTCCTACGCGTACGAAAACGGTGGCCTGCCCACCAACGAACGACTTGAGTTCCTCGGGGACTCCGTCCTCGGCCTGGTGGTCACGGACACGCTCTACCGCACCCACCCGGACCTTCCCGAGGGCACCCTCGCCAAACTCCGTGCCGCCGTGGTCAATTCACGCGCGCTCGCGGAGGTCAGCCGCGGTCTCGACCTCGGCAGCTTCATCGCCCTGGGGCGCGGCGAGGAGGGCACCGGCGGCCGTGACAAGGCCTCCATCCTCGCGGACACCCTCGAAGCGGTCATCGGCGCGGTCTACCTCGACCAGGGGCTGGACGCCGCCTCCGAGCTGGTCCACCGGCTCTTCGACCCGCTCATCGAGAAGTCCTCCAACCTCGGTGCCGGCCTGGACTGGAAGACCAGCCTCCAGGAGCTCACCGCGAGCGAGAACCTCGGCGTCCCCGAGTACGTGGTCACCGAGACCGGTCCCGACCACGAGAAGACCTTCACGGCTGCCGCTCGCGTCGGTGGTGTCGAGTACGGCACCGGCACCGGCCGCAGCAAGAAGGAAGCCGAGCAGCAGGCCGCGGAAGCGGCCTGGCGAAGCATCTCGTCCCGCTGACGGACCGGGGGGACGATTCCCCCCGGTCCACGAGGGAGAACCCATGCCCGAGCTGCCCGAAGTCGAGGTCGTGCGCCGCGGCCTGGCCCGCTGGGTCAGCGGCCGCACCGTCGCCGGGGTCGATGTCGCGCACCCCCGCGCCGTACGACGCCACCTCGCCGGGGCGGAGGACTTCGCGGCCCGCCTCAAAGGGGCGACCCTCGGAGAGGCCCATCGCCGGGGCAAGTACCTGTGGCTGCCGCTCGGCGGCGAAGCCGCGCTGCTCGCGCACCTCGGCATGAGCGGCCAGCTCCTCGTCCAGCCCCACGACGCCCCCGCCGAGACCCATCTGCGCATCCGCATCCGCTTCGACGACGAGCTCGGCACCGAGCTCCGCTTCGTGGACCAGCGCACCTTCGGCGGTCTGTCCGTCCACGAGTCGACGCCGCAGGACGGCGTACCCGTCCCGCTGTCGCACATCGCCCTCGACCCGCTGGACGCCGCCTTCGACGAGGCCGCCTTCCACACGGCCCTTCGCCGCCGCCGTACGACGGTCAAGCGCGCGCTGCTCGACCAGTCCCTGATCAGCGGGGTCGGCAACATCTACGCCGACGAGGCGCTGTGGCGTACGAGGCTGCACTACGAGCGGCCCACCGCGACCCTCACCCGCCCCGTCACCGCGGAACTGCTCACCCACATCCGCGAGGTGATGGGCGACGCGCTCGCCGCCGGCGGGACGAGCTTCGACAGCCTGTACGTGAACGTCAACGGCGAGTCCGGCTACTTCGACCGGTCGCTGGACGCCTACGGCCGCGAGGGCGAGCCCTGCGCGCGCTGCGGCACGCCGATCCGCCGCCGGCCCTGGATGAACCGTTCCAGCTACTACTGCCCGCGCTGTCAGCGCCCGCCGCGCGCCTCGTCGTAGCGCCGCTGGGCCTCGATGACCTCGGGCATCCGCCCCTGGACCAGCTCGATGAGGGCGACCAGCCGCTCGGCGGTCTCCTGCCCCAGCGGGGTGAGGCTGTAGTCGACGCGCGGCGGATTGGTCGGCTGCGCCTCACGGTGCACCAGCCCGTCGCGTTCCAGGGCGTGCAGTGTCTGGGAGAGCATCTTCTCGCTGACGCCGTCGACCCGCCGCCGCAGTTCGTTGAAGCGCAGCGGCCCCTTGCTGAGCCCGCCGAGGGCGAGGATTCCCCAGCGGCCGGTGACGTGTTCCAGCGTCGGCCGCGAGGGGCAGGCGCGCAAGAACACGTCGAACTCGGGGCAGGGGCTGTCCATTCGGCCAGCGTACGCGCGAGCGGCGCAACCCACCAGGTTGCGCTAACTTTTCGTTAGTAGCCGAAGTCCTGGGTCCACCACGGGCCGCCGTCGGCGAAGAACGCGCCGACACCCAGGGTGCGGAAGTTGCAGTTGAGGATGTTGGCGCGGTGGCCGTCGCTGTTCATCCAGGCGTCCATCACGGCCTGGGCGTCGGCCTGGCCGCGGGCGATGTTCTCGCCGCCCAGACCGGTGATGCCGGCCGCCTCGGCGCGGTCCCAGGGGTCGTTGCCGTCGGGGTCGATGTGGTCGAAGAAGTCCCGGGTGGCCATGTCCTCGCTGAAGGCGGAGGCCAGCTTGCCCAGGTCCAGGTCGGCGATCAGCGGCGCGCAGCCGATCTTGGCGCGCTCGATGTTGACCAGCGCCAGTACCTGGACCGCGGCAGTCAGCTCGGGGTCCGCGGGGGTGGTGGCGGTGCTGGAGGCGGTGGGGCTCGGGACGACCGTGGCCGTGGCGCTGCTGGTCGGCGCGCTCGGCACGGCGGACGGCGCCGCTGTGCTCGGGCTGGCCGGCAGTGAGGGAGATACCACCGGGGCGCTGGGGCGGGTGTTGCCCCGGCTGGCGGGCTCGGAGGCCCGGTCGGTGGGCTCTGCGGACGTGCCGCCCTGCACACCGGTGTTCTCGGCCTGGCTGCCCGCCTGCACGGTGCCGCTGCCGCCGGTGAAGGAGTAGCCCCCGGAGCCGTCCGGCGAGGGAAGCAGCCCCGCCGACACCGCTATCGCGCCCACCGCCATCGCTGCCGAGGTTGCCAGCAGCCCGGTGCGTACGGGGTGGCGGCGCCGCTTCCTGATGCCCGCGTTCGTGCGGTTCATCCGGTCTGTCCGGCGACGACGGCCACCGCGATGCGCGGCCACGGGCTGTGGGGCAGTTCTGGAATGGCGACCCATCCGGCGCAGTCCTTGTGTTGTGGTGTCACTCGTACGGGCGAGTCCTGTTGCGGCGCGACTGTATCGAATTACGCGTGTGACTGTGGCGATCCTGTGAGAACTGCCGGGATAACGTGGGGACATGAACGAAAATGTCCGGGTCGACGTCCGGCTCACGGTGTGGGTGCGCGGCAAGGTGCAGGGAGTGGGTTTCCGCTGGTGGACCCGGGCGAACGCGCTGGAGATCGGTGGCCTGTCGGGCTATGTGAGCAATCTCGCAGACGGCCGGGTGCAGGTCGTGGCCGAAGGAGACCGGAGCGCTTGCCAGGATTTGCTGGTATGGCTGCGGGACGGGGACACGCCCGGCCGGGTCGACGGCGTGACCGAGATCTGGGACGTCCCGCGGGGTGGTTACGAGGGCTTCCAGATTCGTTGAAGTCCGGACGTTCTCGCAGGTGGGCGCGGGGTCCGTATGCCGGAGGCAATCGCACGGGACAAGGTCTGCGGGGAGGTTGCCTTTTACCGGTCGCCATGCAAGGCTGCGGGCATCGGGGTCGATCACCAGCCTCGCGGCCTGCACCCGGCGCCCTCTTCGCGCCGTGATTTCTTAGGCATGCGCGATGACCGGGCTGTGATCGTGTTGACCCTCAAACCTTTTGGTGAGACGCTGGAAGCCCCGCCCACCGAGGTTGTTATGGCTTGAAAACGGCAGCTTCGGGGCTCTACAGGGCGCGGGTGCCAAAACCCCTCACTCACGACCCACACCGCTCCCCGGTCGGTCACTCAGCGTGGAGGACCATCCATCATGGCAAAGGCGCTTCTCGGTTACGTCGGCGGTCCCGACCCGCGACTCCTCTCCGAGATGCGAAGGCTGCAGCAGCGCGTTCAGGATCTGGAAACCGAGCTTGTTCGGATCCAGGCCGAGAACGATGCGCTTGCTGCCGCGTCGCACGAAGAGTCGCTGCTCAGCAGCATCGACGTACACCACGCGGAGCCCGTTCTCGCTTGATCGGCCTTTCGGCCGACGAGTGGCGACGAGCCCGTTTGGGAATGTGCAAGGGACGCTTCGGCGTCCCTTCGTCGTTTTTCGCCCCCGCTCCAGCCGTGATCTCCGCCCCTACGGTCTGATGTGCCCTGCGCGTCCGTGGGCGAAACTCCCGGGGGCCCGCGAAAGCGACCGGTAAAGTTCACCGGCGTGCACCTCAAGAGCCTGACCCTGCGCGGGTTCAAGTCGTTCGCCTCGGCGACGACGCTGCGCTTCGAACCCGGTATCACCTGCGTCGTCGGCCCCAATGGCTCCGGCAAGTCCAATGTTGTGGACGCGCTGTCCTGGGTCATGGGCGAACAGGGCGCGAAGTCGCTGCGCGGCGGCAAGATGGAGGACGTCATCTTCGCCGGCACCACCGGGCGCCCCCCGCTCGGCCGGGCCGAGGTGTCGCTGACCATCGACAACAGCGACGGCGTGCTGCCCATCGAGTACGCCGAGGTCACCATCACCCGGATCATGTTCCGCAACGGCGGCAGCGAGTACCAGATCAACGGCGACACCTGCCGGCTGCTCGACATCCAGGAACTGCTGTCCGACTCCGGCATCGGCCGCGAGATGCACGTCATCGTCGGCCAGGGCCAGCTCGACTCCGTGCTCCACGCCGACCCGATGGGCCGCCGCGCCTTCATCGAGGAGGCGGCCGGTGTCCTGAAGCACCGCAAGCGCAAGGAGAAGGCGCTGCGCAAACTGGACGCCATGCAGGCCAACCTCGCCCGCGTCCAGGATCTCACCGGTGAGCTGCGGCGGCAGCTCAAGCCGCTCGGCCGGCAGGCCCAGGTGGCCCGCCGGGCCGCGGTCATCCAGGCCGACCTGCGCGACGCCCGGCTCCGCCTGCTCGCCGACGACCTCGTCACCCTGAGGGACGCCCTGCGCACCGAGGTCGCCGACGAAGCCGCCCTCAAGGAGCGGCGCGACGCCGTCGAGGAGCTGCTCGCCGCCGCCGTCCAGCGCGAGGCCCGCCTTGAGGAGCAGGTCCGGGCCCTTTCGCCGCGGCTCGCCGACGCCCAGGCCACCTGGTACGGCCTCTCCCAGCTCTCGGAGCGCGTACGCGGCACCATCGGCCTGGCCGAACAGCGCGTACGCCATGCCACCAGCCAGCCCGCCGAGGAGCGGCGCGGCCGCGACCCGGAGGACATGGAGCGCGAGGCCGCCCGCATCCGCGAGCAGGAGGCCGAGCTCACCGAGGCCCTCGACGCCGCCCAGCGCGCCCTCGACGACACCATCGACCACAGGGCCGACCTCGAACGCCGGCTCACCGACGAGGACAAGCGCCTCAAAGCCGCCGCCCGCGCCATCGCCGACCGCCGCGAGGGCCTCGCCCGCCTCAGCGGCCAGGTCAACGCCGCCCGTTCCAGGGCCACCTCCGCCGAAGCCGAGATCGGCCGCCTCACCGCGGCCCGCGACGAGGCCCGCGACCGTGCCGAGTCCGCCCAGGAGGACTACGAGGAGCTCAAGGCCCAGGTCGAGGGCCTCGACGCCGACGACTCCGAGCTCGACGCCCGCCTGGACGCCGCCAAACGCGACATGGCCGCCGCCGACGAATCCCACTCCGCCGCCCGGGACGCCTCGACCGCCGCCGAACGCCAGCGCGCCGCGACCTCCGCGCGGCACGACGCCCTCGCGCTCGGCCTGCGCCGCAAGGACGGCACGGGCGCGCTGCTGGCAGCGGGCGACCGCCTGTCGGGACTGCTGGGCCCCGCCGCCGAACTGCTGACCGTCACCCCTGGCTTCGAGGTCCCCCTGGCCGCCGCCCTGGGCGCCGCCGCCGACGCCATCGCCGTCTCCGGGCCCGCAGCCGCCGCCGACGCGCTGCGCCTGCTGCGCAGCGACGACGCGGGCCGCGCGGCGCTGCTGGTGGCCGAAGGCGCGACCGCGTTGAGGGAGAACGTTCCGCCAGGCGAGCGAAGCGAGATGGGGGCACCTCCCGGCCGAAGGCCGGGGGAGGGCCGGCACAACGCGGCCACCGGCTCGCAGCCGGCCACGATGCCTCAGCCCACCGCGACCGCCGCCGTCCCCCACGCCCGCACCGATGCCGACCCCGGCCTCACCCACGCCGCCGCCCTGGTCTCCGGCCCCGCCGAGCTCCTGCCCGCCGTACGGCGACTGCTCCGGGACTACGTCGTCGTGCAGACCCTCGCCGACGCCGAAGCCCTCCTCACCGCCCACCCGCACCTGACGGCCGTCACCGCCGAGGGCGACACCCTCAGTGCGCACTTCGCGCAGGGCGGTTCCGCCGGCGCGCCCAGCCTCCTCGAAGTACAGGCGGCCGTGGACGAGGCGGCGGCGGAGCTGGAACGTCTCGCCGCGCAGTGCGAGGAACTCGGCGCCGCGCAGGCCGGGGCGAAAGAGCGGCGTGCGCAGGCGGCCCGCCAGGTGGAGGAGCTGACCCAGCGCCGCCGGGCGGCGGAGAAGCAGAAGTCGGCCGTCGCCCAGCAGCTCGGCGGCCTGGCCGGCCAGGCCCGCGCGGCGGCGGGCGAGGCGCAACGTTCCGCCGCGGCCGTCGGCCGGGCCGAGGAGGCCCTCGCGGCGGCGGCCGAGGAGTTCGAGGAGCTCTCCTACCGGCTGGGCGAAGCCGAGGCCGCCCCCGCCGAGGAGGAACCCGACACCTCCGTCCGGGACCGGCTCGCCGCCGACGGCGCCAACGCCCGGCAGACCGAGATGGAAGCCCGGCTCCAGGTGCGTACGCACGAGGAGCGGGTCAAGGGCCTCGCCGGCCGGGCCGACGGCCTGGACCGCGCCGCGCGCATGGAGCGCGAGACGCGGGCGCGGGCCGCGCAGCGCAGGGCGCGGCTGGAGTACGAGGCGAGCGTCGCCTCGGCCGTGCTCGCCGGCGCGCGCGGGCTGCTGGCCTGCGTACAGGTGTCCGTGGCCCGCGCCGAGGAGGAGCGCGCGGCGGCGGAGAGAGCGAAGGCGGAACGCGAGGCGGAGCTGGGGGAGGAGCGCAAGCAGGGCCGTGAGCTGAAGGCGGAGCTGGACCGGCTCACCGGCGACGTCCACAAGGGCGAGGTGCTCGGCGCGGAAAAGCGCATGCGCATCGAGCAGTTGGAGGCCAAGGCGCTGGAGGAGTACGGCATCGAGCCGGCCGGCCTGGTCGCCGAGTACGGCCCCGAGCACCTCGTACCCCCTTCCCCGCCCGCCGAGGGCGAGGAGCTGCCGGAGGACCCGGAGCACCCGCGCAACAAGCCGCGCCCGTACGACAGGGCCGAGCAGGAGAAGCGGCTCAGGGCCGCCGAGAAGGCGTACACGCAGCTCGGCAAGGTCAACCCGCTGGCCCTGGAGGAGTTCGCGGCGCTGGAGGAGCGGCACCAGTTCCTGAGCGAGCAGCTGGAGGACCTGAAGAAGACCAGGACCGATCTTCTCCAGGTCGTCAAGGAGGTCGACGAGCGGGTCGAGCAGGTCTTCACCGCCGCGTACCACGACACGGCCCGGCAGTTCGAGGGCGTCTTCTCCCGGCTGTTCCCCGGCGGCGAGGGCCGGCTGATCCTCACCGACCCGGACAACATGCTGACCACCGGTGTGGACGTGGAGGCCCGTCCGCCGGGCAAGAAGGTCAAGCGGCTGTCGCTGCTGTCCGGCGGCGAGCGGTCCCTCACCGCGGTCGCCCTCCTGGTGTCGATCTTCAAGGCCCGGCCGAGCCCGTTCTACGTGATGGACGAGGTCGAGGCGGCCCTGGACGACACCAACCTGCAGCGGCTGATCAGGATCATGGAGGAGCTACAGGAGAGCTCGCAGCTCATCGTGATCACCCACCAGAAGCGCACGATGGAAGTCGCCGACGCGCTGTACGGCGTCTCCATGCAGGGGGACGGCGTGTCCAAGGTGATCAGCCAGCGGCTGCGCTAGGCGCTCCGCGCCAGGTCAGGGCGCCCTAAGGGGCGCGGGGAACTGCGCGACCAGCCCACCACGAGCCCGCACGTGCAACACGGGCTCACGGCTTCAGCCGCGGCAGCACCTGCTCCGCGAAGAGCCGCAAGCTGCTCCAGCCCTCGTCGACCGGCATCCCGCCGCACAGCGGATGCAGCACCAGGCTCGCCTGCTCGCCGCCCGCCTCGGCGAAGGCGAGGCACTGCTGCGGCGTGAGCACCCGGTAGACGCCCTCCGCCCTCAGCTCCTCCACCGTCCCCGCCCCGGACCGCACCGCCGAGCGGATCCCGGCCCCCTGCCAGGAGGCGTACGTACGCGCCTCCCGCAGAAAGTACGAGCCGTACTCCGCCCATATCCGGTCCGGGTCCTCCGCGACGTGCAGCAGCGGGACCTCCGCCGGAGGCACCAGGCACCACCCCTGCGTCCCGTACTCCGCCAGCCGTGCGTGGTAGTACGCCTCCAGCTCCGGCAGGTGGGCGCTGGGGAAGAACGGCAGGCCCAGCCGGGCCGCCCGGCGCGCGGCGGCGCGGGAGCTGCCGCCGACCAGGAGAAGCGGGTGCGGCCGGGTGTACGGGACCGGGCGGACCTGGACGGTGCGGCCGCGGAAGGCGAAGGGCTCGCCGGTCCAGGCCGCCATCAGGGTTTCCAGCAGCTCGTCCTGGAGCTCGCCGCGCCGGTGCCAGTCCACGCCGTGGGCCGCGTACTCCTCCTGTCGGTAGCCGATGCCCGCCACCGTGACCAGGCGGCCGCCGGAGACCAGGTCCAGCACCGCGATGTCCTCGGCCAGCCGCAGCGGGTCGTGCAGCGGCCCGATCAGCGCGGCGATCGTGACGGCGATCCGCCGGGTCGCCCCCAGCACCGTGCCGGCGAAGACCAGCGGCGACGGCAGCCAGCCGTCGGGTGAGGCGTGGTGCTCCTCGGTCTGCACGGTGTCGATGCCGCCGTCATCGGCGTACGCGGCCATCTCGACGGCGGCGCGATAGCGGCGGGACAGGGTCTCGGGGGTCGCGGCGGGGTCGACGAGGTTGAAACGCACGACGGTGACGGCCATGGGCCGAACGTAGCTGACGGAGCATCAGATTCACAGGGGCGGGACCAGGGTCACGCATACTGGACGAACCATGGAAACCGTCATTCTCGCCGTAGTCATCGCCCTCGTCGCGGTTGTCGCCGCCGGTGGCCTGGTCGTGGGCAGCCGCCGCAAGAAGCGCGGCCTTCCCCCCGCGCCGCCCGTCGCGCCGACGATCACCACTCCTCCCGCCGAACCGCACATCGGCGAGGACGCCGAGGTCCCCCGGGACGAGCCACGCCGGACCATCGAAGAGGTCGAGCTCCCGGAGGCCCCGGAATCGCCGGAAGCCCTCACGGCTCCGGAGATCGAGCAGCCCGAGCCCACCGCCGGCCGGCTGATCCGGCTGCGCTCCCGGCTGTCCCGCTCCCAGAACACCCTGGGCAAGGGGCTGCTCGCGCTGCTGTCCCGCGAGCACCTCGACGAGGACACGTGGGAGGAGATCGAGGAGACCCTCCTCACCGCCGACGTCGGCGTCACCCCCACCCAGGAGCTGGTCGAGCGGCTGCGCGGCCGCGTGAAGGTGCTCGGCACCCGTACGCCCGACGAGCTGCGCGCGCTGCTGCGCGAGGAGCTGATCACCCTCGTCGGCACGGACTTCGACCGCACGCTGAAGACCGAGAGCCGTGAGGACCAGCCGGCCGTGATCATGGTCGTCGGCGTCAACGGCACCGGCAAGACCACCACCACCGGCAAGCTCGCCCGCGTCCTGGTCGCCGACGGCCGCAGCGTCGTCCTCGGCGCCGCCGACACCTTCCGCGCCGCCGCCACCGAGCAGCTCCAGACCTGGGGCGACCGCGTCGGCGCCCGTACCGTACGCGGCCCCGAGGGCGGCGACCCGGCCTCGGTGGCCTTCGACGCGGTCAAGGAGGGCATCGCCGAGGGCGCCGATGTCGTCCTCATCGACACCGCGGGCCGCCTGCACACCAAGACCGGCCTCATGGACGAGCTCGGCAAGGTCAAGCGCGTCGTCGAGAAGCACGGCCCCGTCGACGAGATCCTGCTCGTCCTCGACGCCACCACCGGCCAGAACGGCCTGGTCCAGGCCCGCGTCTTCGCCGAGGTCGTCGACATCACCGGCATCGTCCTCACCAAGCTGGACGGCACCGCCAAGGGCGGCATCGTCGTCGCCGTCCAGCGCGAGCTGGGCGTCCCCGTCAAGCTCATCGGCCTCGGCGAGGGCGCGGACGACCTGGCGCCCTTCGAGCCGGCGGCGTTCGTGGACGCGCTGATCGGCGAGTGAGCCGAAGCGGCTGAGCTAAAAAAGCAGCCCGCTGCGGTCCCGGTGGCACACGTAGGCAAGCGTGCCCAGCAGCAACCGGGCCTCCGGCGGCTGCTGGGCGGCGTCGAGGGCCGGCGGCCGCAGCCACCGCACGGGCCCGAGGCCGCCCAGGTCGGAGGGGGGAGCCGTGATGTGGTCGCCGGGGCCGAGGCAGCGCAGGTCGAGGTCGGCGTCGTCCCAGCCCATGCGGTAGAGCAGGTGCGGGAGCTCGGCGGCGGCGCCGGGGGCGACGAAGAACTGGGCGCGGCCGGCCGGGGTGGCGATGACGGGGCCGAGCCGCAGGCCCATGCGCTCCAGGCGGGCGAGGGCGCGCACCCCGGACTGCTCTGCCACGTCGATGACGTCGAAGGTGCGCCCGGCGGGCAGCAGCACGGCCGCCCCCGGCACCCGGTCCAGCGCGGCGGCCACCCGCTCCAGCGTGGCGCCGGCCGGGATCTCCTCCGCGAAGGCGAGCGGGTGCGCCCCCGGCACGAGGCATTGCGCGTCGCCGCACGAGCACTCACCGCCGCCGCGCGCCGCCCGCGCGCCCGGCGTGACCGCCCAGCCGCACAACCCCGTGTACTCGGCAACAGTGGTGCACGCGGAGGCTCGCGTACGGCGGCGCGCGCCCTGCCGACCACCTTGTCGCCCCTGCCGCAGGTACGGCATGTCGCGAATGCTTCGCATGCTGCCGATCGTGAAGCCCATGACACCCCCAACGGGTCGCGGTAGCACTTGGTTACGCCCGTGCCTGATCTGCCGTCTTCGTTGTGATCGGCATGTGTCAAGTGAATCGCCTGCGGCCGGGGAGTAGTTCATTCGAAGGGGTGGCGAATGGTGGCGATTCGGGACCGGGGCTCGCCGGATGGGTGATCGTAGGATTACTTTCAGTATCAGCAAGCCCCTGGAACCGGGTCCGCAGACGGGTATGCCGGAGGCAAGACCGGGGTTGCGGAATTGATCAAGCCCTATTCTCAAACGGGAGTTGGGCTTCTCGGGAATGATTCAAGATGGGGGTCTTGCGGTGGGCGGCACACAGGACAAGCAGCCCAATGCGCAGTTGAACTCCTGGTTCGTGCGCAGCGGCTGGTCCAAGGGCGAGTTGGCGCGGCAGGTGAACCGCCGGGCCCGTCAGATGGGCGCGCTGCACGTGAGCACCGACACCTCGCGGGTGCGTCGCTGGCTGGACGGGGAGCAGCCGCGCGAGCCGATTCCCAGGATCCTTTCCGAGCTGTTCTCCGAGCGCTTCGGGTGTGTCGTGCCGGTCGAGGACCTGGGGCTGCGCGCGGTGCACCAGCCGACCGCGTCGTCCGGGGTCGACCTGCCGTGGGCCGGTCCGCAGACGGTCCAGCTGATCAACGAGTTCTCCCGCAGCGACCTGATGCTGGGCCGCCGCGGCTTCCTCGGGGCCTCGCTGATGCTCTCCGCCGGGCCGGCCCTCGTCGAGCCCATGCAGCGCTGGCTGGTGCCGACCCCGCTGGGCTTCCCCGACGCCGCCGGCGCGGCCCTGCCCCGCGAGCCGGGTGCCAGCGGGCGGCTGTCCCGCCTGTCCGAGCCCGAGCTGGAGCTGCTGGAGACCACCACGGTGATGTTCCGGCAGTGGGACAGCCAGTGCGGCGGCGGCCTGCGCCGCAAGGCGGTCGTCGGCCAGTTGCACGAGGTCACCGACCTCCTCCAGGAGCCGCACCCGCAGCGCGTCGCCAAGCGCCTGTACCGGGTCACCGCCGACCTCGCGGCGCTGGCCGGCTGGATGTCGTACGACATCGGGCTGCAGCCCACCGCCCAGAAGTACTTCGTGCTCGCGCTGCACGCCGCCAAGGAGGCGGACGACCGCCCGCTGGGCGCGTTCGTGCTGTCGAGCATGAGCCGCCAGATGATCCACCTGAACCGTCCGGACGACGCCCTGGAGCTCATCCATCTGGCGCAGTACGGCAGCCGCGACAGCGCCAGTGCCACCACCCAGGCGATGCTGTACGCGATGGAGGCCCGCGCCTACGCCAACATGGGCCAGGTCAGCAAGTGCCACCGGGCGGTGCGGATGGCCGAGGACTCCTACAGCGAGTCCCGCCCCGTGGAGGACCCGGACTGGATCAGCTTCTTCAACGAGGCCGAGCTCAACGCGGAGAACGCCCACTCCTACCGTGACCTGGCGTACGTGGCAGGCCGCAGCCCCACGTACGCCTCGCTCGCCCACCCGGTCATGGCGCGCGCGGTCGAGCTGTTCTCGGCCGACGCGGTGCACCAGCGGGCGTACGCCCTCAACCTGGTCGGCATGGCCAGCGTCCACCTGCTGCAGCGCGAGCCCGAGCAGGCGGCGGACATGACCGTGAAGGCCATCGACATCGCCCGGCGGGTCCGCTCCGAGCGGGTCAACACCCGCATCCGCAAGACCGCCGACACCGCCCTGCGCGACTTCGGGGACGTACCGGCGGTGGCCCAGCTCACCGAACGGCTGGCGTCGCACCTCCCCGAGGTCGCGGAGTCCGCCTGACCGCCGGCTGCACCATTCGTACAACCGTCCGTAGAACTGTCCGTAGATCCGTCCGTAGAACCGCTGAAACAAGAACCCCGGCCGCGGCCGCCATCCCGAACAGCCCGACTCGGCTCCCCCACGCCAGGTCAACCGGATGGCTGCCGCGGCCGGTCCTTTCTCCGGCATCACCCGGCTGCGGGGTTTACCGTTCGGCACGTATACAGAGCGCCGGACCCGCCGGGGGATCACAGTGGGGTCACGGCGTAGTCACGGCCGCTACCGCTGGGGTGTCGATTCACTTTGGTGTAACACGCCCGACTTGTTCGTCACGTCAACGAAACATCGAGCTGCACTGGCGGAAACCCGGCTTAGGCAATCTCATGGCGAAAACCGGCCCACGTACACACATCCCGCACGGGCCGTTCGGATGATGAGATGACGAGGAGACGCCGATGGCAGCAGGCCTCATGACGCTTGCCGCAGACAAGGTCACGCTCGATACCGGTAACACGGCGTTCATGCTGATCAGTGCCGCTCTGGTACTGGTGATGACCCCCGGGCTGGCCTTCTTCTACGGTGGCATGGTCCGAGTCAAGAGTGCCCTGAACATGCTGATGATGAGCTTCATCGCCATCGCGGTCGTCACGGTTCTCTGGACTCTTTACGGTTTCACGGTCGCCTTCGACACCGGAAACGCCTTCATCGGCGGATTCGACTGGGTCGGCATGCGCAACATCGGGATCACCGAGCTGTGGCCCGGATACACCATCCCGATCTATGTCTTCGCCGTCTTCCAGCTGATGTTCGCGATCATCACCCCGGCCCTGATCAGCGGCGCGCTCGCGGACCGGGTCAAGTTCACCGCCTGGACGCTGTTCATCGCCCTGTGGGTCACGGTCGTGTACTTCCCGGTCGCGCACATGGTCTGGGGCGCCGACGGCTTCCTTTACACCCACGGCGTGATCGACTTCGCCGGTGGTACCGCGGTCCACATCAACGCCGGTGCCGCGGCGCTCGGCGTGATCCTCGTCATCCGCAAGCGCGTCGGCTTCAAGCGCGACCCGTTCCGCCCGCACAGCCTGCCGCTGGTCATGCTCGGCGCCGGTCTGCTGTGGTTCGGCTGGTTCGGCTTCAACGCCGGCTCCTGGCTGGGCGCTGACGGCGTTGCCGCCGTCGCCTTCACCAACACCCAGGTCGCCACGGCCGCCGCCATGATCGGCTGGCTCGCCTACGAGAAGCTCAAGCACGGCTCCTTCACCACCCTGGGCGCGGCTTCCGGCGCGGTCGCCGGTCTGGTCGCCATCACCCCGGCCTGTGGCTCGGTCAGCCCGCTCGGCGCCATCGCGGTCGGCGTCCTCGCCGGCGTCGGCTGTGCCGCCGCGGTCGGCCTGAAGTACAAGCTCGGCTACGACGACTCGCTCGACGTGGTCGGCGTGCACATGGTCGGCGGCATCATCGGCTCGCTGCTCATCGGCTTCTTCGCCACCGGCGGCGTCGGCCAGACCGCCAAGGGCGTCTTCTACGGCGGCGGCTTCACCCAGCTCTGGAAGCAGTTCCTGGGTGTCGGCGTGGTCCTGTTCTACTCCCTCATCGTCTCCGCGATCCTTGCCAAGCTCATCGACCTGGTGATCGGATTCACCGTGAGCGAGGACGACGAGGTCGCCGGTATCGACCAGGTCGAGCACGCCGAGACGGCGTACGACTTCGCGGGCGTCGGCAGCGCGGCCCGTGCGGTCCTCTCCTCCCTCGACGGCAGCAGCGAGAGCAAGAAGGTGGACGCGTGAAGCTCATCACGGCGGTAGTGAAGCCGCACCGGCTGGACGAGATCAAGGAGGCCCTGCAGGCCTTCGGCGTACAGGGCCTGACGGTCACCGAGGCCAGCGGCTACGGCCGCCAGCGCGGTCACACCGAGGTCTACCGCGGTGCGGAGTACACCGTGGACCTCGTACCGAAGATCCGGATCGAGGTGCTGGTCGAGGACTCCGACGCCGAGCAGCTGATCGAGGTCGTCGTCAAGGCCGCCCGCACCGGCAAGATCGGTGACGGCAAGGTCTGGTCGATCCCGGTCGACACCGCGGTCCGGGTCCGGACCGGCGAGCGCGGACCCGACGCGCTCTGAGACACCGGGGCGCTGCCGGGAATTTCC
>Ga0307517_10000617_pt1 | contig 60765 bp, 68 predicted proteins | sample 23_EM_MG_FD_194515 | JGI IMG/M metagenome (GOLD analysis project Ga0307517, IMG submission 194515) | Populus trichocarpa ectomycorrhiza microbial communities from riparian zone in the Pacific Northwest, United States - 23_EM | ecosystem: Host-associated > Plants > Roots > Unclassified | place...
CACGGTGACATCCGCTCTAGTCTGTCCACTAAGCGAGGTCAATAAGGACTTATAGACTTAGGAAAAGGCGATACTTTGTTTATTTGCAACGTGATTCCTTTAGGTCATTTCTGTATCGGACAATTCGCAAACTTGGGTAGGCATTTCTCGATGTACTCGGTTAACCTTAGGGACTTGCTCCGAACGCGACGGTGGAGGGTTGTGAACAGCCAGCGTTGAAGTGCATGGCTTCCTGTAAGTTTAAGGGTTTCCCTGATTCCTGTAGGCAAAGGTAGTTGCTACTACAATCGGCTTTCGACATTTTCTCTAGGTGTGGTTGTCGAGGGTGCAACGAGTGCATTGCTTTTCCCTCTTCCTTTTTTCAACCACTTCTTCGGCAATTCCTTCATGAGCTTTCTTCCAGTCGGTATGCTCATCTTTGGAATTTTTACCGGTTTGCTTTGCAGTTGCTGCCCGTGGAGATTCCATCGAGAGGTATTATCCTTCCGAGGTTTGTTATCATTCTTTTTCTGGAATTTAGTGTTGAATCCTTTTTCTGACCCTTCTCGCTTGCGTTTTGGTGCAGGGTTGTGCGGGGTCGATATGGATTGCGATAGTTTTCCATGTTCGAGAAGTTCTTCCTCTTGTCTTCCAACTTCCCGCAGGGTCTCTATCCAGTGATCATCATCGTTGAACTTGAAGTGGGATAATCGACGAAGGACATCCTGCGGAAGTTTGCTTTCAACCTTAACCCTCCACGCTATTCCTGTCAGGCCGGCCTTAATGTTGAGATTTTCGAGAAGTAGAAGATAGGTATCGATTCTGCCTTTATGGATAATGTTATCCATTTCTTCTAGGGCTCGTGGTTCTTCTTCGATACCGATGTACCGTTTTATAATCTCTTGCCGAAAGCGTTCCCACGTGGAGTAGCTAGGGTCTTGAGTGTAACCACCTAAACCCCCCATGACCTTCCGGTATTTTTCCGAAAAAGGTGCTACCTTATTCCCCTTGGTCTTCCCTAAGGCAAATACGATGCGATGCGAGTGGTTCTCCCATTGCGTAGGGTTGCGATCAAAGTAATCCTCACATGCCGTTAACCAGTTTCTTACGTCTTGGTTATCTTCTCCTTGAAAAAAATAAGAAGGTTCCGCAGTGTTTTTCGTCGGTCACTGAGAAGTACTAAGACTCAGCATGAATTCCAGCATTGCTCTAGTACGAAGAGAAGCATCTCTTGGAAGCGATGGTCTTCGAGCGTTGCATTCCAGACCTCCGTCTCTCCTGCCCCTGCCATCTCCTCCATTCTTGTCATTATCATCATCGTCATCGTCATCTGGGTCAGGGTCTCCTCCATTATTTCCTGGCGGAGGTGGTGGTTGGTGGTTTCCTCCTCGATCAACTTCCTTTCCCTTATTTTGTCGGGGAGTTGAAGCTGATTCTTTGTCAGGGTTGATACCATCCGGTGGTATCCAAGGGTTTTGTTGGCCTCGGTTAGAAGGGCCGGGGTCACCGTTACCACCATCCGTTGGTCGAAGGGTATAGTGAGGTTTTTCAGCACGATCGATTCTTGCAGTTAAGGTCTGTATCAAGGCTTGAAATTTGAATCGCTGCTTATCAAGGAGATCTCTTGCTTCTTGACGATCCTTTTGTTGCTAAGCGGCAGCATCGTCTTTTTGTTGCTTTAGTAGCTGATCCGCTCGTTCCTCGTGATCATAGAGGATTCGTTGTCAAGTAACGTCCTGGTCTTTGAACTTATCTTTTGGTTCGAGAACTTCACATTCCAGAATTTTATCTCGGTCTTCTGTCAATTCCGCATCCTCTTTTTGCTTTGCTTCTTGTTGTCTAAATTCTCCAGCTGTCTCAGCTGTTACACGTTCTCGCTCAACTCACGTTGCCCCTTCCAGCGTCAACAATGCTTGCCTAGCATCGCTTAACTCCTTGTCGACAATTGTTTCGCCCTTTGCTAACCGGGTTTGTAGCAATTGTAGGTTGGCGTACTGTACCCTAGCATCGTCCGATAACGCTTCGAGAGCTATTTGACTTTCGTCATGGCTCTGATGTATTGTAGACGAGATATACTGGAATGCTTGGCAATTTGTCGTTTAAGGAGTTCAGTAGGATGCGTGGGGTTTCTCGAGTGTTGTCTGGAATTTGAACGGGAGGTAGACTTTCCAACCTGGAAAGGTGCACTTGTGGATTGACTCATTGCTAATGAGCTAGGTCCAGAGGGAATCGTGAGAGGTCCAGATGATGGGGCTAAAGATGAAGCAAGAGGAGTCGTGCTTTCATTATCCATAGGATCATCTGGTGATTCATCACGGGAGGCGGCTTCGAAAGGAAAAGGTGAACCAGGTTGGTTTTCCGTCATTTTGATTTAACAAACCTGATAAGAATAGGTTTTGGTCTTTCGCCTTTTTGAAGGAAAGGGGTGACGAATGGGCCCGTATTTTGTATTCCACCAGTTTTGTTCAAAGGAATCGATATATTCCTGGTAGTTTTTTGCGATTTGATCTAAGCGATCAATAGAAGGAGATTGATGGATAATGGTCTCCAGGGTTGACGATCGGGATGCAAGGGTTGGTGGGGGAGAAGGAGTGGAGCACGGTAATGTAACTCCGCCTTCTGACTCTGGTTCCCAATCGTCCAAGGGTTCTTCTGTTGGTTGAGATGCGTCAATGGCAATCTCAGTATGGGTTTCGAGGATGAAAAAAAGGTAATATAGGATCAGACAGGCAATCAAGTCTGATAGCATGAGGTTGGGTATGAGCCTTGGTGACAGAAGAATAACAATATAGTGTTACGGGGTAGCTAACACGGTAGGATTCCGAGCTAACTAGGCCAAGGATATTCGAGACAACAGATTAATAGTCAGGAAGGCTCGTTGGTAATTGTTTGATAACGGTAAAGTAATAAAGTGTAGTCAAATATCAAAGAGGTAGAATATAACTCGCTAACTTGTTATATTGTTAAGGTCTCTTCTCCGTTGCTTGATGATTTTTCAACCACCCGGAGAGAGTCCTCTATTTATACTAATGTTCATGCTCCTTCGACTTTTCTAGTAAAGATGTATCTTCTTAACAATTCAGTTCGTCAGAACAAAGTGCGAACACCGTGTGACCCTAAAAACTTGTCCAGTTCAACTTAGAGAATCTCCTGAACTGCTATTTTATCTGAGGGGGTCCCCACTCCACCAGTAGACAGTCTTCGATCTCTTCGTTATGATAGACTATAAATGAATATGCAGCCCAAATGCCTATATACCAATAGTAGTATGGAATATGGAGTGATCAGTTCCGATATCCAGCTATCAAAGTATTATGCAGCTAATCGCATATACAACTAGAGAATGAGAGGAGTAGTAATCTCTAAACATCGTTCCAATCAGTTAAACATATCTTGAAACGTGCTCTCATTCAGTATTCCGAGTCATCTTCCAGATGCCTCTGTGAAGCTCATAACTCCGGAAACTTGGGTTCGGGGATATGGTCATTCTTTGAAGCCATATACCTCACTTTTTATTAGGTAAGCTATTCCCGCTAGGGTAATAAAACCCCATAGAAACAAATAGAAGAAAAGGCTAGAAGTTTTTTTATGATAATAATATTATTATATTATAGTATTTATCATAACTAGTATGAAGCTAACTGGATGGTTTACATGGACTACATATAAAAGAGTATACTATATAGCAACACCTTCCTCACTGCGCCATGATTTTTGGGGTCCTGTATAGTTTTATATACCGTGAAATCTCCAATAATTAGCCTATGTGGTATGTCGTGGTGAATTTCCAACCTTGGAAAAGAGGGGAAAGTTATAGCAAAAAAGGAGCTGCATAGTCCCTCTGAGAAACATAAAAAAAGTTAAAAAACACCAGACCTTACCGGAGGAGACAACTCCAACGACATAGCACAGAGTTCGATTATTTGAGGTTTTACAGTACCACATTCAACCTAGATATATAGAAAGCTTCCAACGGGGCTATGGGGGGTGGGTTCAGATTTTTTTGCTTGCTCTCGGACCTTTGTTCTACAACTCGCAAGTATTGCACTCTATGGACTCAACCAGGAGAGCTTAGAAAAGAATTAGCAAGCTGTCTGAATGGCAAAACTACGATGCTGAGGAGGTTTATTTTGTATCTCCCTCTATTGGCGCCTGCGGAGCAAGGCTCGAAAATTCCCAACCGGCATTGCTCTAGTAGTGGCCAGCTCTTAGATGTCGTGCCAGAACGTGAAATCATATGAGCCTTTCTCTTTTTTTGTCCCAAATCCACTGGGTGTAGTGGATCTGGCTCTATCAGAAATTTAGGTCATCTCTTCGTGTCCCAATCTTCAGTTCTAAGGGCCACAAGAGGCAGTAGGTACCGGTTATGTGGATGAAGGTTAGAATTCACTGGGGATTGTCAACTAGCCCTCAGTTCAATACTTCTGTGAGATAGGGGACCAAGGCAATAGCTGAGAACTACAGGGTAATAACTTGAAAGGCACCACATACTCTTCAGCAATTTGTCTCAAAGCCTACACCGGGTACAAACTGCTTCCCAAGGTACTCTCCATTAGAGCAGCAAGCTAATATCTTACAGCTCATGAAAATTCGTCATTGATTCTGTATCACAAAGTCCACAACCCAAAATGGTTCTTCCGACACCAGTTTCCAGACCCAATCTAGCAAACAAGGGGAATTTTCAAAGGAATAACCCCCAACACTGCCTCATTGAAAACAATTCAAATCTTGGAATCAGTTAGAGAACTACTTTGGGTAGGGCCTTGCTAGAGTACAAATAAAGGAAAAGGTCAAGACTGAGTTCATGGTGTGCAATCATAGTATTTAACTAACTTAGTGCAAAGCTAATTGGAGAGTTTGCACAGGGCTCGATATAAAAGAGTACAGTATATAGCAATACCCCTTCCATTAAACCCATATATTCCATTAAACCCATGTCTTCCTCACTACCTCATAATCTGTAAGAGGTTTGTAGAGCTTTATATGCAAGTTTCATGCTAGGTACCAACTTGCCTCCCCTGTCTTTTGTCATAAATAAAGAGAATCCTGTCTGATAGCCGTTAAGGTACAATAGCTAGTTTGGTGTACGCCTGGCAAAAGGTCCATGGAGATTGCTTTTTAGAGTCCTGCCATCTTGGATGCTAAGCAAACTCTGTATGATACCTGTATCGTAGTTTGGTCCACAACTATCATAGTAATAGAGCCCCATAGCCGGATGTCAGGTTAGGGCATACTAGTTAGTGGGAGTGGGACTGTTATCATACTATGTCGAGTGTGACTGGTGTTTCTGGTATTTGTGTCACACTAGCACGCCCACTGTGCAAGTAGCCACCACAGACTGCATTTAATCTCATCTGTGCTCCTTTCTCTGTACAACATAGTTCACCTTTACACCAAACAACTAACACACTTCAGTTTGCCTATCCTACCTTTTGTCCTGGGCTTCTCATAACGCTAGCCTTACAGTAGCCTCATAGCAGACCTTGTCTGGTGGCCATTTTCCCTACGATGGACCAGACCTCTATTACATAGTAGGTTGAGAGCTTCTCATCAACTATCTCTACTCCAACACCATCAGAGTAGTTTCTTCCTTTCTTCCTACACTATCAGCGAGTTCACTGCTAATGCTTAACACTAGATTGCCATCAGCCTGTCTATTTAGAAAGGAGCATCCCCCTATTGTACATAGAGAGAACCAGGGCCACTCTAGCCTACGATGTAAAAGAAGAGTCTATGACAAACCCACTCTGTGGGAACATCCCCCCAATGTATATAGAGAGTACCAGGGCCGCTCTAGCCCACGATGTAAAAGAAGAGCCTATGACAAACCCACTCTGCGGGAACATCCCCCCAATGTATATAGCGAGTACCAGGGCCGCTCTAGCCTACGATGTAAAAGAAGGGCCAATGTCATACCCACTGGTTGGGAACATCACCTCATTTAATGTAGGATTAGCATGCATTAGGAAGGGGTAAGTTTCTTTTGTTTAAAGTTTTTTTTAGCCCATAATATAGGTGAATGCCATTAGTTTTCCTGTAGCTTGCCACAAATAAACTATAGGACTTAAAAAAAAGATCCAAGTTTTATATATTACCCACTAGTATAGATTTGAAACTGTGACATATGATTTCAGCAGATTCTCATAGGCATTAATGTTCTCTGAGAGGGCAAAAGTGGATATCTGGCGCAGCAAGGCCATTGGACTGGACTTCCCTATTCTCTTTGAGTACAGTATGGACTTGAATAAACAATCTTTCTACTAGCGTAGGTTGTGCTAAATTTTCTCCTCCGCAAAAGAGCGCGAAAAACATATCAAAAAGCTGCTCCCTGAGACAAAATAAAAAACAAAAAACACCAGACCCCACTAAGAGGGTCAACACCAATGTCCTATCATAGAACAAGGATTGTCCATTCCAGTCCGTCTTGACAAACTATATCACAATACCAAATCCCTGCAAACTCTCTCTTCTACTCGAGTAACATTACCGTAAGACTCAAATAATCAAACCTGGCACCACAACACAGGTAGCGTTGTTGGCACGAAGTTATGGTGTGAATCGTCTAAAGCGTGTACCAGTGGTGTTGCCAAATGTAATGCTTTATGTAATTAGGGCTAGATTATTTAATAAGGCAAAAATCATTTCTGGAGGTCAGTTGTTCAAGTCTTGAACAAAGTTTACTTATTATGGTATTGTTTTTACATCAATTATTTCCATGGAAGTAATTCTCCACTTATTTAATAACAGTTCAATTTTAATTCCACGAAGAGTGTATTATAGCTTATATATCATTGGATTAAAGTACCTTGCAGTCTAACAAGTTACATGACAATGTGAGTGCCAGTTGTAGTTTCTAATCAGAAGATTTTCATACACCATGGACCCATATGGCTATATTCGGTCTATCACTCAGGAGAGGATTGAGGTCATGGTAATAGTTGAAGCTATTGCCTATGGGTGCTCAATTGTTTAATTATTATTGTAATATTTCTTGAACAAATTTTACAAAATGTACAAAAAAAATAAACTGATGTCGAGACTTGAACTGCAGCCCTTGAGAAATGCTTTTTACTCTATTAGGGATCCTAACCCTGATTACATAAAGCATTACATTTTGCAACACCACTGGTACACGCTTTAGACGATTGGCACCATACCAGAGTTTGTGCCATGGCACGACCCTCCAAATCGATGTGCCCAACACGGCACAATGTAGTGCCCAGGCAATATATGTACCAATAAAATGACTTTGCAGGAAGAAGAAAAGGAGAAACTCTCTACAAGCCCAATTCACATTGAATATCCCCCATTTGCATCTATGTAAGTTCTCACTGGGCTGAAGAACTTCAATATTTGCTTCCTCAATTGCGCAAAGAGAGCTACGACGATGGAATTGTGGAAGGTTGTGCCATCGGCCACTCTCACCACACTCTGGCACAAGGCACTTCAAGTGCCAACAACGCTAAACACAGGAGTTACCTTTGCTGGTATGATTTGCCTCTTTTTCTTTTCTTCCCTATCTGGATCTCGGGCTAAAGGGCTCCGTTTTTGCTATATCATAATGTGCTCAACGACAAACCTTTTGTCCAACACTATTTTCCACCTGTGTTCTCAACTCTCCGGGGTCCCTGTAGGGCCCGACTGGTGACTTCCACAAGTCCCGAACAGGACGGGATGGCAAAATGCAGTTCACTGTCATTATGGAAACCTCCGGATGGCAGTCATTCTGGGAGATGATGGGCCCTGAATGGTGAGACAAATTAGTGATCAGAATTACAGGGGACTGCCAGGGACTGTGGGGGACCGCACGTGATGGCGGGGAGCTGCCACGCAACTACGAGTAACTGCCAGTAACTGCCAGTAACTGCCGGTAACTGAGGGGAACTGAGGGGGACTCAGAGAGGCTAAGGGGGGGGACCACGGGGGGACTACGGGGGACTATATATCATTCCACTCTATCCTCTTTCCTTGCACCTGCCCTGCTCAGATAGAGAAATTCATCGAATAATATCTAAGATAGGTTAATGCAATCTAGTAGGGATAATAGGTGTAGAATCCTTCCCACTAGATAGAGCGAAGCGAAGAGAGTAAAAAAACAAGCTTGCAATAAAAATCCTATCATGTTACGATCCTCCAATTCTTAATTTTCTTATTTCTATTGCTTCATTAAACAATGACTACCTTCATTTTTGAGCACCATGTTTAGTGCCCGTGGTCCCCCTCATAAAGCTTTGAGCTTCATGCATTAACACACACCTTTAAATCATATACTACTATAGTGGCATACACAACTTGCGGTCTTGCATTGTAATTTAGTTCATGAGTGGGTATCCTTCAAGCACTATGTTCTCTGGTGTTTGGTGGTGGTGGGTAATATTGACAGGGACAACAGTTTCCGGCATGGCATGAAACATTTCCACAGCCAAGCATAAAACGTTTCCTGTGAGAGACAGCAGGGCTATAGTTTTTTGGGCCAGGTTGCAAGACAGGTTTGGGAAAAGACGGGGCCGGACCGCTTAAAGCCATCTCCAGCTGCCCACCTTCAGGACAGGCTTACTGTCCCGTTAAGAACACTGGGTTCCCCATACGATACAATGTGGCAAAAGAGTCAGCATTTTCAAAGAAATATCCTCCAATGCTGCCTGTTGAAAACAATTGAAATCTTAGAATCAGTTACAAAGCCTGGGTAAACCCTATAGAAACAAATAAGAGACAAGGCTAGGAGTGTTTTTATGATAATATTATAATATTATGATAGTATTTATCATAACTAGTATGAAGCCAACTGGATGGTTTACATGGACTACATATAAAAGAGTATAGTATGTAGCAACATACCTTCTATTAAACCCATACCTTCCTCACTGCCCCATGATTTGTAGGGTTCTGTATAGTTTGATATACCGTAAAATCTCCAATAATTAGCCCATGTGCTATGTGGTCGAGAATTTCCTACCTTGGAAAGAGCCGAAAGTTACAGCAAAAACAGAGCTGCTTAGTCCCTCTGAGAAACATAAAAAAACCAAAAAACACCAGACCTTACAGGAGGAGGCAACTCCAATCACATAAGCACATAGGCTAATTATTCGGGATTTTACGGTACAAGCTGCATGTTATGTAGTATGATACCAACTCTCCTCCATCACATTGCACCTTTGATAGATGTAATCCTATCTGATAGTTGTTAGGATATGATAGTGGACTTAGGGCACTGGCACTACTGGTAGAAGTGCCATGATGGTTGTTTTGTAGGGCCCTGCTGTCCTGTGTGTTGAGTGTGATACACTCTCTACCTGTATTTACCCTATAACTATGATATTATGATACCATAGTAATGAAGTAACCCCATTGTCGGACATCATGTTAGGGCACACTAGTAAGTGGGAGTGGGACTGTTATGACATTATACCATGTCAAGGGTGACTGGTGTTTCTGGTGTTTGTGTGATAGCGGGCCCCGGCCCACTGTGCAAGTAGCCACCAGTAACTCTATTTAATCTCAACTGCACTCCTTTCTCTATACAACATAGTTCACCTTTACACCAAACAACTAACACACTTCAGTTTGCCTATCACACCTTTTGCCCCAGGCTTCTCATGATACTAGCCTTACAGCAGCCTCATAGCGGAACTTGTACGGTGGTAGTTTTCCCTCCCAGTGGGCTAGACCAGACCTCCATCACATGATATGTCAAGAGCTCCTTGTCAACCATCTCTACTCCAACACCACTAGAGTACTTTCTTCCTTTATTCCTATACTATCAGCAAGTCCACTGCTAACGCTTGATACTAGATTTCCATCTGCCAGCACCTCCCTGTTTAGAAAGGTGAATCTTGCTATTGTATATCAAGAGGACCAGGACCACTCTAGCTCATGATGTAAAAAAAGAGCCAATAACAAACAAGCCCACTCTGTAGGAACACCCCCCAATGTATATAGAAAGAACCAGGGCCGCTCTAGCCTACGATGTAAAAGAAGAGCCAATGTCATACCCACTGGCTGGGAACATCACCTCATTTAATGTATTAGTTTTCCTGTAGCTAGCCACAAATAAACTATAGAACTTAAAAATAAAAAACATTAAAGTTTTATATTACCCACTGGCATATTTGAAACTGTGACATATGATTTGGGCAGATTCTCATAGGCATTGATGTTCTATAAGGGGGTGAAAAGTGGATATCTGGCGTAGAAAGGCTATTGGACAGGACTTTCCTGTCCTATTCGAGTACCGTAGGAACTCAAATAAACCATCCTTCAACTAGGTAGTCCTAAATTTCCTCCTCCGGAAAAGGGGGCGAAAAACACCAAATATCTGCCCCCCGAGACAAAAGAAAAATAAGAAAACACCAGACCCCGCCAAGAGGGGCAACTCCAACGTCCTAGAACAAAGGATCGTTTATTCGAGTTCTCATGGTAACATTATCCATGCCCAATAGTCTACCTAGCCACGCGCCCCCCCTCCACCCGCACCTCCAGGATCGCCTCTCTCTCATCAAGGCACGCAACAACTCGACCGCTTTTTTTCACTTGTCAACCACCCAAAATCCAAGCAATCTCGTGACTTGAAAACATTCACTGACCCCAGAAATATCCGCCTGTGCCTTCAGAGTACGGTACCGTCAGTGCCAAACAGTCGTAATGTTACACAGATGCCGTTCCACGCGAAACGAGGCCCGGGATGTTGGACCGGTAAGTCCTCCCACAAAGGTTATCACCCCAGCAGGCTAAACCCCGGTTACGTGAAGTACTGATAGCAGTAATTTTAACTTGGGGTCGTTAGCCTAGCGCCCCTGAAGGATCGGCACCACCTGCATGACACTGCTCGTGATTTGACCAAGAGGGCTTTATTCCAGGAGGCTCACCATATCAGGCCGTTTCATGAGTATCTCTTGGCATTAAACGAACGGAGGTTGCGCTTCGAGTATACTCGTATAATATCGCCATCGTCCCCAGGGGATAGAAAGTTTATTCGTGGGATGGCCGTAACCATGATATCTATTCCTGTAATTGATATTCCCTTGGTTTCGGCCACGGATACTGTAGTATGCAATACGATAGTCCTCCGGGTGCGATGCCTATACTACTAGTACTATGGCGCCGTAAGGGATATATTCCCAATACCGGTACTCAAGTACTCGTACCTGCTCAGCCATAACTGGGTGTGATACCCCCGCGGGGCATGGTCTAACAACAGAACTACCAGTATTCTACTCGATTTCGAAACCCGAGCTTCGGGGCCTCCGATCCTCGCATGAACCATCCACAGATCCCTGGTAGCCCCACCGTGCTTCCCACCCTCGGCATGGCCGATACCAGTCCCACAGCGGTGAGACCGATTGGCAAAACCATTGATGAGCGAGAGAGAGAGAGAGAGAGAGAGAGAGAGAGACGTGCAAGCAAGCTCAACCGACCCACCACACCCAAACAGTCCACTTTTAAGCCTCTCAATTAAGCAATCACCGCCCCCCCCTCCCCCCTCCCCCTGTCCCCCGCTGCATTTCCCTAGCCAAAACTGGTCGAATACGACCTTCTAGGATATTCTATAGGAGGGGTCGTTACACAAGATATAATAGAACATGCCCCTTCTCCACCCCGGGAGGCAGTAGCGGTAAGTGCGATTTTGGGTGGCTGCAGGTACTGCTTGTAGGGGAGAAAAGTTTGTTTATCATGGATTGCGATTCCTCCTCCCTTCTTCTTTTTTCTCCTTCTCCTCTTTCCCACGGAATTCTTGATGAAAACAAAAATCGAGAATTCGTCATGGTCCTTAAAATACCGGTTTTACTATGCTGCACGCTGCTAGCGTCTATGTCTTTGGCACGGCGCGGTGGGGGAAGATCTGGTGGTTCAGGCAGTAGCAGCGGAAGTGACAGCTCTTCGGGGAGCAGCGGAGGCAGTGGTGGCTATAGCTACCTCCCTCAAGGTTCCGACGATGCAGTAAAAGCCCAACAGACGGACCTCTACCTCATGTCAGCGACATACTACAACGGATCAATCACGATCACGCATAGGCTTTTCAATACATCGAATGACAACGCAGGCTGCTGGAATAACAATCTGTGGGAGAAGACGTACACCTACGACGGGGTACTAGCCATCGGTCCGAAAAGATCCATAAACGACACGAATCCACTATACTTCTCTCTGCGAGGCTTCGACCCCACAGCAACAGAAATTTTAGGAACAAAACAGGAGTTCCTCCGCCTAACCTCGACGACACTGGGAGAACTAGAAGAACAGAAACGAGACAAAAGGTTCGGGGGCATACCAGCAGCCCCAGGAATGAATACCGAAGAATTCAAAGTCCTCTGGAACGTCTCCCTAGCCCAGAACGCCACCACTGTGGACGATAAAGGCACAACACTGATAGACTCCTGGGACCTCTCAGCAAACTATATCCACAAGCCCCTCCCCCGGCAGGAAATTCTCACTCCGAAGCGGATATTCAAATACTCCACCTCCTTCGTTACGCTCCCCGATATCTGCGTATCGGGATACGAGCTGGTTTCGGAGACGGAACCGAAATCCCCTTACGGTTCCCCGGCCAGTGGCAGTAGCGTTGGGATTATGTATCCCGACCTAGGTGCGCGCATCGATATTCAGGGCGTCGGCACGGACAGGGTGTTCTTCTCTATGGATAATAGCACGTTTGGACAGCAGCCATTGGGGGTTTCGGCGCCGGCTATCAGAAAGTATACGCCCGAGAAGCCGTGGGAACATGTGGCGCCCTGGCAGAATATTAGGTCATTGGATTTCTACGAAGATATGCTGAATGCTAGCGCTGTTGTTAGTATTAGGTTTGAGGGGGTGAAGTATGGGGAGAAGAGTTCAGAGATGCAGAATGTCACATCGGTAGAGGCGTTGGCGTGGGTCGGTGCTGGGAATGCGCCGCGGAGTGGAGTTAGTGTGATTGTTCTGGTTGCTGGCTCTGTCGCTGGGTTTTTGGTTCTGACATGAGAGGGATTGTGATCTAAGCGTTTGGCGCCTTCTCTCATGGGCTTATGTTTTATGATGGATTTGTCTCGTTCCTTGATTTCTTGCAGCAACATTTATATTCGGGTTCAAAATACGTAACTAATCATTCGGCATATTCCGAGCTCTTAAATTTTAGCTTCACTAGAAGCGGTGCACGTACCTGTAAGGTGTTTATTTTGGCAGCATACAATGCCGCCGTTGGGGGGACAGTTGTCCAATGATAGCTCTCCTGAGGAACCCAAGTCAGAGAATCTCACTCGGACTTGGCAAGTCCCGGTCTTTTTCCCTTGCCTGAGTCGTAAATTGTTTATCACACCCCCAGATCAGGCCCTGAGCCAAATGTCTCTTACAAGGTGGATATCTAAGCCGGCTGATTCTTTAAATCCCGGAACCGGGCACGGGACCGTAATTGGGCACCTCCCCCCGATTTAGCCATCCGATTGTATTTGGAATGGGAGAGGCGACAGCAGACAGAGGGGATGCTCGTGAGTAAGAGAGGTATCTCCTTGTAGTATGTGAAGTTCCGGACCCAATCGGTCATGTGCCCATAATGGCGGCTGCCGGTCTACTTCTGCCCCTACCGTATGATTACTATTCCGATCTCATCCTGCCGGATAAATACTTGGTATCTAATCTCGCAAACAAACACATCAAACTTTGTCCCATAAGACGAATAAAGCGCCATTTTTCCTATCTTTCGTCGCACCGCTCGCTATAATACAGTGCCTTCCAAGCCAAACTACAGTAGAATCAGTTGGGAGACAGCACCAGAACACCCTATCGTCAAGTACTCGGGGGAGGGAGGTCATTAAAGCCGGAAAACTATTCCTACTATACTGATCCCATACAATTCTCTACTGGGACAGGGGCCATGTCTTCTAGTTTTCAATGGCCCTCCCGAGTAAAGAAGGACTTTTAAAGGTGGACCCTCGATAAGCATGCCAAGACTCTTTTTTCTTCAAAAAACCCGCATATTAGTTTTTTCTTTTTGCCACCCTCCGTACTTCCCTCACCCCCCCGCTTCCTTGGTAGTTATTGAAACTAAACCTATCGTGACTTAATAACTGATAAGAACTAGCTTCGGAGCTCCTTCGTCACAACCTTTCCCCTTCAAACTCTTTTGCGGAAGGGCGAACAAACAAACGAACAAATTCACAGACGAAAAAACATGGCGGAAGAAACAGCCCAACAGAATCCGCTCCTTCATGGACTAGTTGATATCGGGAGGTGGGCGTTTTCTATTCCAGCTACTAGCTGCTAACAAAAAAGGGAAAAAAAGACAAACATTGAGAGAGGAAACTATTTAATAGTGTGTGTTCGTTTGCTAACAACTCGAATCTAGCAACGGCGTCCGTTTCTCCATCTCAAACCTTGACCCCGCAACAGCCCGTATAATGCCCACCGTCTTCCAGGACCGTGCTGCGATCTCGCTATACGATGCACAGTTCAGCGGGACGACAAAGTCCCCCATCTCCAATGAGGTCATCGGGCAGATCCTGACCTCCATGCGACGCTTCAAGTCCGTCTGCAGTGACTTTGGCGTGCCGGACCAGAATGTCCGCGTAGTTGCAACTGAGGCCACGAGGGAAGCCCAGAACTCTACCGAATTTCGCAACAGGATTACCGAAGCCTCGGGCTGGGATGTGGAGCTTCTTTCCAAAAGCGAGGAAGCGAGAATCGGAGCCGAGGGTGTTGCGAGTTCTATTGGGAGTGTGACCGGCCTCGTCATGGACCTTGGTGGTGGGAGTACGCAGCTTAATTGGATGAGGAGTGAGAAGGGGGTCTGCCGGATGGCGGAGAAACCAGTCAGTATGCCCTATGGGGCTGCAGCACTGACGAAGAGGATCGAAACGGCAATAGATGGAACTGCTATAGGGCTGCTAAGGGATGAAATGAAAGGGAAGATTTCGGAGGCCTTTATCTCGTTGCAAATACCAAGGGATTTGCAGCAAGATGCTGAGGCCGAGGGTGGATTTACCATGTATCTGTCTGGCGGAGGATTCAGAGGGTTTGGATACTTGCTATTGGATCAACACGATATCAAACCCTATCCCTTGCCTATCATCAATGGGTTCAAGGCACCTGGGAATGCGTTCTCAAGCCTGGCAGATCTGCACTTGGATCCCGAGCTGAGTGATCGCTTGGATGAAAAGTTTAGGATATCCGGCCGCAGAGCAAGACAAATTCCTGCTGTGGCATTCCTGATCAATACACTGATCGAAACCCTCCCCAAAATCAAAACCGTAATTTTCTGCCAAGGTACCTTCCGCTCCCTTTTTCCTCCAATCATTACTTCATTGACAAACAAATCCAGGCGGCGTCCGAGAAGGTGCCCTCTTCGAAAAGCTCCCTCAAGAAATTCGAGCTCAGGATCCACTCCTCGTGGCAACGGTCCCCTTCGCTCCTAGGTCTGCTAAACTCGTCGGTCACCTCCTGAACTACGGCCTCCCCCGCTCGGCCCCCTACATCATCCGTTTTGAGACCGCACCAGCCCTCTCAAACATGCTCATCTACCACTCCAATGTACCCAAAGAATCCCGCGCCTCCTGCGGTCTGCACAGCACCACAACTGGAATTCTCGCCAGCGCCCACGGCCTGACTCACGAGACCCGTGCCCTCCTAGCACTTTCTCTGTGTGAACGCTGGGGCGGAGAAGTCTCCGATTCGAACCTCAAGACTCGTTTGCAAGACCTAGTCGGCCCGGAGTTGGCTTACTGGGCACGTTATTTGGGTGCTATAGCTCGTGTCGTGGGAAACGTGTACCCGACTGGAATCATCGGAGAGGAGAAACTCCGCTTCTTTGCCACGGATGAGATGGCCAACACGGGGGCTATCATACTCAAGGTCGCGATTAGGGAGGACGACCCGGCGACCTGTGCTATCATGGTCATGGATAGTATCAAGGGCCTCGCAAAAGTTGGGAAGAAGAAGAAAAATAGGGATGGGTTTAGGAGGAAGGTGACGTTGAATTTGGTGAGGGATTTGGAGTAATGATTTGTTTGCGGGTTTTTCCTTCCCCTCTGAGGGGGCCCGGTAAGCAACGGCTTCTACGTTTGGCATGAATGAGGGAGAGCGGGGCAGGTGAAGAACGGTGGTGGTGGTGGTTAATGTGGTCTTGAGGATGGCTGGGCTCTCTTTAATGATTGTTTCTTTAGTCTAGGATATCAGTCTCGGTATCCGGTTGTCGACTAATGCCGCGAGGTTTCTGGCGACATGATATCATAAGTTGTGCTAGGGGTTAGACGACAGTATCGTATCGCACCGTATTAAACCATGAATCTCCTGGTGACTACAAGTGTCATAAGTTATCTATGGAACACCAATTGCTCGTATACCCACAACGCAGCAACAGACCCACCATGTCCAAACCCCAGACGTTTTCCAATATTTCCCTCCGATCCGCAAGAAAAAGGAAAGAAAAAAGAAAAAACCCTCCAGCACCAAGCGAATAAACTACAGCACGCAACACACAAAGAAGAAGAAACGCCATCCCATCGAGAGCCATAAAATAGAAATAAAAATGTCTGTACAAACTTCCCTTTTCCTCCCTTCCGATGTCATGTTCACTTCTTCTTCTTCCCGGCCCCCGATCCAACAGCGGCGCTCTGCTGGCTCTCGCGCATGGCAGCCCTAGCCTGCCTACTCCCGCCAAGCTTGGGACCTCTCGGCTTCTTATTCTCGTCGCGCTTCTTCTTCCCGTCGCCGCCGCGACGCCGGCGACGGGTCATTAGCGCGTCGAGGAATTCCCGACGGAATTTCTCGGCGATGCGGTCGTCGGCTGCGCCTTCGCTTTCGCGTTGATCTTCGGTTGGGTCTGGGTCTGTGTACATTTCCACTTTGAGAAGAAAAAAGACAACCGTTAGCTCAGTGTTAAGTGTGTGAGGGAGAGGGGGCGTACGTCTGCTCTCTTTAAGGACTTCCTCGACAAGTTTATCTCTTTGTACATCTTGGCTATTCCTGCGTCGGCGGTTCTTCATTTTCTTCCGGTTGGGGATGTTGTTGGCGGTTGGTGTGTTGGGCGCGGTGGAGGGGTCGTCTTCGATTTCTTCACCGCCTTGTAGGCGGCGGGTGGCCTCCTTAGTTCTAGCTATGTTGTGTTTTTTCGTTTCCTCGCCGAGGTCCACTTCGTGGAGTTTCCCCAGTGTTGCGCCGCGGCCTTCGGGAACTACTGGTGTCCAGTATGCAGATTTGGTGCTCTCCTGACCGGTTCTACCACTACCACTACCACCAACCCCCCCTCCGCCTCTAGCACCAGCGTTCCCCCCTCCCACACCAGATCCGTCTCCGCCCCGCTCACCCCGCCGCTTACTCATTTCGCTCTCAATGTACGCCATCATATGCTTATCTACATCCAGAATCTGCCCTGTCTGATGCGTAAACCTGTTCACCACAGCCTCTAATTCTGCCTCTGTCACCGCCGCCCTGGCAGCAGCGTTCCCGTTAGCTCCAGAATCCTGCGCTGTGGCTTGCGGGGTGTGCCTTGGAGCGGAGACTTCCAGCCCTCTGAGTGCAGAGGTTCGCGCGATCTTCTTGCGGAGGCGGAGGATCTCCGTCAGACTAGGAGTTGGTTCTGAGCCTTCGGCGTTGGGGGATCGGGGGGGCGGGGCGGGCGGGATGGCAGAGGTGGTATTTGTTGTTATTGTTTGTGAGGGTTGCGATGGTGCAGCGGCGGTGGTAGTAGTAGGGGTAGCGATAGCGGTAGCGGTAGGCCCGTCATCGTCTTCCACCGGCCTGCGTCGGAATTTCCGGGATTTAGAGCTGGTTGTTGAAGTAAACGAGGGGAATTCAGCTGTTGCCCGTATGGCTGGTGCTATTTGGGAGGTGGTTGCGGATGCTGCTTCGACTTCCATTGTCGCTGTGCTGCTGACTTGTTTATTTGTTTGCCGTTGGAAGTTTTTTGGCGGAATTGGTAAAGTCGCGCTGGGTGGCGAGTGTTGAGGAGGGTTAGGTGGGTAGATGGATGGGGATGGACGGGAGGCGGATGGATGAATAGCAGCAACAGGGAAGGGAAAGGGAAAGAAAGCTGGATTGGCTTGGTGGTTTATGAGTCACGTGATATAGCCTCTCTCCTCTTTTCTTTGGACCATCGACTTTTAGACTAAATTTACTCGTAGACTAGCCTTGTGTGTGAGGATAGCTCGATTACATAAGTTTATCAATATGTAGGCTTTGTCAGCGAACTTTACTCGTCAACCATGCCGCCATGTGCTCCGTACTCGAGTACGGTAGACTGCCATATGCAGACTATGACCAGCACATAAAAACACAATGGTATTATCTTTTATAGGTACAGATGCCAGAAGTATACTGCCAAGGGAATTATGGGTATTGAGAAGGGTTCATATCCTCCAGGGAGTGGGTATGTATCCTGGGAAGTGCGCCCGCTACAAGTACCCTCATTAAAGGCATCTCTAAGTTACAGGCAGCATACTGGCAGCAGCCCTTGTATCTTGGGAAACGCGAGCGAGGAGAGACCCAACGACTCGAGCTTGACCATGGGCAGCACGACTATCCCAATAGCAACTCAGACATAATTCTTCAGAATTTTATTGAGTGTAGACAAGCTCCAATACTAATACCGATGTTGTAGTCATCTGGGTTCTCCTTCACTTCAGGGCCAAGTTAAACACATCGAATCTCTTGCTGCAGCGCCTGTTAATAAAGCCGGCCCTCCACCCAAAGTCGTCAGGAAATCCAAGCATGTTGAATTACGAGGATCTAGGGGTAAAAAAAACTTCCAACGACAATTTTAAAACTAGTCTCCTAAAGAATCCCTTTGCAAAGTCTCTGGTGTCTTTTATGGCATCTGAATCCTATTACCGAGTCCGGAATCAGCAACTAGAATTATCGCAGTGAGTTGTTTGGTAAAGATGCGCTCCAACCAGAGCTTTGTCCTACCGTATATGATACCTCCCCAGATGAAAACAAAAGTTGTAGACCAGCCCTAATCCACCCTTTATAATAATTATACCTAAGTAAATCACAATATTATTATCATAGTTCCCAATCTAATAATTTTAGATCAAGTTATGCGCAGGTGCGGGTTTTGGTTGTCCAGAACTATTACATAATGCCACCTCTACTATGATTAAGCACCCGGATCTAATCTGATACATCTAGATTTACGACACGATTAATTTTCGTCCGATAACCCCACCAACAGAGGGAGCAACGCCCACCTTTTACGATCCCTATTTTCCTTCTTTCACACTCGGGAAGCGAGGCCCATCGACTGAGATGATCAGAGCTCTTCCCAGATCGTGGACACTGTGTTCAAGATGTTTGCGAAAGAAAGTTCAGATCCGGAGGCTTGCTACCGCCGTTGAACCCGGTGCTCTGTCGTTGTCGGCGGCAAGAACTTTTTCACCAACGATCCACACTAATCCTGCTGCTGCGAAGGAAGATAAGATTCTTAGAGATATATTGTAACTCCCTCCCCTCTATTCCTTCAAATTTAGCACTCCTAATGACAATAAATGAATTCGACGGCTGATAAATCGTACTCAGTGACAATCCAGACGTCTGGAAGTCATTCAATGCGAAATCGCACGCACCCACCACTCCTCGAACGGGCTTGTTCCAGAACAAATACCTGACATCACCGGCCGGGTTCCAGAAATATGCGAATCGAACGTTGGAAAAAGCGCGGGCGCTCGTCGATAAAATTGTTAAAGCGCAGTCCCCGGAGGAATTACTGCGTGTTGTGAGGGATTTGGATAGGCTTAGTGACCTGCTGTGTCGAGTCATAGACATGGCGGATTTCGTCCGGTCCACGCACCCGACAATGGATATTGTGGTGGCGGCACGTGAGGCCTACGGACTCATGTACGAGTACATGAATATCTTGAATACTACTACGGGACTCCACTTGGCTTTAAAGAGGGCGCTGGAGAACCGGGAGGTTGTTGCGCAGTTGTCTGGTGAGGAGAAAAGCGTTGCGAGGATTTTATACAAGGATTTCGAAAAGAGTGGGATTAACCTCCCCGCTGCGGCACGGAAGAAGTTTGTCGAGTTGAGCAATCGGGTTGCGGAATTGGGGCCTGAGTTTACCAATGGGATGGCGCCACAGAAGAGCGTGCTCAAGTTTCCGAGCTCGAAACTGCGCGGGATGGATCCGCTGGTTGTTCGGGGGCTATCGAGTAAGGGGACTGTGACGCTGCCGACTGTTGGGATGCCGGCGAATCATGCTTTGAAGACGGTAGAGGATGAGGAGGTTCGGAAGGAGGTGTATCTTGCTTGCCACACCAGTTCCAAGAAGCAGCTAGGAATTCTGGAGGAGATACTGAGGACCAGAGCGGAATTGGCGCAGTTGGTCGGGTGTGAATCCTATGCGGAAGCAACGCTTGGAGATAAAATGGCTCAGTCGCCCGAGGCTGTTTTCAAGTTTTTAAATGCTCTGTTAGAGGCTAACAAACCCGCCGCTATATCGGAGAAAAATATCCTACAGAGTATCAAGAAGGAAGGAAGCGACATTCCATTACAAGCTTGGGATAAAGACTACTACACCGCGAAGCTAATCCATGCAATCCGCTCCCACCGCGGTTCATCCGACCTTCTCTCCTCCTACTTCTCACTGGGGACTGTGATGCAAGGCCTCTCGAGACTCCTAACAAGACTTTATGGCGTCCGCTTCGTTCCCCGCGAGACTTCCCCTGGAGAGACCTGGAACGACGACGTCCGGCGCTTGGATATCTTCGACGAATCCGACGGACACATAGCAGTAGTCTACTGCGACCTCTTTGAGCGCCGGGGAAAGAACCCAAACCCAGCACACTTTACTGTCCGTTGTTCCCGAGAAATCACCGACGAGGAGTACCTCGAGTCCGCTCTCTCCGGGGACCGTGAAGACGACGGCATGGCCTCTGCCCGGCGGGCGGACGGCAAACTCTACCAGCTCCCCACGATAGCACTAATCTGTGACTTCCCCCGCGGAGACCTAAGCAAATGCCCCACGCTCCTAAGTTTCCGCGAAGTCCAAACCCTGTTCCACGAGATGGGCCACGCAGTGCACTCCTTCCTGGGGCGCACAAGCCTTCACAACGTCTCGGGAACCCGCTGCGCAACCGACTGGGCTGAGCTGCCCAGCGTATTAATGGAGCACTTTGCCCGATCCCCCGCCGTCCTCTCCCTCTTCGCGCGCCACTATGAAACCGACGAGCCCGTGCCCACGCATCTCATCGCCGACCGCCTACATCAGGAATCCCTCGCTGAAGCCACTGAAACTCACGGCCAGATAATCCTAGCCCTACTCGACCAACACTATCACTCCTCACTCCCGCTCTCCCGCGACTTTGACTCCACCGCTGTATTCCACGAGATCAATCGCGCTTATGCATTAATGCCGGCTGGAGAAGGTACCAGCTGGCAAGGCTTCTTTGGGCATTTGTTCAGCTATGGCGCGACATATTATGCTTATCTATTTGACCGTGCGATCGCGGCAAAGGTATGGAAGGATGTGTTCGAATCGGAGCCGACCCGGCGGGAAAATGGAGAGAGGCTTAAGGAGGAGGTTCTCAGGTGGGGGGGTGGCAGGAGTGGGTGGAAGTGTCTTGCTGGAGTACTCGGTAAGAGGGAGCTCGAGGAGGGGGGTGAGAGGGCGATGATAGAGGTCGGGAGATGGGGGAGTGATCTGAAGTAATCTTGGGGGTTGGCGGTTAGGGTTTGATGCTCTCTTTTTTTTCCTGTCGTTTCTGCTTTTGTGGATGGGCGGTTGCTTACCTTGGGATTACACGGGGCTTTGTTCTTGTACAAGTACAATTTAGTTTAGACAGAAAATGTATGTTCCCCACCCATCATGTTCAGACACTCCACATGTGCTATCTATATTATGCACTAGACCGCTATAGCTACATCCACAACCTATATAGCTTGTACACAAATACGAGTAGACAGGCAAGTGCAAAACAAAAGAGTACTGACACCAACCGCGCACGGCCCCCTCGCGTTGGACCTCCAACCTCCAAGTCCAGTGCAACAGGTCACACGAGTGATCTCCCGTGATGCAGGCCACCAGCAACCCCCATACAAAATTCCAGTTTACCCGCCATCGCATACAACACTCCCTCCCACGCGCCGCGATACTCCAGAAGGTGTTCCAGAAGAGAAGACAAAATACCCAGGCGCAAAAAAAAAGGAGTCAAGCCCCCGCACTCACGCCACGGCATTCATGAAATAATCTTCATGCATGCACGCTCTCGACCCCCTGGCACCTCCAGCCCCGAGCACGTATCCTAACCGCACAACCTATTGAGCCCCATACTCCTGGAACATCTCCTCCAGTCCTTGGTTTTTTCTTTTCAGAGTCGGGGGGAAGAGTTGCGTTAGTATAATGACGATGTGGTTTCATCTTCTGCCGGTATTTTAAGCCTGGGAAAACATATATCCGTAGGTGAGGAGAATATATAAACGAGATGCCGTGGGTGTTTTTGCATGGTGCTGTGCACGTTAGTTAATACCGTCCCCCCCCCCCCCCCAACCCCCACCCTCTGACTGCGTTGGTGTAGCAAAATCGACTCCTCCTATCAACGGCCGCACCTACTCTATCAACGGAACAAGTATTCGTTTCTTTGAGGGGGGGGGGTGCTTTGCTATTGACCCGGTGTAAGGTACCAGGCATTAGTTATCCTCAGGCAACTATCGGAAGCCCCGTCCTAGGCTTAATTCCCTGCTGGTGATGATTGGTTTACTACCGAACGGTTTCTCCATGTGGGGGGGGGGGGGGACAGAAAAAATATGCTGGGGGGGGGTTGGATATCTACGGCAGCCTTCACCAATAAGGCTTCCGGGCCAGCGAGGAAGCTTAGGGTCCAGAGTTTGTCATAAGGAATCACTCGTTTCTTGGGCCTTCATGGTTGGAGTTAGTTGCAGTCGGTGGGTTTGTGATGGATGATAAGTATTTAGCCCCCCTAAATTACTCGTACATCACTGTTATACTATGGGCATGTGTGGCGGCCCGCTCTGCTCCGTTCATCGCCCGCTCCCCCCCCCCCTCCTCTAACCATCTATGTATCATACACAAGATACTCCACTCCCTTTGCCCGTTTTCTGCTTCCCTTTTCCCACCTCCAACCTCGCCAACCTTTCCAACCTTGCCAACATAAGAGTCTAAAACAGAATAAACTCCTAATATCCAGACCGCGATCCTACAAACAGTCCTACCGTCTCAAACCAAATAATATCACACTCACAAACATACGCTTAGAACGACACCTGCTAACATCCAGTCGCCCATCACACCCGGGACGTAATACGCAAAACCCCTTCGAGCTCCTCCTTCCTTCCTTCCTTCCCCCCCCCCCCCCCCGCGTGTCCAACCAACCCAAACACAAAACAGAGCACAGAAATTAAGCCCGTTATCGATATTATATATATATATATATATATACGGTACGTTTTTCCTCCTTTTGGGCCATACTTCTTCCTCACGCAGTTTTAGTCAATCCCCTAAAGTTAGGCCCTTTCACTACCTCCACTTCCTCCCCACCCCGCCGATTGGAGGATAGATACTACTGACATTATGCTTTATAAAGTTCTAGTACAGTACATCCTTTGGCTAGTAGAATTATATAAAAGGGTCTTGGCATTCCCTCTGGAAGGCGGTTATCTAACTAATATACTTAAGACTTCCATGAGTGCTGACGCTGGGATGAAGGAAATGGGGCTCCTTCCCGATTGCAGCTGGCGCGGGGCGGGAGAGGTTAGAGCGCTTGGATACGGCACTCATGGTCTACCCAGCCCGTGTTTGGACGGATGTTTTGAGAGCCACAATCACGTCCCCGAACAAGAAAGATACCATAGATGCAGAACCTAACGCCCTTCTACCACCGGACAAAAAATAAGGACTTGATATTCGGCGCAAAGCCATCGGTTTCGGCACACACATGCAACACATGATATCAGATGCAAGGCCAAAACAAATCTCCCAAAACCCAGCAACCAACACAACAAAAGCAAGGTATTGTACATAATCCACGGGTGATCATTCATGAACAAACAAACGGGCATTGTCAGTAGGTATCAGAATCCGGATTACATGCACCCAGATACGTATGACAGCTACTCGAGTGGGACTCACCCACCTCCGTAACCCCCCTCCCGTTTGGACCCTATTTGTCTCATATCATCCCCGCTCCACCCCCATGCCTCATTACACATACCCCAGCCGTTAACCCTAGCACATGATATCACATAACAAACACAACCGCACCCATAAAGCAAGCAACCGATTATTCTCAGAAAATCAAAATCCTATCCAGCCAACCAGTCACACCCCGCCAAAGCAAAGCCAACCCAAAAAACGAATGGAAAAAGTAAAAATCCCACTTTTGTTTTAGCGCCCAGCAAACGGACAATTAGGCAAGAGAAAGAGAAAGATACGGAATGCAAAAACGCAACCCTCATATGTGTGAAGACGAATTATACGCATGCTGCAAGAAGGCACCTGGAGGCACCAGTAAAGGTATTTGAGGGAAACTAAAGGAAAAGAGAAGATGAACAACAGAAGAAACCAGTGCAACCCCATTTCGCCGAAACCACCCGAGTAAGCAAGCAATCAATCAATAAAAAGGTAAAATGATAAAACGTGTAAATACGAGGCAATGGCAGTCGAATGGACAACAGGCCACTCTATTCCCCTCTTAATTACGATGGTCGCAGTGGATCTGCTATGAAGCAGAATAGGAGGACGATGCTGAGGAGTTGACCCCATCATACACTGTAGATGCGATTGCTTTTCCGCTAATATTAACACCGATTCTCGCTTCGAGAGCCGAGAGCAAGTCCATTAAGGGGGACGCCATTTCTTGTGTGCTACAGCCCGATGGTGCGAGAACTCTTCGAAGGAAGAGAGTTGTCATGGAGTTCTAGTTTCATGTTAGTTTAGAAAGTCATGATCAGAAACAAACCACTTGCCTCGATGCGAGTGACAACATGTTCGAAGAAAGTCATCAAAACCTGGTCTGTAGTATTCTCTCCCAGGAGCTTCAACCTAGTAGTCATGTCAAGTCCGCGCGGCTTCAGAGATGGCACACCGTCGGTATTAAGAGAAGAACATAGCCCCTCCAACCTAAGAGAGATTTCCCATAAAGCCGAGACATCAGCGGGATCAATAGTCGTCTTTGTAATCTCAGTCTTGGGAGGCCCCAAATTAGTCAAACGGCCAACAAGTGACTGAGGATACATTAGGGAGACAAATTCTGGATTCTCAAGTCCCTTCAGTTTACGTTCTCCTAGTCCCTTGACCTCGAAGCCTTGGCTGCTCAGCGTTCTAAGCTCTCTGCCAATGGTTTGGGCAAGTGACTCGTCTCCAAAAGGATCATCAGGCGACAGCATTCCAATCGTTTCTGAATCTTGGTAGGCCTTGACACACCGGTTGATTTCGGCAACAAAATCAGAGCTGACCGTTATTTGACCACCGTCCGCTTCCCCCGTGATGCGAGAAGCCCGGTTGACCATAGGCCCGAAATAATCCATGCGACGCGTAATCGGATCCGGCTCACACACAGGAGCGCCCCAATGGATTCCCATCCGTACCGACAAACCCCGGTAGATAAGATGGCCGTTAGCATCTTGAACCGGACTGCCGTGAATTGACTCAATGATCTCCGATGGCCACGGCGCATCCAGCAGGATTGCCTGAACGCTAAAGCACCAAAGCAACGCGGAAGTGGCAGTCGGAAAGCAAACCATAAAGGCATCACCCTCAGTCTTAATCTCGTAGCCCCCTACAATCCTCAATTGCCGTCTCATGATACTATTATGCAGCTTAATACCAGAACGCATCGCCGTCGGGTACGTTTCCCATAGCAAAGTTGAGTTTTTGATATCCGTAAAAACCATAGCCAAGTCCCCTTCAGGCGCCTTCACCTCGGCATCGAGGCGAGCCAACGCAAAGTCATCCGGAATCTCATTCTTCCCTCTTCTTTTCTGAGCCTTCACCGATGGGAACAACGCCTCTTCATCGGGGTATGTCTGCCTAGGGCCCACTGAAATCGACTGAGTACGCATCCTACTTTTAGATTTTTTCAGATCCCCAACGTTAAGTATCATAACCATAATTTTGTTCGTGGCACCGTACGCAATAGCGATATCCCTTAGTTTATGGGCGGCTCGCATCATATCATCTCTCTCCGAACGTGCGAGATCAACAACGGCCTGCGGACTGATATACTCCCACAATTCCTTGCTAGCAATAATCAGCAACTCCTCTTGGTCTGTGATTCTTGTCTCGTGAATATGAGGCGCAGCATTAACGCAAGGCATAAGATGGTAATAGCCGAACGCGCGAGACACATCAAGTACATCGTTCAGCTTCCCACTCTTTGAAACATAACCTCCAGCATCACGAATTCTCTCCAATTCCTGAGGATCCCCAGGCATGTGCTTTTCAGTCAGTATATTATGTTCCCCACTCGATTGGACTAGCATAGCCGTGGCATCTCCTACATTGGCAACGTAGAGATTGCTGCCTTCCATGTAAACAACAGTAGCTGATCCACCAGATACAAGATCATCTGGACCAAGGAATGCACCGGAAGCCGTAGATCCCCGATGCGAGCCTACCCCTGTGAGATTCTTTTCATCCATTGTCTGCATAGCCACCGTAGCCATCTCCTTGTTCATATTGAGGAATGCACGATGCAGGGCTCGTCCTGGTTCCTCGTCGGGCCGAAGTTTTTCCAATTCATCTTTCAAGAACACATCCAGCTGCTCATGCAAGTATCTTGAAATTTTACTCCCTCCGGTCGAGAGGGCTTGTCCATCGAAAAGTCCAATTACACATTCATTGCGGTTCCCACGGAACATTGGAATGACCATGTCAATCATCGACAGGTGCTCACTCCTCCCTAATGAATCAGCCATCCCATACGCCATTGAGCGGACCATCGATGTTGATAAGCGAACACGGCGATCCTCAGTTTGGTCAGGCACATTAGGTATTGTCAGGGTAACATCCATCAGGCCAAGAACTCGTAGCTTGGAGAGCTGGCTAAAGTCGGTAATACTACGCTCACGTCCAGCACCAGAGCCACTTCGATCGGGCTTAATTTCTAAACGTTTGTTACCCGACAAGTTCAGGTACTTGAGGTCTAAATTCCAGTTCCTGGAGAAGTGTTAGTTAGTAATTGGTATAATCCCAAAATGAAAGAAAGACTTACCAATTCCAGTCATATGGCCAGTTGGAAATATTGTACTTCAAGGCATTACTACCGACATCTAATACCAATAGCTTCCTGACCTTACCAAGCTCAGCAGGCAGAGTTTGGAACTTGTTAGAGTTGATGTGCAACACCTTAAGCGACGTAACATGTTCTAGATCCTCTGCTGGTAGACTCGTCAACTCGTTCCCAGACAGGTAGAGCTCGTTGAGCAACGACAATCTACTGAGTGCTCGTGAAGGAATATCGTATATCTCGTTATAGGAAAGGTTCAAGACCCTCAATTCAGACAACAAAGACAGTTGCTCAAAGACCTCATCGGAAAGTTTGTTGTCTGCGACGTGGAGATACCGAAGGGAGAAAGCGAATGTATTTGAGATACGGCTTGAGGCAGCGGAATCCTTTCTCGTACTAGGATGAGATCCAGTTGTGCCATGCTCAGAGCCGGATTTGGAAATCACGGACGCCTTCCTTCCCCCAGGGCCATAAATTGAAACCAATGAGCCTTTCCTGCCATTTCCACCGGGTGAGCTGCCAACGCTCAGCAGGCTACCGGATGCTTGCGAAGGCCTTCTCGAACTATCTGGCTTTACAGTTTCATCGTCCCTGCCTAATGATAGAATTGAAGCGGTCTCTGCTGAGGGGGATTGTGCAGCTGGATTCGATATCGGCTTTGGGAACTCCCTCAGAAGATTGGAGGACACATTCAGAGTTACTAGACTGATCATTTGCCAAATCTCCCCCGGAAGTGTTTTCAGGTTGTTCTCATGTAGATCTAAAACACGCAATTCCGTGAGCTGCCCAATCTCCTTAGGTAGCGAAGCGAGCTCATTATTAAAACAACTCATATGTGCCAGCTTTTTGAGTTTGCATATCTGTGGCGGGAAAGAGACGATATGATTTTTGTCCAGAACAAGCCGCTCCAGATTAGGCAACCTCTCGAACAGAGTCTCTGCCAATGCCGCAATCTTCGCATTCTGTAGATTGAGAAACTTGAGTGTCGGCATAGCCAATGGAAAATTGAATCTGGTAACGGGACAAGAATTCAAATGCAGGGCTCGCAGCTTGGGGAACGAGAGCTGGAATCCGGAAATAGCATTATGACCGATGAATAAAGACTCTAATTTTGGTAGATCCGCCGCAACATCAACATTAACTAGGTTATTGTAACGCAAATCTAGCTCCTTCAGCCCATTCAACAGGGAAAAGGTAGGCGGGAGTGACCCAGTAAGTCGATTGTTGGTTGCAACAAGGCGATCAAGATTCGCAAGCTGTCCAATCTCCAACGGAAGAGTCTTAATCAAATTGAACGAGATATCGAGATCCACCAAGGTAAACAAATCGCAAATAAATAATGGGAATGTGGAAAGGTAGTTGGAAGAGAGGTTCAAACTTCTCAGGCTCTTGAACCGGTTAAACGTATCCGGTAATGATCGAAGCCGATTATTGGCCATTTTCAAAGCAACCAAGGACCCATGATTCTCCAAAGAAGCATGATCCAATTCCTCCAAACGGTTATTAGAAATGTCCAAGTAGGTCAACCTTGATGCAGCTGATATACTTTGTGGAAGTTTTTCTGCCTCATTGCCTTGGAACTCAATTTTTCTCAAATTAACACATTGTTGAATAAAATCAGTTGGTATATTGAGTGAGAGATTTCGCGATAGATTTAGTGAGATTATTTCTGCCGCATGATGATAAAGGGCAATCGGTATTGCTAGGAGATTCCGCCCTTGAAGGTCGACATGGCTGTACTTCTGCAATTTCCCTAATCCAGGGTCTTGGTCCTGTAAGTCCCCCCAAAGTTAGTCCGACAATCTCGAACTTGGGAAAAGGAAACTGAGAAACCATACCAAGGAGTAATTGTTTCCCATCCGAGACATCATAAAAGTGAAACGACACATATAACTATGGTCCTCACGCCCAATTTCATCTATATGGTCATCCTCAGTATAGCCAGCTTGTTCAAGCAATCGTTTCTGGATCTTAAGGGGCCTCTCATTGGGGCCAAGTATCCGCTGCACCCCATTCTTCCTCATAACGATCTGGTAATCCCTCAGGCCATCCTGCAAGAAAGACTTCCTCCCAAGCAAATTCAAGACCTCAGTAGCGGAGGTTTGCAATCTACAAGAAAGAGTCGCAAAAGTTGAGTCCGCTCGGAAAACCCGAATGCAATACTAAAACCGTCAGCTCATATCCCCAGACATAAGGCACAAGCGTAATATTCCCAAATGATTACCTGCGCATCTTCTTCCCCCCCTTCGTCCTCTGCAGTCTTCTCAGGTACCACGTTTTCGGGGTCCCTTGAATCCCAACTCTCCGGGGGTTTCCATGTGATATCGCTTGGCGCTGGTGGCGCCATTTCTTCGTGGATAAGCAAAGAGTTGTCTAGGCCAGGATCAGAAGCTTCTGCAGGCCCAGGTAATTTAACAATGTCGTGTATGTTCGAAAAATCAGCATCAAGCTGAAAAGTCGTCCCAGCCTCCTCGGACCCCTTAGATCCACGACCCCTCCTATTGCATCCGAGATCCTTTCCACCAGGTGCCTCATATAAAACTCCCCTCTTCGCCGCCCTCACCCTACCATAACTCTCAGGCGCCTTCCCCGTTATCTGCTTTCGGGCCGGCATCTGTTCGACGGGAGCGTATTCAAATGCACGGGGATTGACGAACTCGTTGCTTCCGGAGCCCCTTTTTGGAGTGGTATGAACGGGGGAGATGCCGCTAGTAGAAACATTCAAAGGGTCGGTTGGCTTTTCGGAAAATTTAGACCTCTTGGACCTCATCGAGCCTTCCTTCTCGGATTCCCCGCTCTGTTCCTTATCCTTCTTCCAAATCTTGTCCCACAGCGACGTTTTCTTCTGAGCATTTTCACCAGGGGATTTAGGCGGGTTGTTGGACAAAGAACTTGCTATCGACGGAGTCGGTGAACCGGGTCTGATCAGCCTCGTCTGAGACGAGTGTGAGGAGGCCGTTCCATCTAAATGTAGTCTTAGGCCCCTCCGATGGTCCTGACCCGACAATGACATTGAGTCCTTGCTAGCTGACGACGGTCTAGGGGGTAGTTCCTTCTCAAAGGCCCTATCTTTCTCCTTATCCCTCTCTTTGTTCCTATTTCGGTGCAAATGTAACCTGTGACTATGGGATGACGACGCACTCGCATCCTCAGAGCCGTACCTCTGCCTATCGACAATTGGAGCGTCACGAACAGGAGCATCGCCCAAACGACGAATATCCTATAAAATTTTAAAAAAAACAAAGTATAAGCGACCATCCCCTACAACCCTAACAAACCGCCAGTCTACTCAAACTACTCACATCTGGATCTTGATAAATAAACGGTACCACATCCGAAGAGGGCAAGGGTGTCCTTGGTCGCGAATTTGTGGGAGTGGTTGGTCTCTCCCTCGGAAATCCATAATGCGAACGAGGAGTGGCATTTGGTGGGAGGGACGACTCAGAAGACCCAGGACTCTCCCCCGCATTGTTGTTGTCACTATCACCAAAAAACTTCTTGTAGCCGCTGTAAAATGATCTACCTATAGACGATTTTGAGCCCGTGGATGAGGCATTGGTAACGACAGAAGCAACCGAAGGTCTTCGGTCGTCAATTGGGAAGTAACCATCACTCGAATTCTGAGTTCCTGTAGACGGAGCAGTGCCTGGCCGAGCAGGGGGCGAAAGTCCGAACTGATCTTGCGAGTCAAAGGAGCTATTATTAAGGTAACTTGATGGAGTAACGGCGGAATTTGCGGTGCCATTAGCAGGAGAGTTTGAAACGGAAGGAGGGTTTTGTCGGATGATGAAAGGGGGGGTCTGCAAGACGGAAAGATCGCGACGGTGGTCGCCTAGATTCATCATAGAAGCAGCGTTGGGTGAAGAGAGAGGCGGGGAGGGCGTGAAAGAACCAGGAGAAACGTTATGTTCTCTGTCAAATCTATAAGGTGCCCAGCGAATCATGCGGGATACCGCATACACATCGCGTCAGCGCTCAATGGGACCTATGACGGGGTATACAGACGGCACCCTTTTGGGCATTCACACCCAAAAGAAAAAGTACCGATCTACAAAAAATAAGGGCAAGCAATAACAATAGTGGGAGAAGGAAGAGGGGGAAATTTGGGGGGACTGGGACCGAGATTGAAACCGCCGCACTTGACAAGAAAAACTCACTTGCGTGGTCTCGCCGGGACGTGGATAGCGTTCCGCACACCCTGGGAAACGGAAGGCATGGTCATCTCTGGGCTGTAGCGCGACGAGTTTAACGAATGAAACGAAGTCGCCGAGTTCGTCCGCTGTCTTTGCTCGTGACGAGTCATGGTGTCGTCTAGTCTGTCCCTAGCCTTTTTCCCTCCTTTTCTGTGTTTTTTTCTGTCCTTCCTTTCCCCTCTTGTCGACCCACGATCCTTTTTTATCGGGGAAATATACGGAGGAGAGAGGGGGAGGGGCGTGGTAAGGTAGGGCAAATGAGGGAGGAAGGGGGCTAAATATTCGTGGGCCTCAGTGGGTTCAACCACGCTCAACGAGTATCTTCAAGCCCTATCGACGTATGGTAAGTGCGAGTTCGATAGTGGCCCTCTTGTGACTTCTTGGGTGCTGGTATCTCCAACCTCTCTATCTCGCACTGCGAAGTTAGCGATAGATCGCCCGTGAGGATGTGTAATGTCTGACACTACAACGCCATGACAAAGCAACTCGGAAATAATCCAGAGGAGCTTCACGGAACAGTAGTAGCGAAGAAAGAGTCAGGAGGAGCAGAGGAAGCAAAAGAAGTTGCGGTGGCAGAAGCGGGCGACCGAGGCGAAGAGTGGGGGCACAATTGGAGACGAACCGCAGCAGCTCCGAGCCTTTTTTTGTTTTTTTTCTCTGGGAGAAGAGGGGAGGGGGCCCGGGGGGGAGGGGGGTGATAAGAGGAATGAATATCTTCTCAACTACAAATATGTACCATATGTATGGTAACTGTCCTCGCACCTTATCGCCACCATGACTCTCATCGAATTCATATCATATTCTCAGGGCAAGAGGAGTGCCGGTAGTTCAGTCACCTCTCATAAGCACCGTTGACTCTCCACTTCACTCAGCCCTTCCCTCTTCTCCCACAGCAACAATTCTTGTGGGACCGATCACAGTGCGGAGGGTGGTGAGGGAGGCGTTTGCTTGATGCGGCACGCCCCGCTAAAACACAGGTGTGTGTGGAATGAGGGGTGAAACGATTGGCAGGCCCGCATCCTCAGCGACAAGTAACTTTTTCTATATATGTAACTTATATGCAAGATACCGTGCGACTCTGGGACATCCTTGAACAAACTCTGACCCATCACCCATTCCAACTCCGATACTAATGCCTATGTGCTACCGTTGTACTAGTACTTGAGCATCCACCAGTCCAGTTATAGGTAGACTGGACATCAGCAGCGAGCGCTGCCTTAGAGAGGAAGGGAGAATGAAAAATAGCGATAGCATACCATACGGAACCCAAGCGCTATTGCAGAATAATGGATAGGGTATGCGAGGAACAAGGCCCAAGTATCACATACAGGTATGGTAATATGATATGCTCTGTGTGCGTGAATATATATGATGGACAGCACCCGCACGATAGGGGTAGCGGTCTCCGCCTGGCTCCGCACACGGTAGCGACCTCCACCAAGGGTGGTCACTGATTCACCTAATAGTGCCATGCTCTGTACTCCATGCACAATAACTTGGGGCCAACATACATAAAAATCATACTTGCGCTGCAAGTACCCTTCCAGAACTGATACAAATACTACAGCATTAGCGAGCTCATCGCGCAAGAAGCCGCTAACAACTTGTCGGGGACCCATCATCCGTCTAAGCCGTTATTCCCGGTGCCCTGCGAGAGTTGAAAATTTACAGGAGAAAATCAGGATGCGGTCGTGATAAGGTACAGTACGAGGCATTCCGCCATGCTTTGGTTTCCTTGCTGCCCGTTGGTCGTTGACCAAATCCCACCCCCTCCCACAATTGATTAGGAGAACAAAGTGCAAAAAATATTTCACTTGTCTACCCAGCACAGTACCGTCTTGCACTGGCACCGTCCAGCACCCTTACGATGCATACAAGGCCATGTTATGGTATGCTAGGTTACGTACGCACTGCCATTACCAGCATCACCATCCCCTATCTGCTTAATTCCGGCGCTGAGCCCAGGAACCCTGAACTCGGAGACGATCGGAGTGCCAACAATTGGGCGCATAAGATCTTGTCGCTCACTCTTTTTCCTACATCCGTAGTGTCCAATGTACTCGAGTAATACGTACTCGAGTACCCGAGCACGCACATGCGACTATCTCTCGTCCCATACACGAAAGGGGTCGCCGCGGTTGGAAGCTCTGTTGAAACCGCGAGTGGGGGAAGGTGCTTCCTCGACGGTCGGTGGATGGGATGGCATGACGGGGGGATACCAACAGAAGTGGGAATGCAAAAGAAATCTCAGTCGGGAGAAAAGGATGAACGAGTCCTAATACCGTACGTAGATTGCCGACATTGGAATCGGAGTACCTTACTTTGAGTTATAATATGCTTTCTTGTCTTGCGTGAAGAGTGGGGCACCGAGTCCAAGGTATGAATGGATAGGTAAAAGGAAAAGTCGCCACCGAGGTTATTGCTATTCAGCCGTGCCGCCGGGCCGGGATCACCGGCCTGGGACCCTTGCTCGCGAGGAACTGACGTTTGCTCACCAGCATCCATGGACAGAAGCTCGGGCCTTGGATATTCCCGTACTACGGAGGTATGTTCATATCTATTAATAACATCGAGGTCCAGCATCAACATGCTTTCTTAAATCAAATAGCGCTTGGGCCAAACAACTATTTTGAAAATCCCGACAGCAGAGTAGCCGTGAAGTATACGGTGCCCAAGATTTCGTAGTGCTATTGTCAGAAGTTGCGCTGTCTAAATATTCCATAATAAGCAATGGAATATCTCTGTGCGATGCCCAAACCACGGCTCGACAATTCCAATGTGATCTATGAAACCGGCATGGCAGATGAAGCCCAGCACAGTAGGGCACCGTCAGCACCCCAGCTCTTGAGTAAGCAGCCAGCCACCCACGAACCTACAGGTCTCAGCGCAGTCATACATCATTAGGTGGTGTGCGTTATTATAACATCTCCTACTGTGGTATGATACTACTAAAAATCCGCTATCAGTATCTTCGTGGTGTAGTTCCCTTCACAACGGGCAGCAGCAAAAAAAACTCAAAGCCAATTCATGATTTGTGTCGGCTCCGAAAATCCGATGGAGAGTGGTAAGCCGGGTCGTGAGTGACAATGGCTGAGTGCGAACAGGACTCATGGGGGAGACTCTATCACTGAGACTGGAGCCCGTGGGTCCCGCACGCAAAACTGCACTGTAGTCTAATCGCCGACCGACCGATCTCATACTAGCACAGCCCTCGCTACAGCCACGACGAAACCAGGCCGACCATGAGCACGGATTTGTTTGCCAGCAATTTTTCGTTACCCTACGGTATCAGTACCGCGCCCCTGCCAGCTACCCTCTACCACCCAGTTTCGTTCTGCCCACGGCGAAGACTGTACTGGTATGCCATACGGAGCTCAAGAACCGATATTGGTATAGCCTCTCACCCTTAAGAATGGCAGTGAAGAGCCTGGCGCAGCTGTCAGCGGACCTCCGTAGCCGCGGAGGGGTTGGCGGTTCGAATTGGAGGATTTCCTTTGTAATTTGGTTTGTTGTATATGTTAGTTAGATGTCGATGCCAGGACTAACTTGGCTAGGATAAAGTATATTGAATTAGCCCCCCAAGAACAACCGATGCCCCTTGCTGTACTAATACGCGAGTGTCATAGTCCCCTCCTGATGCACCTTAGCCCTCGTACTACTCGAGCATGGCACAAAGCCATCTCCCTTGGGCTGATGACACTGCCAAATCTGTCGCCTGGTCCGTGCACTGCTCTTTGAAAATTTTGAAAGAACAAGACCTTTTCTTGGGGCGAGAACCTCTCGAGAATACATCACAGTCTCCACAGTACCGTACCCTGCGGCGAAACTAAGCAGGCGAAGATGAGATCAATTATGATGAGAATAATCTAATGATAAAAGTAATTTTCGTTACCCTAACCCTGACTATTCCATTCTTTTCTTCCACCAAATACCGCGGTTCGTCACCTGTCATCCGTCCTGGGTGCGGCTAAAACCGTCGCGAAGAAACAGGAAAGTGCACAGACCAGATGGCAAGTTCGACCATGTCATCTGTCCAAGGGATACTCAACACTTAGAGGTCCAGATCACTCTAAACACCACCCTCGAGCACCAAACGTAACCTGAAAACCTCCCCCCCCACCATTCCTCCCCCCCCCAAAAAAAAACCTATATTAGTACGATCTTGGCGACAAAACTCGTCGGCACCCCCCCCATTCTGCACACAAAATAGCAGATTTTAAGCACTCACACCTTGTCTGAAAGCAATGTAGAGAACTCATATAATAATAGAGGTATCATACCACTATTATTATCTCTCATATTGCACCATAGGCATTAGGTAACAGAACCTGCCACCTATAAATGATAATATTGAGATGGCTCTAAAGGCTCTGGCAAATTCTGAATCAACCTGGCTGGGTTCCGTGAAGTTAAAATGAGCATTGTGGGTGTAAAATGGGGACCGACGAATGTTGTTACCAAGATGGTAAGTTACTTTTCTGCCCGCCAAACGGAATGGCCTACCAGTAGGGTGGGAGTCCACCAACCTACCCACCTATGTATCATACTCCACCAACTCAAACCTTCAAGAACTGAACCTTCATGACTTCCTTTCCCCTTCCTCCCTCTTTCCTGCTTTTCTCCTACTACTGTCAGTATTGTAGTTGGCTCCCGCTTGGCTAAAATAACTAGCTTTTGCCAGCAACCAACACCGAAGAACCCAAATCGGCCCTCCTCCCCTGAGCCTCGCCCAACGTAATGTTCGTCGGACCCCTCATGGCTTCGCCTGGACGAAGTCTCTATTTTGGACCTGTTTCGGATCTACGGCACTATAGTTTGTGGCTCCGGTATTAGTTAAGTTACTAGTGGTTGGTTATCACCTGGTATGGCGGGTGGGCTCGAGGCACCGGTGCTGTGATAAAGTTTTATACTCGAGTAGGACTGAGAACCATGCATCAATGCTAACTATTCGCAATCGAACGAGCCTTGTGAACATGGCTGCTACTGCATCCTGTCACAATTCGGCCTTTTTTTCTTTCTTTCCAAACCCTGGTATCATGCAATACCGGTCGTGTTCACAAACGTCGTTCAATTACCAGCAACCAACACAATTTCAGACATCTGCACAATTCCATGCACAACGTACCCGAGCAGCACTCGAGTGCAAGCAACAACCCACCAAACAGAACCTAAAAAGAAGCCCAGCGCCCATACCCGCACCACAAAGGAAACCCGACCCAAAAACACCATAATGCATAATTCCATATTTGGGAAGTCGACCCCCATTTCTACGACGGGCATTGCGCTTCCAGCCCTCGTTCCATCCCCTCCGACCACGTGGCATCCCACATATCCAACTCCTCATGCGCAGGTCAATGTGCAGCAAACCATTCTGTCATTGTTAACTAGGGAAAGTGATACCGGTAAGCATACCGGTACAAGTAATCTGACCTCGTGTTTTACGGGAAAACAAAAAAAAAATTATAAAAGAAATTGTGGCGCTCGCTAAACGAGTGAACCCCCAACGATTGCCACGCTACAACGATTGCCACGCTACATCTTAGATTAGGTTCTTGGTTAAGGCCAATGGAACAGCGATGTCGACCGATGATGCCAATCGGTTGTATATATGCGCTGGGTGCCAATGGGTAAGTGAGTGGGGGTTTGCTACGTGGGTTACGGTAAGGCGAAGTCTGTTTGTGGGTTGGATTGGGGTTTTCAGATGGAGTGGGACCTCTTCTCGTGGGGGGTGATGGGGTAGCTATGGCTTGTGATCGCAATTTGGTGGTGAGTGGGTCGTGGGAGGGAGAGGCCGTGGGATTGGTTTATATTTGTTTCTAGTAATCAGCTTGATGATGGGATGGTCTCTATCATATTTGGTCGCAAATGATGCTCCTAAAACAGAAATCGATAGGAGGACTAATCTTTCAATGATGGACGGATCGATCAATCCAATCCACTCGCTCGAGTACATCCAGAACTTCGGCACAAAGGGCAGGCCACCAAACCCCATCTCAGCACAAAGCGAATATCAAACGCTGAGATAATACTAGTACAGGTATAGTATATAGGCAAGTACCGCCTATCCCAAGCCCGTGAGACTATCAGGATCCAGAACCAGACCAATCATCATTAACTTAATCTCTACCCAAAAAGAGTCCGTTCAAGTCACTAAGTCTCACTCGAACGAGTGACCTTACATGATTCAAATTGGTATCATGGCCAGCCTTAGAGGGGAGGTTACTGCAGCCTTCATTAATGGGAGTGCTTGAAATAGGTAGAGAAAGTTATTGGGAAGAGTTACCGCCTGTCAGACAAGGAGAAGGCATCGGCCATGCGGGACGTCAACTCAAACAAATGAGACCAAGCCGAATTCTCAGTTTCGGGCGATCAAAATAGGAGTATAAATCAGTCGTCAGCGTGCTCAACACTTGTTTGTAACATCTTCAGGGCATTTATCGCTTTTTTTCTTCTTTTCTGACCCGTTCCCTGAGAGAGAGATAAGCTAAGAAAAAGATATTTATTAACCATCGAAACGGAGAAGGAGGCGACGGATCAAGGGAAAGAGAAGAAACAACGCTATTAAAGGAAAGCGAATCTACACAGCCAATAGAGCAACCATGTGTAGGAATGCACATATAGTCCACAGGTATACGCAACACAGTAGTGGAGGGGCACTGCTTACGCAATACACGATGGTACTCTGAATCCAAGCAGTTCCACTTCCGCAGGCTTCTGATAATTTATTGTGCTTTCTGTGTGTCTTTCTTGATGGGGTTCTCGTAGTTCCCTCTACCCTTCCAGAACCGCACCCAAGGCTGACGATTGTGAAACTTCTACATTTACTCTTAGTTACCCGAGCCTAGGTGTTTTGTAAACTTGCTATTTGCGTCCTACATTATGCTTTGTTTCTTGTAGTGTCGTGTATGTTTTAGAGGGCGATTTGAGTGATAAATTAAGCGTATAATGTATGCTCCTGTGGATTGAAATGGCAAGTGTGCTCCACTGTAATATATCGTTGGAGTTCCGTTAGAAGCTGCTCCATCGTTCCCTCGCATATTGTATTTTCAGTGAGGGTATGCTTTCACCCGATAGTAAATACACCCAGTTCCGTGGATCGGCCCATTGATTAAGTGGATATCAGATGCCGCCAAATTGAGCTTAGAATGAGCAGAGCCTTTGGACCAACAAAGCGTTCTTTGAAAGCCTCATTAGCTACTCGGTATTTTAAGTGCATATACTAGACCCCAACAAGGCTCTTAAACATAACTTAGGTTAATTACGGAGCTGTCTCCAGTTTTCAGCGACCGGTAGCCTCGCCAGTGCTTTGGTTATGCGGTTGGACCAGGCTTGTGTCGAAAATTGACAAATAGCCTGCGATCCTCCACTGCTCGTGAGATTTAGAAAGACCGGTACTGTTATTTCAAAAGGGCAATTTGAAATTAACTCGAACCCCGGAATCGAGGAAACTCCAGGGACATGATGATCGGATGAGGGGCGTAATCACAGAAATGCACTCGATTCCCTTATCGGCGCTTGCCGATGGACGCTTGCTTTTTAAGGAGGCTGCGAATGCTGGTATGTGCTCGTATCACATTGCGATGGGATATGAGATCTGTGCACAGGAGTTCTCCAGTAATTATTGACTCTTCCTCAACAAAACGAAGAGTCACCTGCCGATATACCAGTAGAATAAGGGTTTGTGGTTGTTTGTGGTGAGTCAGATAATAATATTATAATCTCGGCAACACCTAATAAAGTTTGGTAGGCAGCGAAGGAAGTGTGGCGTAAAAACAATGCACTGCCACGTGTTTGTTTTCGCCACTCACCCGCCACCTTCATCACCGCCAACCATACCACGGTCATCCTCATCATCATAATAATCCATCCACCTTCCCCCTCTTCACATTCATCTTAAGCACATCCTCCCCCACCACAACTGCTTCTCCAACCACCCCCGAACGGGGTTTTTCTATCTTGCGCTTCTCCCCAACACTTTATTAAACGAGACCTGCTAGTCTCCATTCGCTCTAAGCGAATACCCTTCCTTTTGCTTGTATCTGTCCTTAATTACCTGTTGGTATCTCTTATCGTACAATGGATGAACATGAATATCTTCAACCTGGGTTCGACCCTAACACTCTTAAAGTTGCTGAGCTCCGGGGAATACTTTTGGAGCATGATATCGATTATCCCTCAACTGCTAAAAAGGCTCAACTCGTGGAATTATTCACCTCCCAGATCGCACCCAAGGCCCGCCGTATATTGGGCGCCCGATCACGGGTGAAGGCCTCGGTCCAGGGGATAATCGATATGGAAACCGAAGGTGCGCCCCCAGCAGAGGCCACCCCTAGACGATCTTCTCGCCGGGCTACTCGCATGGGGACCGCTGAGACTGAGGACGAGGTGGAGGATTATTCCCGGCGGAGCCCGCGGAAACGTTCTGTTTCAGCAAAGCGCCAGCTTAATAAACCAGCGAGGCCCAGCGAGGCTCAAACAGCCGAGCCGGAGGACCAACAACCGCCACCTTCTACTCGAAAAACTAGGAACAGCGCTTCCCGTCAGACGATACTTCCTACCGATGGCCAACGAGATTTTGTAATTCCTCAGATAAAGCTTTCTGCCTCGGATGACGAGAACGAGGCTTCGGTGTTTTCTTCCCAGAATCCTTTTCAAAGCGGCTCGCCGGTTGCTAGATCCCCAGATCGGAGTGATCGACGCAAGGTGAAACCCAATTTTTAGCACCTTGCTTGACCCTTTGCTAATCAAACTATTTATAGACCACGGGCATGACCAGCGAGAGACGCCGTAAATCAGGGCCCGCGAGACGTCAAACAGATTTTCCTGTTTCTCATGCGGGGGATGAACGAGAAGATAATTACACTCTATCCAGCACTCGGGTAGTTCCTGCCTCCCAGGGTTTCGGGATTCCTCTCTCGAGATTACCAACGAGTCCTAGCGAACCACCCAATGGTGTAATAAAGAAGGAAGAAGTGGAAGATGATTATTCTTTGGAGCCTGGGGAGGAATTCACTCCAGAAGGCGCTGCGGAAGTTGCTGAGTCGGGCCCAATTGTGCGTCGTCCTAGAGGTGGAGTGCAAGGTGCCGCGAGCACAAGCATGCTTTGGGTCATCGTAATTGCACTTCTTAGCGGTTACTTTGCCTGGTGGAGAAAGGAGAAATTGGAGGTCGGCTTCTGCGGTTATGGAAAATCGAGTGCGTGATTTATCTATTCCCGTTTGGAAAATTACTAACAAAGTCTAGCTACAAGCATGCATGTCGCTGAGAGTGATTGGACAAATGTTCTTCGCCCTCAATGCGAACCATGTCCGCCCAATGCCATTTGCAGGCCCGATTTTGAGGCAACTTGCAATGACGATTATGTTCTTGTACCCAATCCATTGTCGCTCGGTGGACTGATTCCTCTCGCACCTGTTTGCGAACCTGATTCCCAAAAACTCCGAAAAATAGCCATATTATCAGATGAGGCAATCAGAGTATTGAGAGCTAGGGCAGCAGATGTGGAGTGTGGGGAAGTAGCACTAGGCAAGGATGAGGAGGCAGGAGTCTCGGAGGCCTATCTGAGGCAAGTGCTGTATGACCTTAAAGCCGTTAGTCCCGCGGAATGATTCATTGCATAGTTCCATCCCTTGCTTATCCAGATTGCCTTAGCACCTTGGAGATCAAATGACTAATACTTTTGCTTTTTATATAGCCAAGCTTGTCGGACGAGGAGTTCAGTCAGTTATGGCGGAACGCTCTAGAAGACGTTTCGAATCGAGAGGAGGTTGTGTATCATCAAGACAGGTGAGAGGTTATCCACTTTTTTTCAATTCTATGCTTGCTTGCCTTTTGCATACAGAAAGGAAGGGCGCTCTTAGCTGACTCTGGGTTCGTGGCCCCCAATATAGCCAAGGACAAACATACCTCCAGTCAACCTCTCTCGTAAGTGTTCCGCTCCGCTGTGCGATCCGGAAATCAATCTCTGGATCCATGGCTAGATATCGAATCGAGCTTAGTGGTAGGTTATATATGAACAATAAACTAAGGCGTAAAACATAATATTCAATCATGGCATTCTGATATATCCTTTTCACTTACAGGAATAATGTTCTTTATCTTCCTCGCATTCAGCCTTCGCAAATCCATAAGTTCAAATCGCGTCTACCAAAGCCAAGTAACAAAACTCGTCCATATTGTCCTCAAACATCTCGCTCGCCAAGCCCGTGACCACCCACGTGAACCGTGGATCGCAATCGCGCATCTAAGGGACCAAGTGCTACAACACGAATTCAATCCCGAGCGGCGCAGGAAGCTATGGGATGGGGTGCAGAAAATTGTCGAGATGAATAGCAACGTTCGCGCGGGTGAGCGGGAGATTAGCGGGGAGGTTATGAGGACATGGACGTGGATTGGGGGTAGGGTTGCGCTGGGTGGTAAGGAGGAGGATGAGGGTGAGGCGGTAGTGGACTTTGATAATGATAGTAACGTTGGCGGTGGTTCCCGGGAGAGGTGGGCTGAGTATTCGAGGGTTATTGCTTAAGACTGTGGGGGGCCTTATTTTTATGTGTTTTTCACTACTTTTTTCCTATTTTCTTTTTCTTTTCCCTCAGCAGTGATTGATCGATTTTTGTGATTGGTGTCTCTTTTTTTTTTGACTTTTTTTTCTTCCACCTCACTCATTCTCTCTTTCCCATTTCACATATCACGAGAGCCACGTCCAGGGAGGAAGGACGACGAAAACTTTGGAGTTCTACGCCTAGCTCGAGAGAGAACTATCAAATGTGTTATTACTACTACTATTACCACATGTTATCTAGCGTATGTCGTTGTGCAGAGGGCCTCTGTTCTTTTGTTATAGGAGAGCATTCGAGAATCGCGGGCTGTTACACACAACACAACTTGACATAACCAATCACTATCACAAACTAACAATCACAAACGTGAAACGGCGTGGCGCAGGCGCATAGCATAATAGTGGTGGCAGCAGCAGGGACGTCTCACAGAAAATTAGAAGAAATGGTTTTCTTTTCTTTCTCTTATCCGAGTGCTAAGATGTGGGCATCATCATCATCATACAGTAAGGCAAAGTTACAGTGGAGTCCGCGAGCACGATGGTGGAAGCACACAACATCGTAGCCCACCATCGGATCGGAGTAATCCCGTGCTTGGCGCTTGAGCAAGAGAGCAAGCGCAATTAAGTCAAGATGTCGAGCGACCAAACCTGATGGCAAAATGGAACAGTTTGAAACGTCCAAGATTCACTCGAGGAAGTTGGGAACTTGGAACTAGAATTAATCTCATTCGAGCCCTGTAGATACAAATTCTGTGTTTTGGTCATCTTGCCCCCTCGTTAGTTCCCAAGCCTATGAAACGCGCGCGATCAAGCTACATCAAACTCGAAGCAGGCTACTTAACGCTCTTCTTGGCGGATCTAGAACTGATCTAAGGGATCTGGATTGTATCGGCTTGGGTGAAATTAGATGTGGATAACTTTGGAAGCGCCTCCTAGATGCAAACCTAATGGCTGGCAAAAAGGCTAGGGGGAGGCAGAGGGGTACAGAAAGTCGTAACAGAGCTGTGTTGTTGGTGAATGATCATCAGGTATAGTACTATGACTAACTAATGAGGTCTAGTTAGTCAGTTGCTGGGAGAAGCACGATACGGTAGAAGGCTGAAGGGCCGCACACAACTGGTGAGAAGAAGGAGAAGGAGAATGTGATGTTAGCACCATAGGGTTCGAAAGTCCATGAAATGGACAACAGCTTGGGGATAAAGTTAGGGCTCTAGTGGAGGATGAATGGTGAATGGGGGAGTTGAAGACATGAAGCCATTGCGAGGTGGATTTCAAGGGCTAGGATTGGCCGAGTCTAAAATGCGGCATGGGCAAGAAGTAGAAGGAGAAGGGTTGCTTGGTTAGGATTTTCCTGGTAGTTAAGTTGTCTCTCCTCGAGCAAGGACCTGTGTATGTTCTTTTTTGTCGCAATTGAGGGATGGAGAGGTTATTGTCCTTTTCTCTACCTTAGCCCTCCTAATTTATCCACGAGGGGGAGGATTTCAACGAGGTGTTGGTAGCATATTTTACTTATAGTACCTGTTATTCCATCGGGCGCGCTGCTAACGATATCGTGGTCACGGCATACCGATGTATTACGGTCGAACTGGAGCGCTGGCTCCGGTGCCGTTGCTGTACTGCTTTTGGGGTGTGGGTACCGGTATTGATCGTGTGTTTGGGGCTGTTCTTTTCCCATAGCTCTCTGACTAAGAATAGCGCCCCTCTCTGCACTAGTATTTTACGAGATGGTCTTCAGGCCAGGAAGTTATGGTATCGTAGAGTACATGTATTCAAGATGGTCCGTGCTGCGGAGGGTGGTTGGTGGTGGCGCGGGAGGAGTTACCCGGATTTTAGTCATAGCTTGCGCCCGCGCCGGTAAGGTCCTCATACCGATACCCCTCCTTCTCAAGAACGATAAATTTACCTCTCAACAGCAACAGGATAGCAAGAGCCCCTCAGATAACTACTTCCGGGCATGCCCCCAGGGACATTGTAGATTCTTATCCTACCGGTGATTTGTTTTACCGCATGGCAGAGAGACAGGGAAGGCGAAGCCTTTCTCAGGGCCAGTAGCACTTGAGCAACTCTGTGGAGGCGTACGGCGTGATTATGCTAAGGAACCATGTTTTGAAACCAAAATATATTCATTCCGCGAGGAATTCGTTCAGATATTATTATAGCTCAGGGCACATGACCGATATATTCTCTATCGCACAAGGACCTGTTCCTAGCATATCGGATTCTGTAGCAGGGAAGGGAAAAAACAAAAGAACCGATATTTTGTTTCCTTCCTTTCTTCCTTCTTTTTACTCTCCATACCGGCACTGTCCAGTGCAGTAGAGTACAATACAGTACTGTGCATACAAGCATTTGTAATGGGGCGCAGGTCCAATTCGCACCATACTTGCACTCAGCGCTGTGCTCAGGACCCGGAGACAGCCCCAGGATGCATTCCATTGCATATTAACCGAGCAATAGCCAGCTGCAACCAAGGAAGCGAACGAATGGGAATCCGCGCGATGAGGGGATCCCCAGGGAAAAAAAAAGATTATTCCTGTCTTTCTTTTCTTCCACCGTAACCTTTGCTGTGCTGTGCAGTACTTGTTGCCGTGCACATCCTCCGTTTCCTCTTGCTTGCTTCGTGCCTCCCGCTGCACAGGTACTGCGGGTGTGCTGCAGTACGGTAGGGGTTTGTTCCTCGCTCTTAACTTGAGACTGTGACTTTTTTCTTTTCTTTTTTTCTTTTCTTGAGGATTTGTTGCTAGCTTCGGCCATTTATCGTCCGTTGATATTTAATTTGCCGGTTAGCTCTACGGGGGCTTCTTGTTTCTAACTTTTGGTTATGGAGAATAATTCGGTTTGTTGCTGTTGAAGAGGGAAGTGTTGGAGGAAAGAAGCGTCTTGTATTGTAGGAATGAGGGAAGAAACAAGGTGTTTCCCACGTCTGCGGTAGCTGCCTACCACACGCACATCCCTCCCACACACGTACCAAGGGGGGGAGGGACGCGGAAGGGTTATTCGCGCGTGAGTCGGAGTCTGTGAGAACTTTTGGGGGGGATCACGACAAGGGGTGAGAGAAAGGTAAGGAGGGAGGAAAGAAAGAGAGAGTTGGGGAAGCCTATTGCGAAGGGAGTTTGAAGGAAGAGGGGAAGATCGTAGGAAGGAGAAAGAAAACATAGAAAAGGGAGAGCTTGAGGAAAAGTTGAAAGGGGAGGAAGGAAAGAGAAAGAGAGACATAGAAGATTATACTCCCGGCGACAAAGTGAGAGAGTGAGCTGCCTGAGAGAACAACTTGATCGAACAGACTGAACCACAACCCTTTTCTCCACCGCCGCATCCAACGCTCTCCCTCGACTTTCTTCACCGCCTCTCCAACTTCCTCAACCCCCCTCCCCCTCCCTCACTCCCTCACATTCTGCACGTTTCGAAGAGCCCTTGCCAAACATCGCCTTCTTTTCATTCTTCTCCCTTTAACCTTCAACAAACCTTAACTCTAGCCGGTCGTTATTCTATCCGTCCCTCCCACCTCCCTCTCACAATCCTCTCCTGCTGCATCTTCTCCCTCCTCCTCCTCCTCCTCCTCTCTTCCTTACTGCCCGTCTGTATACTTTGGTGCCATCAGCGTCCACCATGTCGGGCTTTTTCCGTCGCATCTATGATTGGCTACTCCGTATGTTCTGGTATGCGACCTTCTTTTTACATTCCTTCCCCCCCTTCGCTTGTCCCGTACACTCTGTTGCTTGCTGCAAGATCCTGCGGTCCATAGAAAAGACAGATTGCCGAGCAAGCAGAACAGAACAGAGCGGCGACAAGCAAGAGGGTGAGCTCAGGAACATGGCGTCATCCACCCATTTTCTACCAGAAAGAGGGCAAAAAAAAGGCTACAACAACGATTATGAAGGCTAATATGTGTTACTTTTTTCTTCTCTTTTTTCTTTCAGGGCTACGGAGATGGACGTAACTATGATCGGGCTACAGAATGCCGGGAAAACGTCCTTGTTAAGGGTTTTGGCTGTGAGTTTCTTTTTCCATCTCCCGGTCCCACCGAACTACGACCTCATGTTTGCTTGCTGACTTGACCACGCTATTGCACTTGCAGGGCGGAGAGTTTACATACGAGTAATGTTTTTCGAAACCGGGAGCTTTTGTTTTTTTGCAAATAAAAAAAGCGAATGGAGAGCGCAATTTTGGAATGACTAACAGGTGATTTTTATTTGTTACTCTAGTTCTATTCCTACAGTGGGATTTAATATGAAGCGAGTACAGAAGGGCCATGTTACCTTGAAATGGTTTGCTTCCCCTTTCCACTTTCCAATTTTGCCTTTTGCAAAGAGGGGCGACTTTTTTTTTAGCAGGAGCAAACAGCTGATTGCGGAACGGGTGAGTTAATAGCTGGGATCTCGGCGGCCAGCCGCGATTTCGTTCCATGTGGGAGCGGTATTGCCGGGGTGTGAGCGCTATCGTGTAATAACCCTTCCCTCCCCACTCTCCTTCCCCCGCAGATCTCACCATTACTTTACCCCGACCAGCTGAACTAATTCGGGGACGAGTGAAAAATATACAGCTTCATCGTCGATTCGGCAGATACCTCTTCCCTTCCCATAGCAAAAGACGAGCTTCATTCCCTTCTACAGAAACCAATGCTGAACGGAATCCCTTTGCTGGTACTAGGCAACAAGTCCGACCTTCCGGACAAGATTGGTGTGGAAGAGCTGATCGAGGCGATGGACTTGAAAGACATCACGAATCGGGAAGTTAGCTGCTACGCGATATCGGCGAAGGAGGAAACAAACCTGGATGCGGTTCTTCAGTGGTTGATTGGCCGAGCGAAGAAATGAGTGGGGGCAAAAAAATTCATTTTTTTCCCCCCTCTCTTTCGCTTCTTTCTTTCTCGATTGAGTCTTGTACGGGGGAATATATATAGCTTGGATGGACGGGATGGATCGATACCCGGGGGTATGAATACCTTGAAAGTGGAAGAAGTGGGGGAACTCCGATGGGACGAAGTTACGAAGTGTGATGGTGATCTGCAGGCATTTGTTAATACACTTTTCCTTTCCTTTTCTACTCTTTTTCAAAACTTTATCAAACCCTTTTTTCTCCTTCGTCGGAACGCTTTTGGTTTCTTTTTACCTACTTTTGGAAGCCTTTTTTGAGAACAGCAGTGTTAGCGGACCTACTTACTACCCATCTACTACCCAACTATCAACCTATTATCGTACCTGGGAGATTTACTGTGCTTCTTGGAATATTTGTCGGCCTACTTCCGACGTTAACCTTTGTCATGGGCTAGAATCGGCGGGGGTCCGGGTTTCTTAGCTTCTAACTTCAACCTGGATATGATAACTGCTATTGTCACCATTGGGGTATTTGCAGGGCTGTGACAAGCACTACCGTCGGTCCATCCATTGTAATTTTGCCCCATCCCGCGGAATCACCGAATGACCATTCGGAATATGGTGCACAAGATCATGAAATGTCACTCGTCTCTTTGCTTTGAGCCGCATCCGTCTTTGTAAAGGACACAATGGTAGAGGAACTGACTAGCTATCATAGCTATCCACCTGTCTGGTGGGTGGGAAGGTACGATACCATATCCAATCATATTGAACTGGAGCTGGCGGCACATTGGAAAATAAATCCACGCAATACGATTGCATGAACGGATCTCGTCGTAAATGTTGTGAATTGAACTTCCACTCTGTGCACTGCACTACTCGTAATCTCTTTCCAATTTTGCTCTTTCTGGAATACTAGTACGTAAGCTACGGGAAGGGTGTGGAACGGAATGGAATGGGGTGTCGGGAGATTGTTCCTGACACTTTTTGCCTGGGTTTAGATTATTTGTTATTAAAGTATCCTGGTATGATAGGTAGGTAGTTGGAGCACGGAGGCAGGGATAGGGTACAGGTAATGGTTATTTACCGTGCTTTGGTTACTTGCCGGTATCATGCTTGAAGTCCCTTCTTCATGGTAGTGGTGTTATAGAGTGTTTGTGAGGGGTGTTGTTAAATTCTGCGGAGTATGGTGTGGTTTTGTATTCGGATTGTGGTGGAGGGGGTTGAGGTAGGTAAGTAGCTGGATAGGTGGTGTAACATAACCTCCTGTTGGTCATGTTATTACAGTATGATAGTATATGACAGATATTAAATATTTTGGTCAGCTGAATTACCAACTGACTCATTAGCTGATTGGGTAGGTATGTATTGTACTGTATCGTGTTGTATCAAACTATTGCAACAAGTCCCCACCACCTACGTTCAAACTCCACATGTAGCAGAGAGGTAATCTACTACAGTAGTAAACTAGAATTAGACCTCTTCGCAACCTCGTACCGTTTTTAAGAACGAAACGAACTTGGGAAAATATCCCATTGACGGATGGGATATGCAGATGTCCGACCTTCCATGATAGGTTAGCATCCGGTAAGTATATTGCTGTTTTAGTCAGCAAGCAAAACAACCTTGCCTGTTTTCTTAAAATTTAATATGGGTAGATATAGCTATGGTGGTAAGTAAAATGAGGCATGAATAATGGACAGTACTTGGTGAGTTTCTGGTTCACTGAAACCCTGTAGTAATCAGGAGTTGGAAAGGTTGAGCTAATTTTAAACCCAGCAGAGAATTCCCGGCAGGTTTCCCCTCATGATACAAATATTTTTATTTTCACCCAGTTCAGTTCATCTTTTGCGTCTCAGATGATGAAATATGGACTTATCAGCATGTCTGCCTTTACAGCAATTTGTTATAAAGTAATATTAGTACTACTTTCCAGATTGACGTATTTAACAAATTAGAAAACCACTTTGCAAGATATGCCGACTTTCCACATCGGGTTATAGGCATTAACTTATCACTTTATTACGATATTATTAGTAGTTTTTAGAGGGTTTACAGAAAGTGGAGTAGGCGATGGCTAACTACTAGAGTTCTTAAACCTGGGCTATATTTTCTCAGTTTTGTCATCTTTATGCTCGACACGATTGGCGTATTGTGCATATTATGCGGGAATATGTGAACTCAGTGGTGTTCACATATCATACGTCAGAAAATTACAAGTATCTAACTTAAGTCCAAGATAAAAAATTACGGTACCAGCTCACAACCGAGTGATCCAGCATGTCGCCAACACCTTCTGAGCAGGAGGGGAAGAAAAACGTTCCGAGTATTATATATCAGCCCGATATATATGTGTTTTACTAGTGTATTATATACTTGAACTTGTAATTAGATGTGATATCCTGCCTACCCTATCCTGAGTAGCTATTACATATGACACTTACCGTTTTAGATGATATATGTACATGCCTGATAGAAGGAAAAAAAACCTAGAAAGCTTGATGCTTTCAGTTCGGGGATTTGTTCGACGGAGGGGGGGGAATAAAAGCTAGAATGGTATGTATAAAGAATGGTAAGAGGGGAGGGAGGGAGGTGGAGGGTGGAGGCGGGAAAAAAACAAGAAAAACATTACCTTAAATCCCATATAATACATAAAAATGAAAAAAACTACCACCCTAACTGTCGAAGCATCATACCAAAAAAACAACAACCGAGAAATCCCAATAGGCCGACTACCAATTGCCAAAAAGCCTCTTCCACCCCTTCTTCGTCCTCGGCGGCGGACTCTCGGCACGAACGTTGACGGACTTAGCCTCCGGTCCGGCCCATAGCTTCTGTTTCCTAATGGTTCTGGTTCTCGCCGGTGGCTTTGCGACGTTATTCACCGCAGCATCGGGTGCCATAGCTGCTGCCGCCGCCACAACTGGCGCCGCACCTTCACTTCTGCCCCCAATCACACATGGCTCCTTCCCCTTGGGTTCATTTTTCTTCTCCTTCCTGAACCTGCTCCAGAAGCCCTTCCTCCCCTTCGTCACATTCTCCTCTTTTTTGGAAAAGGTGCTGCTGTTGGTTCTCTTCCTCCTCAGTTTCGTCTTCCTACCAGCACCTGTGCCAGCGCCGGCGCCGATGGCGAAATCTTCCTCATCAGAGTCCGCAAAACGGCTTTGGAATGTGGGCCGTTGGTATCCATCGCCGTCCTCGTCGGATGAATCCGGTATCCGGCTGGTGCGGCGGGGAGTGGACTTGGTTTGTTTTGGCTTTTGTTTGTAGAATGCTGTTGGTTTTTTGTGGGAGCGGGAGACGGAGGGGATGGAGGGGGGAGGATCGGAACGCATTGTTGAGCGCATGCCTGTGCGTGGTTGGCGTGGGTGCGCTCGTTTGAAGGAGGATATCGAGGTTATGCTTGCTGCATCCGAGGAAGACGGTGAGGTGGGGTGGGTTCGTATGGGGGCTCGGGGGCGACGGGAGGAAGAGGGGGGTGCAGTGGAAGTGTGGGCGGGGATAAAGTCTGGAGGGAGGGGCGGAGATTCTTTTTTGTATGATTTTGTAGGGTTTGTTTGTGGTGTTTGAGTGTCGTTTTGGAGATCTGAGGGGTTGGCAGCGCTTGGTTGTGGCTGTGGACAGGGGACGAGTGATGATGATGAAGGGGCCTCCTGCGGGTCGGCCACTTGCATGATACTAGGCAGTGCAGACTCTTCAAGGTCTTCGTAGGCGTCTGAGTAGATGCTTGTTCCGTCGCTGTCACCATCGCAATCTTCCCTAGCCTGTGCGGTAGCGTCGGTAGGATGGGACTCGTTCGTTGGGAACTCGCCCGGCATCTGCACCGCCGAACCTGTTGCTTCATCTTCATTACTCTCCTCCCTAGGTGTAGGGAGAACAACGACCAACTCCGGAACTGGCCTCCCAAGAACACTACTAGAAGGGCTTGTCTCGGGCGGGGTATACCCTAACCCCCCATCTGGTGAGCGCCCCATATCCGTCCTCCGCTGCTCTAGCCGGAAGTCTTCCTGAGAGCTGCTACTCGGGGGAGGACTAATGCTGTATATAGCTGGTGGGAGCGGTTTGTCTGTCGTGTTCTTAGCGTTCCCGTTTTGCGGGGCAGTCCGCCCTGTCCTCCGGATGCTCGCGAATGTGGGTGGTGCTGGGGAGGCGGTGGGGTCTGTGGATGTTGGCACATGATCATAAGTGAAACTGGCGATACTATCTTCATCTGAAAAGCTGACACGGGCTTTGCGTCCAGAAGGTGAGGGAGGGGGATTGTCCAGGTGGGCGTTCGCAGGGGCGGGTGGAACGGGAGGCGGCGATGCTGGGCGATGTTTCATTGCGCTCTTTGCCGGGGAAACTGATCTCGGGGGAGGAGAATGCCTAGTGGGCGCGTCCTCCGTTGTATTGAGTGAAAAGTGGGTTCTGCTCGGGGAGTGTGACTGCTCCCGGCGACGAGTTTGGGTCCTGTCAGGTGAATTTGGGGGAAGTGAAAGTATCGAATTACGTTTTCTTGCGGGAGAAGTTGACCTAGTGTGGGCGACGGCTCTCGGAATAGAATTAGTTTCATGGACTTTATTAGAAGGTCGTCTCGCAGCACCGGTTTTGTCACGTCGCTGAAAATTAGATGCCTCATCCTGATCCTCACTGCCCTCCTTTATCCTAGGAGGCACAATATTTCTAATGGTCCGCCCCGCAGTTCTCCTCCCCCCATCCTCTTCAGCAATACTCCCAAGCTCACCTCCAGTGATACTACAGACTGACCCAGCATATTCCGCTTGATACACACCCTTACCCGCTAGTTGATCATTTCGCTTGTTCTGCGCCATTAAATCAGGTTCGGGTGGTCTTCGGTTAAACCCATCAGGATATGAGGGAGAAGCAGGTCCAGGATCCCTCAATGACCCACGAGATAACATGCCCCTTGTTGGTGAAGCACGTTTCGGCTTGGAACGTTTCCGATCCAGGGCGGCAGGGCCCCGAAGTGTCGATGGGAACGACGGATTGCTAGAGGTGCTCCGCACTGAGGCCGATCGCCGGATATTTGAATCCTCCTCCTCGCTGTCGTTATCATCGCTTGATGATGAAGGAAGGTATTCTCTGGCATTTCCTTTGTTCCTAGGGCGAGGGTTTGTTGCTTTGGAGCGCTGGTAATATTGCTGCTGCTGCGCCGGAGGAGACGGCGGAGGTAGCGGTTTCGGTTTCCGGAACCTTCGCTCTGTCAAACTGCTCGTACTGCGACTGCGCTGTACCCGCCCTGGCCCGTTGTCGCTATTCGATGGGGGTGTTACTGAGGAGTAACTCTCGCGGCGCTGAAGCATGCGCTTCGTTTGAATGGTACCTGGGGGGGTCGGGGTAACGGTGACATGGCGGAGTGCTGCTCCAGCAGCGGCAGCAGCGAGATGGGGATCCGGGGAGGAAGTATCATGTCGGTATACCGCGGTGGCCGCGATAAGTGCTGCGGATGTCGGCTGTGTCGGCTGTTTCTAATGCGAAAGAGTCAGGAGCGTGTTAAGCGGGATGTTTGTTTACGTTAGGATACAAACATACTGATGAAGACGAACGACCACGCCGGGGATTGTACATCCTAATGTCGGTACAAGTACAGTACAAGGAAGAAGGGGGCGAATCCTAAGGCGCAAATGTTGCACTGATTGGAGCGAAGTGCGTCGTGGAATAAGTCGAGCCCAGGATAGAATTCCCGGTGGGGACTACCGGTAGGTGGAGCGCAGGCAAGGGGGACAAAAGGAGGATCACAAGATGGAAAAGCGAACAATGGAGGTGCAACTAAGAAATAAGGTGAGAGAAAGTATGATATATTAAAAAAAGGAGAGAAGAAACAGGGTATTTTTTGAAGGAATGACTTGCTGTTGGATGCTGGAATGGGGGGAGGGTTTACCGGTTTGGAGAGCTTCGGAGAAATAATGCTAAAATCTCACTGGTCTTTTGGTGTAACACCAGTTCTTATTATTCCCTGGGCGCCCGATGACATCAGCGAATTATAGCCAAGGAAGGGAGGGATTGGGGAAAGGGCAAGTTAGTGTCAGCACCACTCTCTAGATTGCTGGTACAAGTATGATAGTACTCGAGTACATACATGTGAACCAGAACCAGAACCAAGGCACCATAACGGGGTTGGAATAGACTGCCGTTGGTAGAGTAGTACCGTCCCAATTATTGAGAGTTCTGGATGGGGTCCGGCTGCTGATGCGTCTGAAACAGAGCGGACCAACATGGATATGCGAAATCTTCAGTAAGGGAGGATATGCAAGAAAGGTAAAATGAGATATCATACGTTACCAGACCAAGTCCCGAAAGGGTATTGTAAATCCTCCAAATCTCATAGTAAGGGTCACTAATCTACTCGTTATCCAAGCAAGCGGATGATCGTAGCCAGCACTCCCCTTCTAACACACTCCCCTAACCCTTGAACTCCCAATGTCTCCCTCCTAACACAACGCCGCATGATACCTACGGTGCATCGAATCCATACCTTGTGCTCTCTGCCATGGTAGGGTGTATAGCCTAAATCAGTCTCTAATTCGGCATTGACTTGTGTGTACATGTAAGAATACCTTGGAGTTGGAAGCTTCGGCAGATGGAATTGGAGTCCATATTCCCTCAGCCAACCCCTAACTAAAGTATTGTATTAGATCGGGAAGTGAGTTAGTTACGCGGAAATACGTCGCAGAGAGGAAGTTCTAATCTGGAGATTCCAATTGATATCTAGCAGTAGGGAAAGGAGATTCGAGAGAGGCAAGTATTTCTGGTAGCAGAGTCACTTAGACCTACAGTACCTCCCCACCCCCTGTGCTTTGTTCCGGCTAAAAGTTATACACTCCTCTTATTGGCCTACTTTTCAGCTTGGTAGGGTAATAGAAGGCTAGATATGAAGCGCACGCCGCTGTACATAGGTAGCGGGCGTAGAGGAGAGGGGGGGGGATGGAGTATGCGGTGAATCAAACGTGAAATTTCAATGCCGTTATAAAACCCTCTATGTGCCAAGCGTAAGATGACTTCCCGAGCTGGCTATGAACTGGGTGCTACTTTTTACAAGCACTCCTCTTCCCACAATGAATCGAATAGCCCAATACTATTACCATATCCATAGTTATACCGACCTGCTTCAAAGCTCTAGCCCAAACCCCTGTCGCAACTCCAGGGCTTGTCAATCACCTCTATCACCACCTCCCACCAGACTCACCGAGTCAGGATATCCAAAAAAACCAACACACTTCGACAGTATTCTCAACGGGGGAGTCTGTCCGTCCAGAATGAAGACGGCGATGGACGGTTTTGTGTCGTCCCCTCTGGTCCTTGCCCAAACTTGCTCTGCAACTTACCACACAGGACTGAGGCCCCACGGTCACCCGCAGTCCCTGCCGTTGAAAGTCGCCGGAGATCACCCACCCGTTTTCGATCTTTTTCGAGTTCTTTCCTTCCATGCATCGGTAATATGTTACGTTTGCTACTGCATTGTTTCCTTTTTTTGGTGTTCTTCCTTATGCCACTCGCTCTTGTTCCCTTTGTCGTAACTCAGGTTTGGGTTGATGAAGACGAATTTCGTGCTCCACCGCTATTTTCAGGGCTAGCCATATTTTTAAAGCACTTCCGGCTTCTGGCAGTCATGGGATATTGGGGGCCTTATCATACGGCTTAATACCGGTACGTGCCAGTTTGAAGAGCCTCCCTCATAAGATGTCACTCGATGCCCATCTCATTAGGCTCGGTGGGGTGCAGGACTTAGGGAACACGGGGCAAGTTGGTTTTTTGTTGTATCATACGATAGGCGTTATCATAGAATACTCGATCCGCAGGGTAAAAATAATAGTCATAAGGGTGATGCGAAAGAGAGGCCTGGATTGTGCCCTGCCCGGATGTGCTCTCTACTACCGGCAAGGGCATGACAACATGCAAAGCTAAGCCCAATTCGTATGATAACCATTTTGTAGAGGGGGAAGCGACATAATTAAAATCTTCAGATCAAACCCCAAAGTAGCGCTCTTTTAGCATTTCTCTCTTTTTTTTTTAAGAAACCCCCCCCCCTCATTTTTAAACTATAATAGAAGCCCGGCAGGGCCAGGACACCGAAGCTTTTCAAAGGAAAAAAGTGCCGTTTTCATCTCGCTCTTCAATACATTTTCGGGAAAGACAGCCCCCCCCTTCCCCTTCTCTCTTTTTCTTTCTTCTTTATTGGGATAGGTATGATAACTTAGATGAACACTGACGCGCCTTAACAAAATTGAAAGGCAGAGAGAACGCGACTTGCTTTTCTTTCGGGAATCATCTGAATGAGGTCAGCAGTGGTGGTTGCGGGGGCGCTAGCTAGTCTTATATCACATACTGTATACCCAAGAGCATTTCTCAATGGACCTCATCTATCTACAGCACCCACCCAGTAGGCGAGAACTGGAAGGTATCATAATAGGCAGTATTTCAGGGCTCTGGTAGGGCACAGTACTTGGAGAACCGATTGTGAGCTAATGGCATCGCCATAGTGATTGGATGAGATTGGAAGTCTAAAGAAACCCGAAAAAGTCCCCTCAAAACAAGGCTTTTGTATGTTTGCGCTCGCTGCACTTTCGGAGTTGTATTGAATGTTTAAATGTGTTGGGCGATGTATCGGACAGAGGAGTGGGTCGGATGTAGGAGTGAATCACCCCATATTCAAATATTGTTTAAAGCCTCACTGGAGAAGTTTCGACGGAATTAAACGTCCGGATTCGGCACAAGGAGGGGTAGATCAACATGCTACATCACCAGGTATCCGCCTGTGCGGTGCTCATCTGGCTTTTCTCTTGGTGCTGGAGGTCAATTGAGATATGCATATTTCTGCATTCCCCCCCCCCGGTACAGTACGCTTTACCTGACCCAACTCTCTGCTAATAGACTACGTTATGTGCCCAGGTAGGGGGCATAGTAATAGATGCGGGATGTCATGAAATGAATTTCTCCTATCCGTCGATCACCTATGCAACCAAGCAACAGCACCGTCTCTATCCATTTCCTTTCCTTTCCTTCCTTCCTCCTTCCCCCCACTCCTCCCAGGACTGGTATCCCACATCTCACACCTCCCAAAAGCCTTCGACTACCATACACACACCCAATCAATCAATCAAATATCACGTCCAAACTGTCCATCCACAAACACTCCAACTCAAATAGAATGTCAACGATACTAACTCACACCAACTTCCTCCGGCACCGGCTTCATCAAAAAAAAACCCCCCAATTTCATCACCAGCAATACACCCAACACCCCCAACAGGTTATGAGCCCGGGATTGAAGATACCCCCCCCCATCTAAGGCTGAAGAAGAGGTATGGACTGAGTGGTGGGAGAGCGTACCTCCAATTCCGTCCTCGTAACCTGTTGGAGGCGGTGAAGGTATTGTTGGTGATGGTGGATGTAAGAGGGGTGCGGGGTTACGACGTTTAAATACCGGAGGCACTGTGGTGCTTTCTGAGGGCCGGTTAGCACTAATGTGTGAAGTCACCCTTGCGTATGGTATGCGGGGTTTTGGTAGGCCTTGGTCATTGAAGCGGATGATGATGAGGGGACATGTGTAAGGGGTAAGCAAGTGGACGCGCAATGGCCGGGATAACACCTAACTACAATTGCCATAGGTCTAACTTTGCTGCTCTGCCTGTAAGGGGAGTTTTAACGTCTAAACAGGGCGTTAAATTAGCAGTGTGATAGGCGAAGTTAATGGGAGTAATAGATTGCCACGTATGAAGGGATGAGACCTTCCGCCGAGTTTTCCCTGTTCGGGTCCCCGATAGCTCATTATCACTACTCCCTGGGCTTTATCGAGAATGGTGGGGTATGGGGCGAACACTATATTTGAGTTGTTCGTAGCCGTGCCGTGGATCATCGTAGACTCTTTTTACGGGGCTCCGCGTATATATCCCCTTGAAGGTTGGGGATCCCATTGTGGGCAGAGCCCGGAGACACAGGCTATCACTGGCTCTACCTTTCTTCAGATCTATACTCGCTCGCAGAATTTAATTCCTGGGTACAAATAGGCAGAAGTACGGCGGTAGCAAGGAAAATCTTGTATTTCTTTGAAAATATGCGCATGACTTCTGGCACCAATTCCTCAAGAAAAAGGGTTGAAAGATGCTATGCTCGGATCCGGAAAAAGTGTCATGGTATATAGGAGAGATGGCACCGAGATGGTATCCCCAACAACCCGCCAAAGTCTAGGCCCAATGAGAATTTACTTTAGAAACAATTAACAATTGTTCAGTGAATTGCGCTCTTGCTCATTCGCAATGCTCCTAGCTCAATTTAGTCTGGTGATGATAGTGTACTAACCAGGCCAGGAACCCGACCAAACCTAGGGATCCAGCACGTTCCAGGAGAACTCGAAGGTGAAAAGATTGCGTGCAGGTGGGGAGTAGAACTGCCTGGGATTGTAGTGCTGCCGGGGAGAAGTGCGGTACTACGAGGGATAACGGAACACAAGGGACACGGCGGGGTGATGGAGGATTTCCCGGTCAAGTGTGGAACGGCGAGGTTACCGAATTCCATCGCATCATACAAAACCAGCCTGGTAGACCACCTAGCAATAATCCTATATGGCATCAGGTGCACGAGAAAGCACAGATTATGACCCCTATCGAATTCTGTCTACCCCGATAACATACAGACTGAACCGTGAAACCACAGTCCTGACAACACCCAGAAGTCATACGATATCAGGGGGAAAGCTTTCCGGGAAAGTTAAAACCCCTCACAAGTCAACACTAATCATATGTTGGCACCCAAACCCCCAACCTAAGAAACTAAACCAAACTTCAAAACACATGACAGATAAGATTCAGTAACACCCCGGGTGGTTCCAACAGGTTATGAGCCCGGCATTGGACTTGCCCACCGCTTATCAATTCTCCGCCCCCTCAGCATGAAATGCCCATCAATGACACTAGGTGAGTAAAGGAAAAGACTTGAAAAACAGAGGGCAAGCCCAATGCCGTGCTGATATCCCGCAGGATCCAGCCGGGGTGTTCCTGCTGAGGAAGAAAGAGAGGCAAGAGGAAGAAGGGGGATACTTATAGATGGGGGGGGGGGGTACGTAAGAAATGGGCAGACTGTGCGGTGACTGCTTTGTAAATCGTTGCATTTGGAGAACAACCGCCTTGGGCTAGGCTTTAAGTTTGGGAATTATGTCAAGGGAGATGTGCAAAGGTATCCTAATCTACTCTTAGAGAGGACACTACCAGTAACAGGATCTCATCGGTCCCATGCTTCCGGTAACAGGATGCTAACAGAGTGTTTGCTCAGAGCTAGAGACTTGGGTGGTGCTAACACGAGCCAATGATAAGCCGCAGCAGCCAATCCCTTGACCCCCACCTAGTACCTGGAGTCATGGAAAAAGTCTCTCATGCATTAGTCTCCAGGACTAAACTTAATGTGGCTAGCAGGCACATGACTTTGGACATTGATTATCTCATACTCCGGTGCGCCGGATATTTGGTAGGGACTAGGCTAGTGGAGGTATTCTTGGCAAAGACGTGTGAGTCGTCATCTGTTGAAACATCACCAACTCTCTTCAAGAAACAAGGTAAATGAGGCTCTGGATTCGAATTCACCTGACTGCTAGCTATGTTAAGTTTAGCCCTCGACGCTAATGCATGAGAGACTTTTTCCGACTGCGTTTTCATGTCTCGACCAGAGTAGAATTCCTTAGCCATGCTCCTTAAGTACACTTTTAACAAGAGTGGTTTCAAGATAAGCTACTCGAGGGTTAGCCACAGTCTGAGCTCTTTAAAGGACCCAGTTTATGAACAACACCTCCGGGCGATTTCACGGGCCCTAGCGCAGGCAACAACCTCTGGTAATACAATCCCCCCCAGATCAGACTGCGCAAACCCCTCTAAGTTAATGGAGTAAGGGCGAAAAATGTGCCCCTAGAAAAAAGGAGATCCCATCTCCCCGGACTCAACACCCTACATACCATCATCTCACCACTACCACCGATAACCCTACCAGCTTCACTAATACCGCGGGGCATCCGTGTGCCGAACTTACAGGGTGAGAAGATGCCCTACAAAGAACGCTATAATAGAACATATAACTGCTCCCAGATGAATAAACTCTGATAATTATGATAGAAAGAATAGACCCCAGCAGAGTCTTTACATAGTCCATTGAAGCCTAATTGAGCAAAGGCCCCACCGCAATTCCATATTAAGCACCAAGGAAACCCCAACCAGAGCCAGCGTCTGCACAGAAACCGTAACTGTGTAGCCCAATCCCAGCAATTGTTCAGGAAGATTTAAATCTCCCCGAGCTTCATAATATTTTACCCCCGCAGCCCACGGGAAGTGCACCCCAGATAGTGTATCCAGCAGCAAAACCAAACCCGGTGGGGGAAGCGGGGGAGGGAGCCGTCAATCAGGCTGCCCACTTCCGGCGAGCCATACCCCTCTACGCACCAAACAGACCCCCGAAGCCGCCCCATACCAACACGTGCCACCGACTAAACCAAAACCTGAACAATATGAAATCACTACTATATGCCGTCTCCATGTTGCATGTCGTGCTCAAGATACTACCCCCCCCACCCTCTTTCTCTCTTCACATTCCAGAACCACGTCTAACAATCATAATCATCACAGACGATCACTCGATCGCTTTTTCAATCGCGATTGTCGGAAATTGTGGCTTCTCTGGATCGGACTAGATTAGTTGATCTCATCCAGTCTGCCGATTCCGAGATGAGGACTTCACTACCATAGTCCGATCTGCTAAGGAATTGGTTTGCTTGGCATAGCATGGATCGTCAGGCGTGACTGCTATATTCAGATACTATGATTTTATAGTATATTAGTCTCCCCCCTTTCTCGCGGGAAATAGAAAAAGGCGGCCCTTCGTTCCCTAAATTCCTATCCATATATTTTGCAGCAGCAGAGGGGGGGCGAGAACCAACCAAGCAGGCAGATATCTAATGGCCTACTCATCGCATGGGAATAGTTCGGCGTTCGGGACTGGTCTTCCGCCCAATATCCACTACCGTAAAAATTGGAATAATTGGACCTCACGCTAAGACGTCCAGAATTCCCTCCTTTGGATTAGGGGGGGGAAACACATGCGAAAAACCAGTCTTTCCACCCTCCACGGAGGCAAATAAAAAGGAGGGAGGAGACCAACCTTACTAGGAAAGACAGCTCCAACGTCCTGGCGTGAGGTCCAATTAATTACCGTACAGTCGGGTGACAAAAATATTTCCGAAACATGAAAAGTCTGCCCACGCTCGCCTCCGCAACACAGATATTTTCCACTCTCCCACCCCAACCACATATAGAGAAAATACAATAATGAATCAGGAGATTAATTACAGGTAGTAGAAAACCTATATGTATAGAGAATTGAATTTTTCTTTTTTTAGTACTACTTGGTATACCAACCATTTGCTGCAATGACTGCACAAACTCTAGATGGCATACTTCTCCACAAATCCTCCAGATATTCTGACTCCAATGTATCCCATACTAGTGGAAGAACTTCAGCAAGCCGTTTCCTAACTCTCTCTGGTCCACCTTTGGTGTCCCCAATACCAGGGTACATTTTCTGCATTTTCTCCTTAAGTCGACGCCAAAGATGTTTGATGGGATTTATATCAGGTGAATATGGTGGCCATTTCATCACTTCCACTCCATGCGCATCATGCCATTCCTTTACCACCCCATTCTTATGGACCCTAGAGTTATCTTCCATAAAGATAGGCTCAGCACCAGTGGTTTCTCGGACTCTTTGGAGAACAGGGGGTAAAACATTCTCGAGGAGATCGTGGTAGACAAATCGATCCACTGACTTGACGATTAAAGACACAAAGGTCCCCCGATATGGGTCCCAAAAGCACCCCCACACCATCAGCTTCACTTCCCCTCCCTTTTCATATGTTTGGATACACTCCTCATCCTACTTTTCATATGCTGTACGGAAACCCCACACAGTGCGTGTGTTACGGGGTAGCTAACACGGTAGGATTCCGAGTTATCTAGGCCGAGGATATTCGAGACAACGGATTATAGGTCAGGAAGGCTCAAGAAGAATTGTTTGATAAAGTAATAGAGGAATATCGTAAT
>Ga0307517_10000618_pt1 | contig 60746 bp, 25 predicted proteins | sample 23_EM_MG_FD_194515 | JGI IMG/M metagenome (GOLD analysis project Ga0307517, IMG submission 194515) | Populus trichocarpa ectomycorrhiza microbial communities from riparian zone in the Pacific Northwest, United States - 23_EM | ecosystem: Host-associated > Plants > Roots > Unclassified | place...
GATTTTTGTGTTGTTTTTCCAGCTACTGAATGGGTGAAAGGGAAACAAATGGAGGAAGTTATGACCATCAAGAACACGTGAGTTTTATATATATATATAATTTGTTGTTATTGCGTGCTTTTAATTATTAACAATAATTGCCTGGGTGGGTTCTAACGTTTTAGTTTAGGGGAAAATATCTTCTGAGTGGTTGTTTTCTTATAGTAGTAACAATTTTGTGCGTGCTTAGATTGTTGTTGTGTTGATTTTATTTTTTATATATATTTAGTGCGAATTTAATGGAATCTCCTAGAGGACAACATATATACCAAACCGTGGAAGTGAGTGTGAGCATAAAAAATTGCGAAAAGCTATCATCACTTGTAAGATTAGACTCCATCATCGTCAACTTTGTATAGGGAACTTTGAGGACTACTGGATTTGTACAGAGTCCATAGTTTTTGAGTCTAGCCCTGTTTTCATATGGTATAGTATATGACTTGTAGAGCATGGCTGACATTTGGAGATGGTGGATGCTGAAGTGAGAATCGGTATTGAATATAATGTGCATTGGTTCTGCCGATGTCTTCGCATAATTTTCAGTATACTTTGGCTCTACCTTTAAGCTCAGTTATTGCAGCATACAAGCTTGTACTGGTTTAATTTTAAATCAAGAGTTGTATATTTTCGAGGTTTGTAGAGTTATTTTGAGGGTATCAGATTGTGCAATTTCTTATCCAAAGGATGATAGTTTTATGGACCCACTTTTTCCACATCATCTGAAATTTGGCCTTTGCTGAAGGTTAGGGAATTATGATTAGAACACATCAGACCACTTCAGCGATACAAAATTGCTTTAAAAAAATGTGGAAGGGAAGATTGAATTGCACCGTCACAATTGAAATGTATTTGCAGTCTAGTGACATGGGATCCCTCATCCCTGTTGTTTACCAACAACTTACGATTCTTCATACAATTCAAGTGGCATCATGTAGGCTGACCTTGTCTTATAAAGCAAGACTACTTGTGCATTATTATCCCTTGAATATTCATGACCGAAGTTAAACCATTTTTGACATTATCCTTGATTGGAAGCGTAAAGAGATCAGTAATAAATGTCATTTTGTGCACTTATGACTGGGAATATTCATAGTTGGTAATCAATTAGTGGGTTTAAAAGGCATTGAATCTGAAAAAAGAAATGTCGTGGTCATCTTTCCCTGGTCATAATCCAATGCAGGTATTCTTGCAAGACATGATGAGGATTGTATGATGCTCTCATCATGTGCTTGTTTGTGCTGTCAATTTCTTTGAATGAATTTTATGATTTAGCTATGAGAAGAGGTTCATAGTAGATTTTTACGTTATTGTTTTTCTGGAATATTATTATAGTATTTGGCATGGTCTTATTTCCTTGACAAACAGGACTCAGTTTATTTTCATTTTGTTTTTGGTTAACCAGATTGCTATTCTGATCTTATGAACTAAACTAGAGAGAGTCTTGATCCTTTATTGTATCAGATCTTAGGTGCTTTCTGTTTGTGAACAATAGAAAGCACTCCTTTTCTTTTTATATCTTTGAATTTACTCAAAGTACATGTGCATGAGTGAATGGTTCTGTCTCCTCTTTGGTGCGAGTTTGGGCAGCTGAAGAGTGCTCTTCTCCTCTTTTTTCTCCTCCTAATTCTTCTCTTCTCTTCTGTTTTGTTTTGTTCTTCATTTTTTTCTGGAAAAAAGCCTTTCTTTTCATTCTATAATCACAACTCTCTTTTTTATGACCTTATACAAATGCGTAAAAGGACATGCACAACTGCACTCACACCAAATCACTAATGTTAACAATACCACATTGACCAATGGAAGTGTATAGATGGAAACATGAGATGGCCTTTCTACAGTGAGTTTGAAGGAGGAAAGAAGGAACTTATACTTGACGCATGCATGACATGTTAAATCATTATGGATTTTACAATCGAAATAATAGACTTTGGGTGTTTTGGTCTTAGAAAATTTAGGGGGCCTCATATGTTAGAGACAGAGAGGGACCAATTCCATGAAGGAAGAGAAAAATTATAGATGTACACTAGTTGTTGATAATTTTAGGTTGAATGTCTTGTGTGTTGTCATTGCATCCATGTCAATGTAATAGGTAAAAGGGTAGCAGGTAGGGAATGAAACGACATTAGTCTTTCCATTTCTTGTTATAAAATTGTAACTACTGGTTTTTATAGTTGTTGATAGTTTTTGTTTAATTTAACATGCTTGGTACCTTCATAGCTTCAGTAATAGATTTTGGGTCTGCCCTTTTTCAATATATAATGAGGCCCCACCCTGAAGCTTTAGGAGCGCAACATGATTTCTTAACATCATGGCATCTGTATTTGCAGGGAGATCGCAAAACATCTTTCTCTTCCACCAGTTAAGCTGCACTGCAGCATGCTTGCTGAGGATGCCATCAAGGCCGCTGTGAAGGATTATCAAACCAAGCGTGCAAAATCAAATGTTGATTCAGAAGCGGAACCTGCTGTGCAGGCTGCTAAAGCTTGATGATGTGCATGAGTGAATGATGATGAAAATATCTACAGACGAATCTCAATGGTTATCAAGTAGTTGTAATAAGAGATTGCACCTGGTCTAAAGATGTTTTGCTTTGGGTTCAAGTCCTTCCCAAATGACACTTGTGAATCTGACGAGTGGATGCGGTAGTGGTAGCGTGATGCTATTGTGTTTTCACTCGTATAAGGTGTGTATGTTCCTTGTATAAAAATATTTCCTTAGCTATCATTCTTGTTTGTGGTTGGTTGATTGGTTGGTAGAATTGATCAATTGGATTATGCTCCTCATTCAAGCACTGTTCTGCAGCGATCAGCATTTATTGTTTATCACTGATTTTAATTTTAGTTTTAAATCCCGGCACACTTTGTCTTTACATGGACGCCTATGATGCGTGGAATTATTGAAGCATTGTGTTTGGCTAGCTTGTGAGTTTTCATAGCAATAGTTTGCTCGATGATTTAACTATGTTTTTAATATTTCTAGTTTTTCAATAACTAGTTTAAACTATGCTAAGTTCATATATTTTTGTTATAAGAATTCTAGAAGATAATTTTTAAAAATCGTATGAAAGCTTTACTTTTTTTCCCAAAAATAACAAAGAAATGAGGAGAATTTTTTATTTTTTTATTTTTCTTGCAATGTAAGTCAACAAGTGTTTCAATTACAAAAAGAACTATATTGTTGAAATATGATAAACCAAAATCTAAAATTGCTTTTTGATCTTTTTTAATTACTTTATTTTTAGTAATATTTATAATTGAACTGTTTTTAAAAAAATAAAACTCCAAAGAAATAAAATTGCTTATAACTTAGTGTGTACCGCATTACATTTTGGTTTGGTTGATGAATTTTTTATTTATTTATTTTGGTTCTCAATTTTTTCTTTTAATTTCATCTTCTTAGTCAAATTGAGGTCAACTGCTTCTCTTATATTTTAAGAAAAATGAAATTAAAACTTCTCTTATATTTTAAGAAAAATGAAATTAAAAAATAGAGAATCAAAATAAAAAAAGACTAAGAAAAATAGAAGGTAACGCAGAATTTCATTCAAAAAGTTCAGTTTGATCCCTTTATTTTTAGTTTATAAATAATTGGTCCTTTTAGTTATTGAAAATTCAATTTCCAAACAATATTTTATTTTTCTGATATTTCAGTTCTTGGTTTGGTGAAGAAAAAAAAAGTTGTTGAATTTTGTGTAGATAAAGAAAGTCATTGTAAACATTGATTTTAACCACCAAAATAGTAAATTTTGGTGACAACAGGTTTTATTTGAGGAAATTTTTTTTTATCCAGTTTGATTTTATGTTTTTTTACCGTTTGAGTTTCTTAGGTTGATAAATTGATTTCCAGATGTTCTAAGAATACTTATAAGGTGGTTTTTTTTTTGTTAAAATGGGTTGGAAAATGGGCTTTTAGAACCAAAAATACTCTACCTCGATTTTTTAGCCAGCACAGTAGTGGTCAAAATATGAGTAGACAAACGACATGTTGTCTTTATCAACAAAGGACATTTATGTTTTTTTTTTTTTTTAGAGAAAATAAAACGCCCACCCCTTAAAGATATTATAAAAATAAAGCAAGTCCTAGGCGCGTGCGAGCTTGGGTTGGATGGCTCACGCACTTGGGCTATTTCTTTTAAAAGCCTAAACACATTAGGCCAACAGACTAATGTATCTAGGCTTTTTTTTTCTATGTTTTATTTTTAAAATTTTGCTATTTTATATTTTAGTAAGATATAAATTTAAGAAAAAAAATTATTAAACCGGGTTGAATCCATAACTTTGATTGCAGGTTTGACAATTTAAGCTACAACATACAGGTTGATCTCATATGTTGTCTTGATATTTTTTAATAAAATATACCACACGCAAACCAGGCCTTTTTCAAAAACTAAATTAGAGATTTAATGTAGAGTCAACACCAAAACATATATATATATATATATATATATACATATATACATATATATATATACATATATACATATATATATATATATATATACATATATATATCCAGTATGTTAACCACACATAAACACCATTTTCTAGCGATGAGTGAGGCTCACTCTAGTATTTGATAAGGGTATTTTTTATGTTTATAGCTTCATATTGCATATATGATTCTTTTTACTCGACACATGTTGTAATCAGAGTCTCTATAGAGCTCCGACAACTTGTTTCTTTCTTCTCTCTTTCTCACTGGATTTCAACACCATCCCTTTTTTTTTAATGTCAGATTGGGCCATTTAGCCTAACAGTTGCTTGGTTGGGTTTTTTTTTCTCCTTTTCTCTTTAATTTCTTTTACTTTTCTCTTTCTTTTTTTTTCTTCTTCTTCTTTCCAATCTAGTTGGGCCATTTAACTTAACAGGCCACTCAGTTTTGATTCTTTTTTTTTTCTTTTAATTCTTCCTTTCTTTTCTTTTTTTTATTGGACTATCTGGTTAGGCTTTTATTGTTTTTCTTTTCTCTTTCTCCTCTCTTTTTTCTTTATTTCCTCTCCAAGTTCGGCCATGAGGCTTAACTGCCGCCTAGATGGACAATAATATAACTTTAAATGCAAAAGGTAGGAAAATAAAGTCTTATGTCATTCATTGTCCAAACCCCATTATAGATCTAAAAAACACAAATCTTTTTTCAAAGAAAGAAAATCAAATATCTTCCTAAACTAAATGTCTTCCTTGATAAAAATAAAAATAAAAATGTGAGAAGATAATAAGGAAAGTATATGACATGCAGTTATATAATCTTCACTTGATTTATGTTTTTCATCCCAAACAAAGTCTAATTTAAGTCCTTCCTTGTTTGGTCTATCACTTTCACATCATTTACACTTTAAGTCTTAAATGTTTTTTATCCTAAAAGTTCATCTTCTTTGAACTTGATTCCATTTTCCATCTATAATTGTTGATCACATATAAAATCAATATGAGAATTTAACTTTTTTTTTATTGTTGTAATTTTGAAAATCTCTTTCTCTATTGATTTCATATTGATGGTGGCTTTATGAAACTTGACCTATATGGCATTAGGTTGACCTTTCCATATATTTACAAGTAATGAGTTTCCCTTTTTTCGATGCATTGCTCAAATTTTAGCTCAAATATTGGTGTTGTGATAAGTAATAAATCTACATCTTTTAAGAAATCCTCCATCATATTCATCAAAAGAGTGGGATCAACATCTGAGTAAAACAATAAGGATTGTAAATATTTAAAATATATTTCCTTCCTCAATAACATGGTAGATAAGCAAGGTGAATACGTGCTAAAAACTTTAAAAATTCATTGTTTTTTGTTCATCATTTGTGCGAGGTCTAGGACAATCTGGATAAGAAATTATAGCCTATAAAAATCTATGGATTAAAGAGAACCATATAGAAGTCTAACACAATCCAATGTTAGGCTTCCAATAATAATATGCATTCAAATTGCCATAAAACCTTCTAATGGTAGGAGAAGAAGTGTAATTTTCAATGTTGGCATAAATCCTATAAAGAAAGTGCAGTGCAACCTAAGTATAGAGGTAATGCTTAAGAAAATTAGTATGTGCACCCTTAAACTCCATACCACCATTTAAGAGATTAAAAGTTTGAGACAGACCTTGATATAAACCTACTAAGATAAAAGAATCAAGTTATAAGTTATATTTGCAACTATTTTTCAGGCAGCTTTAAATGTACTAATATAAATGAAATATTTATTTTAGACAAACACAAATTGATGAAGTTAGAGCAGCGAATTTCAACTTATCATGATCTTCAAGTGTCTAATCATTAGCTAAATATTTGAACGGATTCCCTCTTCATTAACCCTTTTAGTTTCTTTATATTGTGAAAAATACCTTTTTATGTCACAAGACTCTATTTGCCTCCTCATGCATCAAATTTTGGCTATGAAATGGGCTTATACTCTTATGATAAATAAGGGATTGGTGCAAATAGTGCATGTCACGTCAATACTAGAAATTAAGCCAATTCACTTGAAAATCCTACCAAAATCTTTTTTGTGCAATTAAGATAAAATCTCAAAATAAATATAGACAAATCTTAAGTGATGAGGATTTACTTTCAATAAATGAAAACTCTTTAAAACTAGAGAAAAATTCTTCATAATACTCTTCCATGATAGATAAACTAGTGATGTTGTGTATATTTCAGAACAAGATCCCTATTTCTCTTTGAAAAGTAAAAAATATGTTTTTGTCATGATATTTATCTTCAATTAGTGCTCGATACATGTTTTTTGGCAAATGATAGTCAAAAGTAATTAAGTTGATTGCATATATCAACTCTTTATTATTCCTCTTTCAATGTTTACTAAGTGTCTAAGAGCCAATCATAAAATCCTTTAAGATATTGTATTTTACCTCATATGTCAAGTTTGGTTTCCCATTTTACCTTTCTCCTATTAATCAAGTCCATAGTGATTATTATTGTGATATAAATGAACGTATAAAGAATGTTGACGATCTAGAATAATCACATTAATAAAAGCTATTTGTTCTTATGATGGCTACTCACTAATGACCTCTATGTCTAGTTTTATTAAAGGTGTTAAGACTTTTAACACTACAAGGACCAGTCATTGATTCTTAAAAACAAGTTTGAGTTGTTCTATTTTACCATTATGATTTAATAATAGTAATTTATTCTTGTGATGACTATTCAATAATGACCTCGATGTCTAGTTCTGTTAAAATAGTTAAACCTTTGACACTACAAGGACTAATAATTGATTCCTGAACAACAAGTCTAAGGCCCCGTTTGTTTGCTGAAAAGTAGTTTCTTTTTTAAAACTGAATTCCGGGAAAGTGAATTATTTTTCCAATGTTTGATAGTGTAATGAAAAATAAGTTGGAAAACACTTTCCAGTGTTTGGTTATGTCATGGAAAATAAGCTGGAAAATAACTTATTAATGTTTTATTTTTTTCAAGTTTATTAAAATAATGAGAAACAAATCTTACATATTAAAAAGTTGAATGAGAATGAAATTGAAAAAAAATATGATTTCATAAATTATCTCAAATAAAATAAATAATAATCAAAATAATAGAGATTAAATCTAATAAATAAAAAAATTGAAAGATGAAGAAATTAAAATAATAATAATTACCATTTCATAAATAATTTCAAATAAAATAAGTAACAATCAAAAGAATGAGGACCAAATTTGATAGATAAAAAATTTCAATTAAAAAATGATAAGGAAAAAACAAATAACAATTATAAAAATGAAGACCAAAGTTAATATAAATTTTTAAGGGATGAAATTGAAAAAAAAATTCAAAACAAAATATATATAACAATCAAAAGTTTGAGGACCAAATTTGATATAATCAGCAAATAATATGACATTTCTAAATTTTTCACAACTTCCGGAAAGTGTTTTCCACCAAAAATAAAAGGAAAACACTGTCCTGGAAACGAAGCCAAATTTTCCTTTGACTAGAAAGTGTTTTTCGTTGACCAACTTTTCTAATGACAAACAAATACAGGAAAGTTTGGAAAGTGGTTTCCAGGACACCACTTTCCGTCAAACAAACAAGGCCTAAGTTGCTCTGTTTTACTATTATGACTCGATAAAAGCCATTTGTTCCTATAATGACTGCTCACTAATGACCTTCATGTCTAGTTCTGTTAAAGGAGTTACACCTCTAATACTATAAGGACCAATTATTGATTCCTTAAAAGTTTGAGCTACTCTGTTTTACTATTATGATGATATTTTAATTCATTGTCCAAAAAAACAATGTTTGCTTTTCTCGTTAGGATCTTTAGAGACAGGATTCCATCCATTAAATGGACATTAGAGCTTGATAACTAGATTATTAGAATAGTAAGCTGACTATTATAAATAGTTATAATATTGATGTGTTTTTTAATTTAAAAAATTATTTTTAATTCTCACTAAATGAACACATTTTCTATTTTATATTAAAAAAAAAATTGCAGAACGAGAAGAAAATTATTAATAAAAAGGAAAATATTTTTCTATTACTTAAACAAGCCTTTTATTTTGAAGCTTTTCATTTTCTTTTTTCTTTTGCAATTTTTAACCTCTATATCAACCATTTTTTAAATTATTATATTTCTATCTACTACAATTACAATAATAATTAAGTTAAAATTATCTACATAACTAAACTTACAACTATAACCCAATATTTAAATTATATTAATATTGCTATTTTCACAAATATATTTTTAATTTTGCTATTTTGGCTAAATATTTTAGCCGTTGTTCTAATTAAAAAAATAGTTTTTTAATTCAACTGGTCATGCATGTACGACTTGCATAGTTGATCACGTTAGTAAGACTTGTGCGTCTCAACAAAAACTATGTTATTTTCATAAATAAGTTTTTAATTGTGCTATTTGGCAAATGCTTTTTGTCATTGTGCTAATTAAAAAAAAAAATTGAAAATAGAGTTTTGCTCATAGTTATTACACTCAGCTGGACTGGCGAATTGACCTAGTACATTCATGTTTCGAAACATGATTTAGGTTGAGTGTTAATTTGAATTGGTTTTGACATTAACTTGGTTAAACTCTGGTGACTTGATAGGTTGACCCAACCTAACCTAGTCCAAATCCAATCGGGTAAAAAACAATAAGTTTTTTCCTTTTAAAAAAACTCTAAAACAATGTTATTTTCGATAAAAATAATAAATCGAGGTTAACCTAGTAACCCACAAATTGATTTGATAATCTAAAAACTCAAACTCTTTTCCGTGTTAATTCTCAAACATTATCTTAAAATTGTGATTTTGTTTAGACGCTGATTGATAGTCATTATCACAAGAAAAGAGAAGAAGCGTAAAAGGATTGCATGAGTTTTTCTTTCTTACTCAAACCATTTTGTTTTTAAAAAAGGGCCATGCTGTGAAAAGTAAGTTGTCCAAGATATGAAGTCCTCGTGCATTTAGAAGGTGTTTGAGATTGTGGTGTAGAGCACTTTTCAAAATAGCTTTTAAGTTGAAAATGCATTAAAATAATTGTTTTTCATATATATTTTTTTACATCAAAACTATAAGAAAACACTAAAAAAAATAAATTTAATATTTTTCAAGAAAAAAACACTTATAAAAAGCACTTAAAAGCAAAAGTAAGAATTGTCAAATACCTCTTTATAACCTAAGGGAGGTCACGTATGTAATATATTATTAAAAAAAAATCAAGATTAATTCATTTATTTCACTAGAAGTAAATCTCTTTTCAATACCCTTATTACTATTGGACAAAACTTTCATGAAAAAAAAAATCTTATATATTCTTATTGGCCTTCTATATGAATATAACCCCTCTTATTACAATCTTTACTATACGCTTTGAACCAGTTACATTAAATACTTTTTATGACTTTTTTCTCATGTATGAATTATGCCTTAAATAATAATTCATTCATGTTGATATCATTACTCCATCTATCAACTTCACAAATAGATAATCTATATTTGTTCATTTGTGGTACTGCTTCCTGTCGTGGCAATCATTATAATTCTTGTGAGCATTCACATGATCGTTCTTTTACTTATGACTCTGTCAATGTGTTATTTTTTTCTAACTCATCACGTCTATTTTGTCAAATTTGCTCAAAATCTAGTCATACTACACTTAAATGATGACAACGATTAGATCAAGAATTTCAATTCGCAGCTCCTCCACGAGCAAATTTCACAACAATTCCAACATCATCTACCTCCACTCTTGTCAACTCTCATTGATTTCATGACATAGATGCCAATCATCATATCAACTCCGATTTAAATCATCTTAATCTTTAAACCACTCATTACAATGGTGTTAATGATCTCCAAATAAGCAATGGTTAAGGTTTCCATATTCACTATATTGGACATTCTATTATTTGTTCTTCTACTAAATAATTTTTTCATTATGTTCTAGCTATTAATAAAAAAAAACTTCTATCTATTTATCAGTTTTCTTATGATATAGATGTCTATTTTGAGTTTCACTTTTTTTTTATGTGTCAAGGATTAATACTCGATAGCCACTCTTATCAAAGGTAATAGCAAAAATGGTATTTATCCTTTTCATGGTTTTTCCACAATTACCTAACGTCCCAATTCTATCTTGGTCAATGACATGTTTGCCTTGGTCATCCTTAGGAATTGTCAAAGAAATAATGTCTAGACATCATTTACTAGTTACAAATGAGTCTTTCCCTTATATTTATCATGTTTGCTAACTTAGTAAGAGTCATTGTCTTCCATTTAAATTGTCTTTAAATTCCTCTAAAAAAACCCTATGGATTTAGTCTTTACTGATGTATGGGGACCTACTCCTCAATTTTCTATTAATTGATTTTGTTATTATGTTGTTTTCATTGATTATTTCTCCAAGTTTATCTAGTTATTTCCAATCAAAGCCAAATTTGATGTTCTATCCATATTTCTTTATTTTCATTGTCATGTCAAAAATCATTTTAATTGTAAAATAAAGGCCTTATAATCAAATTAGGGTGGTTAATATCTTAGGATCACACTCAGCTTTAAAATCATGTTATTACTCATCGCATAATCTCTCTCCATACTCATCAATAAAATGGCTTTGTTGAGCGAAAACATTGTCACATTTTTTAAACAAACCTTCCTTTTCTTGCCAATGTATATGTCCTTCAAACATATTGGGATGATGTTTTTCTCACAGCTATATACCTTATTAATTATCTACCCTCTCATGTAACCTCTAATTTCTCTCCTCTTAAACTCTTGTATTAATGACTTCCTGGCTATAAGTTTCTAAAAACTTTTAATTATTCTTATTGACCTTTTCCTCATCCTTATAATCATCACAAGTGTGACTTTCACCTTTCATTGTATATTTCTAGGTTATAGCTCTCACTATAAAGGTTACAAGTATCTTGACCCATTCACTAGTTGTGTATATGTCTCTCGTCATATTAGTTTTTATGAACATCAATTTTCTTTCACTAATATCTTTATTGTTAAAAAACTCATATCCAATTGAACTCCTATGTGTTATGTTCCTCATCTTTTACTTTCACAAGCTACTTCTGTTGCACAAGTACACACTTAAGAGACTTATCATATCTTTTTACCTCTCTACACAGAGTCTTTATCTCTATCATCAGCTATTGCAGACACTTATACTAGATGTTCATCATCTCTAGCCTTAACAACCTCTGTATTACTAGTGGATTGTCCTATTTTTACTGATCGAATTCCAAGTCATCCAATGACAACATGATCTCGCAAAAATATCTTTAAAACCAATCAACTATCTCCTAATATGGTAGCTTCAACCAAGCATGCTTTGTTCACTATTACTACATCTCTCGTTAATGAACCAAACTATTTAACCACTGCTTTTAAATATCAAGAATGGCGTAATGTCATGGCTAATGAATTTTATGCTTTTATACATAATAAGACATGAACTTTATCTCCACATAAACCTCATATAAACATTATTGGTTACAAATAAATCTTTCATATTAAGCTTCATATTGATGGAGCTATTGAATACTATAAAGCTTGTCATGTTGCAGAAGGTTCCATTAATAACAAGGTATTGATTATGATGACACCTTTAGCCCTGTAATTAAACTAGTTAAAATTCAAATCATCTTATCTCTTGTAGTGCAAGCTCAATGGCACATACATTAACTTGATGTTAAAATACATTTCTATATGGTGTTCTCAATAAAGATGTTTACATGACCCAACCACCGAGTTTCTCTCATTCATAATTTCATGGTCGTACATGTCAATTATATAAAGCACTATATGGCCTCAAATAAGCTCTGCGAGTATGATTTTCTAGACTCAACTCCAAACTTCTTTCTCTTGGTTTTGTTGGGTCATAGAATGATACCTCACTCTTCATTCTTAATGTTACTCATATCAAGCTTTTTGTGTTAATTTATATGGATGATATTCTAGTCACTAGTCCAAATACTCAGGAAATTCTCAATCTCATCGAATAGCTTCACACCGAATTTGTTCTCACGGATCTTAGTTAGTTAAATTTCTTCTTGGGTATTCAGGTATCTCCCACTTCTCATGGAATCATTCTACATCAGCATCATGACCTACAAATACTAATATGCATTCCACCAAACCAATTTCATATTCTATGGCTTACACCACCAAATTGGCACAATTCACAAGTGTTCCATTTTTAGATCTAACACTTTATCACAACATAATTTGTTCTCTTCAATATCTCTCATTTACACGACCGAACATCTTTTATATAGTAAGCGAAGTCTGTCAATTCATGCATTCTTTAACCACTAATCATTGGAATGCTATTAAATGCATACTGGATTATCTCATGAACACCACCAATCATGGACTCTTTTTTGCTCATTCTCAACTTCAACCCTTTTCCAATACGGATTAGGCTGGTTATACTGATAATAGATGTTCTACTAGTGATTATTATATCTTTCTTAGATCCAATCTTATTTTATGAAGCTCTCTCAAGTAGCAAACAATATCTCATAGCGGTACTAAAGTTGAATATTGAGTCGTAGCCAACATTACTACTGAACTTTTCTGGATCCAATCATTTTTACGTGAAACTGGTCTTCTCCTCTCCTCATCACCTCCTCTTTGGTATGACAACATCAGCACTACCTACCTCACTGTTAACTTAGTGTTTAATGCTCGTACAAAACACATTGAAATTGATTTTCACTTCATTAGTGATCTAGTTGCCTCTAATGCTTTCCATGTTAAATTCATTTCCTTGTGAGACCAACTTGTCAATACATTTACCAAACCTCTTTCTAATCCCAAGTTTAGTCTTGTACGATCCACTCTTAATGTCTTTGAACCCCTTTGTGACTACAGGGGGCTATTAAGATAACATTCAATGAGCTGCAATCTCTCGTTAACTCATAACCAATCCTACAATTAACACTGCAAATAACATTAAACCAAACACAAATCCAACAAGAGAAATCCACTCCATTAGTATTCAAACTAGCCACATATTATGCAGATAATAATGAGAACAAATCTAAAGAGATGATTTTGAAAACTAAAGATAATGTTTAAAATTGTACTTTAAATTTTAAATGTATCTTACTTTATATATGTAATAGATTGTATATGTAAATATAACAATACTTCATGCATGATTGATAGCATTAAAGTTATTCTCAAACACTGTCTCTTTTTGTATAAACCTAGGTTAACTTACCTAACCTGTGAATCAAGTCATGAGCCTAATTATGTTTAATAACTTTGCTTTTTAAAATCTATTTTTATTTGATTATAGGATAATAGAAAATAAACATTCATAAGAAAGACAACAAATAAAATTATGGAGGAGAGTTTTTTTTTTTTGTCAAAATTGTCTTTTCTAATTCATGTAATTTTATTGTTTTGACACCAAAATGGTTTTTTCTATTAGCAGCATAGTTTATTCAATAAAAAACAACATCAACAAAAAAAATCAGAAAAAATTATAATGATCTTAACTAAACTCTTAAAGTACTATAAACAGGCCAATAATATGAAAAATCCAGAAATAATAATACATCAAAGTTCATCAAATATTATATTTGATCCTTAGTTATTTTCATATATATAATTTTAGCTATTATCTCATGCTACTTTTAACTCCTTTCCTTAAAATAATTGAAATTTCTATTATTATTTTTATCAAAATATGATAATATTGAGAGAGAGGGAGGGAGGGAGGGAGGGAGAGAGAGAATTTATTTAAAAAATGGATTCATACAATTTTCATTTATTGTTAATTTATAGTCATGCCACATACAATAATAAAAAACTTTAAAATAAAAATATATGTAAATAATATTATGCTAATGTTATTGTTATCATTATATAAGTTAATGAGTTCAAATTAAACTTTTGTTCACTTCATGCACCCTATATGCTTATATAATATAAATAGATTTTATATGAAAAAAAAACTCATTTAGACAAAAGAATTCAAAAAATATTGTAAAAAAATAGCAATCATGATTAACAAATTAATTAATTTGTAAACTTAGTTTGCCATCCAATGATTTATCAATTTTTGTTTTCTGTCAAACTTTTACTAGAGTTTTAACCATAGATAATTGCTAAATATTTGTAATCAAAATTGAACTTGAAAATTATTAATTCACTTTCGTTGCATATATAATAAACTAAAAGTGATAAATAAAATTATAAGAATAAATTTGAATACAAAATAGATGAAAACTCTCTTTGTATGCTGGTATCAAAATTGTTAGATTTGAATTTTGAATTCTTCAAGGGTTTATCTTTAATTTTGCTTTGAAGGAAAAGATTTTCATACAAATTTAAAAGTTTTAATCATACCAGATTAATGTTTGATTTGATTTGACAAGAAAAGAATTTTAATATTTTCCTTCATTTGTGGACTTAACTAATGTTTGAGAGGATGTTTCAAGTATTTGTGTATGATTTTTATTTTTGCTTCTCTCTTCTTTTACAGTAGAGCTTCTAATATTAGTAGCTTCTTTTATTTATAATTATGCCAAGTATAATTCATTTTGAATGTCCTTTATTTAAAGGCTATTTAACAAAAAAAAAAAAAACAATACATAAATTACTAAAAGCACCCTTATTCAAAAGGATATTAAAGCAAAATCATAAATTTAGTTGAATTGGGCTTCTAATTTATCTTGAAACCATATCCAACATGTTATGTAATAAATTATTTAGACCTTGAGATGGCCTAATAAAATCTTGATATCTTTAAATGCCCTTTTTAATTTAATTTCAATAATAGTCAGAGATGAGTTGGCTACCTTTCTTCAGAGTGTTTTATTTGAAGATGTATTTGAATAATATGTGTTTAAGAGTGTGTAACAAATCTTTATTGAAGAGAGTACAATAAGGCATGTGAAGAGTCAATGTCAACGATAGTAGGAGTGGTGGATTCATGATAGGAGGAAATGAAGGTGCTAAGGATGAGCTGATCATAGCAAACTATTAAAGATATGATTGATTATGAGAAGATTCAAAAGAGTTTTATGATGTTGTGAGAAGTGTTTTGAAAGGTGGATGAATATGATCTTCAACATAATCTAGATAGACAATGACATAAATAAAGTTTTTCAGGAAAGATAGTTGTATTTGGTGAATTGAATTTTAAGAAGATTGATTGTGGGAAGATGTGAGGAAAGGGGAGGGTTATGATTTAGAGCAAAGATTACAGAATTGGGTGAAGACATTACTAAAAGATAAGATATGTAGATTACTTTGATACTATATATGAGAAGAGACAATATTTGAAAATAATTTCAATACTCTCAATCATGCATGAAGTGTTGCAATATTTATATATACAATATGATATATTTGTGAATATTATCTTTAGTTTTCAAAATCATCTCCTATATATTTGTTCTCATTTTTATCTCAATAATTTGTTGTTAGTATGAATATAAATGGAGAGAGATTACAACTCATCGGATACTGTTTCAATGAAATTGATATAAATCAATCCAAAATATTATTGTTTTGATTTTTTTTAAAATCAAATAAGGTATTGATGAAGACAGTTAAGCTGCTTACGTGTATATTAAATTAAATAAGTTATATCAAGTTATTTTTCATCAAATTTAATTTAAAACCTATATCTATACCTATACCTATACCTATACCGAGTCAAAAGTTAGATATCTATATTGACCTACGAGGCCAAGACAGTTTTTTGATCTCGTTTATCTAGATAATAATACCCGCACTTGAAATTATGATTTTTAATACTTTTTCACTGCAATCATATTTTGACAAACGGGCCCTTGACAACAAAGTTCCCGCTTTAGCTTGCTGTAACTAACCAGTCTCAAGTCTCAACTACACGAAAACAAAACAGAGAACACAACTTTCTGACGTACGGTTTTAGGCTGCCCTGCACGCGATCCGTCTCTCGTATCCCCTAAATCCTCGTCCTCGCATTGCGATCCAACAACAACAATCGAATCATCACCAACAAAGCACAAAAACTGTCAAAGGTCTGCGTTTTTTATTTGTTTCAATTTCAGCTCAGCTGATAATAACTTCTCTTTACTTCTCTCCGCCAAAACCCAACTTTAAAAGATGGTTTCTTTTTTACTTTCTGGGTTTGCTTTGGTATCCTTTTTCAATTTGAATTCTTTGAGTTCCCTTGACTTGCATTTTTTTCTTGATTTGTAGGCCAAAGTTCAGTCCTTGAGCCGTTGGATCAAGATGCATTATTTCTCACCACCAATATCTTAGCTTAGCTTCTTCTTTATTCAATTCAATGTGGACCTAATCATTTTGTCTGTTTTCTCAAGTCTTAGTTTCGTAAAATGAATTATTGACTAGTCCTTGAGGACTTTTCAATCACATGGGCATTAAGAATTATCTATATTTTAATCCATTTTGATCGAGTTTTTCTATATACCAATCTTTGTCTTGATTAATTTGATTGGATTTTATATAAAACAAAGTTTTTTTTTTTTTATTCCTTTCTTTTTGGAGCATAGGACAAGGGGAAAAAACTACAAGTCTGACCAAAACAGTTGTTGGATACGTGTAGGTTAAGGAGCAGGTGACAAATTTCTTTTTTATTTTTGGGATTAATGGCAAGTTTAAAAGAGGACCCAATTCTTGGAATTGACGGTATAATTATAAAGGAGGAGTTTGAGATTGCCAAGCCTGTGATTGACAAGCTGAGGGAGGACCGCCCAGCTCTTGAAACTGAAGGCACAGTAATAAAAGGGGAGTCTGTGATTGACAAGGTAATAGAGGAGGGGAGCGGTGGTCAAGGTGAGAGAGACATGGTTCCTCCCACTAGCACTTCTATCCACAGGTCTGGTTCCAGACCACAGCTGGACCTTAGCAAGGCTGCAATTGAAGGGAATTTTGAGGAGAGGGATCCTACAATTCTGTTGCCTAATCAATCTGATGATATATCCCATTTGGCTCTTGATATTGGAGGTAGAAGTTATTCATTATTCGAATCTGGAATTCTCTCTGTGTTTTTTTTTTTTTTTTGATGGCTTAATTAGATTTCTGATTCTTATTCTTTCATGGAAGTTGTATTTTGTTTGAATTGTTATGAATTATCTCTCATTCATTCATTGTGAATTGTCTTTCTGTCTGGCTCTTTGGGAGAATGGAGACGAAATAAAAGTCTGGATTTTGGCGTGCTCCATGTACTTGCTTGCATGTTTTTTCCTTTTTTCTGCCAATTCTGTTTAAGACCATGTTTTCTCAAACACTTCCGTTCATTCATTTCATTAACTGCACTGAAGAAGGATTTGCTTCCACACCTACATTTTGATGGTTTGCTTGCTGGAATTAGAAATATATTTTCTAAAATTCAAACGGATATACATTATATTGCTTTTTAGTAGTGATAGTTACAACAATTCTATCACTAACTGACAACTGGTTTTACCTTTTTCTGTTTTCCTTCAGTGGGAAATTCTTCATTTCGTATTGTTCTAGATTTTCATGTTGACAAGCTGAACGTTGATAGATTGATCACCAGTGGTATGCATGAAAGATCAGTTAATGGTGTTTGTCTGCAGGTTCTCTAATCAAGTTGGTGTATTTTTCAAGACACCAAGACCGGCCAACTAATGATAAGAGGAAGAAGACAGTGAAGGAGAGATTGGGAATTTCCAATGGTAATAGGAGAAGCTACCCCATTCTTGGAGGAAGACTTCATTTTGTTAAGTTTGAGACAAGCAAGATCAATGAGTGCTTGGACTTTATTTCTTCCAAGCAGCTTCATCGTGGTGGTATGCTTTCTATAACTTACTAATCATTCTTCAACGAGCATCTTTTGTCATTGGAATCAGACCATGTCACTTTGATGTTTAACGAGCTTGTTTGACTAGTTGCAAGTTACCGATTTCATTTTCATTTCCTTTTTTTTTAATAACTCTGGTGATTTTCCTGCAAATAGGAGTGGATTCACATAGCTGGCATTCTGATACCTCATCCAATGGCAATGCTGTAATTAAGGTAAACTTTGTTTTTATGTTTTCTCAGTTCTGCAGGGGGTACTTTTGCATTACTTGTGGTTTATTTACGACCTTTACTGAAATTAGGAGGTAATATATGTGTAATGCAAACAGGATATGTTAGTATCTAAGAAAAAGGAATTTTAGAAATTATTGTTCATCTTTTCATCAAGATATAGTTTAACCTAGTTTTAGCAATTCCTTGCATTGGCATCAAAATATGTTGGAGAATCTGTTACTGCTACACATGACAATGTTGTTCCTCTGGTTATGCAATCGGACTCTGCATAAAACCCACATTCTGTATACCATGTTTCCAATTTATGAGCAGCTTTTCAACCCTCAAATATGATTGAGGTAGAAAAAAGTATGTGTTAAATCCAACATCCCTACTTATTCTTTACTAATGTTCAAATTACAAGTTCCTTGCTTCTTAAGTCATGATTTTAATAGTACAGCTGGTCATCAATATAGAATATGAAGGAGAAAACTGTGCAATAAAGACTAAAATAATCTTGTTTACACTAGTCAAAGTCTATTTTTACTCATTTGTCCCTAACAGATTTTCATATTAACATGTTGATTTTCTGAGAAGGCCACAGGTGGCGGGGCATACAAGTATGCAGACCTCTTAAAGGAAAGGCTTGGGGTTAGTCTTGACAAAGAAGATGAAATGGATTGTCTTGTGGCAGGAGCGAACTTTTTGCTTAAGGTGGAACCTTGAATTACTCTTACCACTTTCTTTCCAATTCTTATTTATTACTTTAATTGACTATTGTTTTTGAAAACAGGATTATTGTTTGATAAGTAATTTGTGTTTGTGCATCTTTTTAAACATAAAAACATTTGAACTTATGTTTTTCGTTTTCTTTTATGGTGAGTAGTGGAGTATGTTTCTTACTGGAAAAATGCCATCACCATTGAGTTTAAGTCATGCTCTTAACTCTTATTGGGTAGTAGACTTATCCTATATCTGTATTTGATTACTGAAATAATTAGATTATGATGACACTGCCTTCTTGTTACAATAGGAATGATGGGACTGCTCTTAGTTTTCTGGCCAATATTATCATCAAATTTGTCACCGCTATCACATTATTTTCACTTGCTAGCTTAAGCATGTTTGACATCCATTTGTATGATCCATAATTTATTTTAGACTTGCTGTTTTCAAATCTATATTAACCACATAGCTCTCTGCACCAAATTTTGAGTAGGCTATTCGCCATGAAGCTTTCACACACATGGAGGGTCAGAAAGAGTTTGTGCAGATTGATCAGAATGATATGTTCCCTTATCTTCTCGTTAACATTGGATCTGGTGTTAGTATGATCAAGGTAAACTAATCTTTCTTCTCAGTTTATTATTTTCACTTTGAGTATGGTAAAAACTCACAAAGGATAAAATATGCCTTCAATTTTTATAAGGTTGATGGGGATGGGAAGTTTGAACGAGTCAGTGGGACAAATGTTGGTGGTGGTACTTACTGGGGCTTGGGAAGGCTGTTAACCAAGTGCAAGAGGTCGTTATGATATCTAATCTTCCTATATTTTCACTATTCATAAATATTGTTAAGGTCTCATTTTATTGATTTCCTTTGCAGTTTTGATGAGTTGCTAGAGCTGAGTCAAAAGGGTGATAATGGAACAATTGACATGCTGGTTGGTGATATTTATGGTGGTATGGATTATAACAAGGTATACTTTTATTTTGTTCACTCCTTTCAGCATAGCAATAGGTAACACGTGAAACTAAAAGGCACAAACTACGAAGTGTCATCAAGATTCATATTTGGAATATAGTTAGTTTTTTAAAAAATAAAAAATAAAAAATTTCAATATGTTATGGTGATCATGTTTCCTCTTATCATATCTTTATAGATTGGTCTGTCAGCATCAACCATCGCTTCTAGTTTTGGCAAGGCTATCTCTGAAAAGAAGGAACTTACAAACTACAGACCTGAAGATATTTCCCTGTCCCTCTTGCGAATGATTTCATATAACATTGGGCAGGTGAGTGACATAAATGATTCCTTATAAAGAATGCCTTAGAGTGATGATGAAGCCATGTATGCTATAGATTGATATTTATTTTTTATTTTAACTTTAGTATCTTAGTACCTTATCCTCTAGATTATTATTGTTTTTTACTTCACCATATTATAGGTAATACTACAACCTGTTCTAAATTTTGAGAAGAGTTACACGTATGAAGTCCTTGACACATAGGAATATTTTCTTTTTTCAATTTCAAGTGTAGGAAAGGACCCAATTGGTGAATAAAAACCTGCAGGCTCTTGGGGAAACAATGTGTTTTCCCCTTTAGTTGTAGAACGTGGCTGTTGTCAAATCTTGGCATAGATGATAATTGTTTAAAGACTGAATCATCTTTCAACCAAAACTTTCGCTATGAGTATAATTATTATTGGAACTGTCTTCTAATATGAAAATTGGAGCATTTACCAATGCCTAGCCATCTTCTAGTGGAAATTAAAATCTACAGATTGAGATGGTTTTACTTACAAGACCCTGCTAGTTATGAATTTGATGGACTTGCTTTTAGATATCAGGTATTATGTCATATTTGTTGGTGTGGTGAAGTGCTATCTGCAATTTGATTTCTGAGATGATTTTGTGGTATTATCATGTTGGACAACTGACTGACTAATTAACATGAATGCGGTGGCTGTCTTTTCTTGTATGCAGATTTCATACCTGAATGCACTTCGATTTGGGCTTAAGAGAATCTTCTTTGGAGGGTTTTTCATTAGGGGTCATGCATATACAATGGATACAATTTCCTTTGCTGTTCACTTCTGGTGAGGATTGTTTTCTTTTTTTTTTGTCCAAGGTTTAAACTTTTGTCTGATCCAAGTAAGGTTGATAATAGATATATTGTTTGCATGAACACTACTGCTTCTTGGCTATTTTTTTTTTCATGATCTACCTCTCTCTATATTCACCATTTAAGGAAAAAAGATTTTTTGGTTTTCACATTGGTTGTCTAGGTCAAAAGGAGAGGCACAAGCAATGTTTTTGCGGCATGAAGGATTTCTGGGAGCTTTAGGTGCATTTATGAGCTATGAAAAGCATGGTCTTGATGACTTGATGGTTCATCAGTTAGTTGAAAGGTTCCCTATGGGTGCACCATATACTGGAGGAAAGATTCACGGTCCACCACTCGGGGATTTGAATGAGAAGGCAAGTGCAGTTTGGTTTTGAAACATATGACCTAGACTGCCAACTATCTTGAAATAATTGGGCTGGGTCATGGTTTTTTTCTAAGTTCAAAATGTGGGGAAGTCTTGTAGTACCATAATGGTAGCTGGTGGCCCTGACCTATTTTTCTAAAGCTGGTATTTATATATTAACATCTCACAATTTGGTCCTACAGCACCAAAATTACATTTGATAACTCAGGAGAACCCCACTATCTGTGAAATCTTTTGTTGCTCTAGGGATGCCACACATAATAGTTGCCAAAAGCAACTCCATTATGTTGATTCCTTGCAAACCTTTTTTTCCCACTATACTAGACACAGATGAGATATCATGTAGGAATAGATTCTTGAAGCAGCTATTTAGGACTTTATCCTGTGAAAAGGAGAAGGAAGAGGAAAAGGAAGAGGAAGAGGGTAAGTAAAGAAAAAGAATCTATAATGGATCAACTTGATAGCCATGAGAGGTAAAAAGGTTGGAATCTATATATTCTTCTCAATAACCTTTCAAATTAAATAATGTGATCAAATAATTGGCAACAAGAAAGAATGTCTCACCTAATTATCTTCATGGAAAACTATTTTATATTTTCAACTTTATTATGCAAATCACTCCTGTACATACTATCTTAATATAGACAATTCATAGAGATGCAGATGTCTATTTTTGAGGTTATGGTTAAGCCATCATGAGCTTTCTTCCTCCTATATGTGAGTGACAACTAGCTACTTCTCATCAGTGAGTATAGTCTGGATATGTAAACTTCCTGGCTGAAAATCTTATTTATCAGTTTCACAATGTCTTCCATCGAGAAATAAAAACCTTTGATGGTGGCTCAGATGATAGAAGAAGTTTGCTTAAGCCTTTTTGGTTTAAGCACCAGATTCCCATGTTCTTGCAGGAGCGTGCACACACACATCCTGTTTGAATTGGACCTTACACATTATTTATTGTTGATTCAAATGCAGATTTCATGGATGGAAAAGTTTGTGCAGAAGGGAACTGAGATTACTGCTCCTGTACCAATGGCTTCATCTGGAACCACTGGGCTTGGTGGCTTTGAAGTTCCTTCATCCAAAGGTGGTACTCTACGTTCTGATGCCAGTGCATTAAATGTTGGTGTTCTGCATCTTGTACCCACACTGGAGGTGTTTCCACAATTGGCAGACCCAAAAATGTATGCAAAATTGTACACTGGTATTGCTAAACACTCCATTAGATAATCTCTCTAAACATAAATGCTTTCACTGTTCTGAGTGGTTTGATTCAATTATTAAATTAGTATCCTAGACTAATAAAATCTTATTCTATTGTGGCATTAACTTGTCCCATGAACATAATGTTGCCAACATATTGAGGAGCAAAAATATTGTATAGAGAATTTGGCTTTTTTTTCTCTCCATTCTCAAAGAATTCAATTAATATAACAAGTGTAAAGCTTGAATTTGCAAAAGAAAAAAAAAACAATTATTGCCTTTTTTTCTGTTATGCCATAAATATGTGATTCATCAGTCACCCCTCCATCTAACTTTGTGAAGCAAACTGATTTCATTCCAACAGGTATGAGCCTAACACTATCGACCTCGCAGATCACAGTGAATTAGAGTGAGTAAACTCTGGGAATATGCTACATATTTTGATAATCCGTGATTGAAACTATTTCAATACAGTTTATCCTCTGCTTTCACATATGCATGATACGAAGGTTTCCCAGCTGATTTTGTATGTCAATGTAGGTACTGGTTCACTGTGCTGTCTGACCATTTGCCAGATCTTGTTGATAAGGTAACCATCAATATTGTCATAAATCTCTCTCACTTACTCTTGCACACACACACATAACCCCCACGCTTGCACTTGTGCGCGCACAGAGTCATCATGCATCAACTTGTGTGCGCAGAGTCAACATACATCAGCCTGTGAAATTTTTGTACTCTGGTATTAAATATAAAATTAAGAATATGTACCCCCATTAAATGTAATTAGCACTGTTCTTGAAATTGAAGAATCTCGTGTACAGAAGATGCAAATTTTGATTGTCGAGGTAATAATTTAGTCTCTTGGTTGATTGAAAAGCTAATCCTACTTGAGGTCATGGGTTGGAAATATGTGGACACTCCTATCCCACAATACTTTTGGGTTATGAGCCCAGGACTGTTACCATCCTGACACACAATGCCAGTTAATTTATTTTTTGAATAATTAGAAAAATAAGAAGTTCGATTGTCCATAATGTCATAAGAAATATATTAAGAGCTTAATGTGAAATTTTGTAGGCAGTGGCTAGTGAAGGTGGAACGGATGATTCTAAAAGAAGAGGTGATGCTTTCGCTCATGCATTTTCTGCTCACTTGGCAAGGTAATTAGAATAGTGGTAAACATTCTATTACGTTATTTTTATACATTTATTGAAGAGTTTCTTTATTCTAAAGTTGGAACTTCAAGTATGTTGTTTAGATTACTTGTACATTGTAATGCTTTTTAATATGGGACTGAAGTGCTGGTCCCATCTTTGCATCTTCTACGGTTTTGTTAATATTGATGATTTACTGATGAATAACCCATTCCCTCAATTTTCTGGTCACTCTTTGTTTTGGTTCCTGCTGGATGCAAAATCGTTTTGTTTCAAATCATCACTGCACAATAAGAATTTTGCAGTGTCATTCTTTTTCATTGTTTTGTTTTGCTGTTCAGTTGGATATCTTCTTTCTTGACATTATCTTCATGTTATGAAGGCCATTTTTCTTCATTTACCAATTTCCAACACTAAATAGGTTGATGGAGGAGCCTGCAGCATATGGGAAGTTAGGATTGGCCAATCTCTTGGAACTAAGGGAAGAGTGCTTGAGAGAATTCCAATTTGTGGACGCATATAGAAGCATAAAACAGAGGTAACCACATTCTTTCTTAAACAGCCTCTGGAAATTATTTGAACTTAGTTTCTCTATCAATTCCTTCACAACTTTGTTTATGATCTACACTTATTAATCTGATCAGAGTATGTATAAAAAGAGGCATATCCATGCCAGAGTGGAAAATGTTAAGACGCCTATTATTGTTATCATACTTACAAACTGAACAATGATTTTCTGTAATTGAAAAAAAAATTATATTCCTAGGGCTTCTGAGAGTACCCTGCCTGATCACTTGTATTATCCAACTTGTTAATGGTAATTTTTTTATGCAATTTACTTAACATCTGAAAGCTATATGTATGAGGATGAAGAGGATGTAGCAACACAGTTATAGTGTGTTGCACACACTTTTTTCTTCCTGTTCATTTATTGATTCTTGGTTTTGAATGCAAACAGAGAAAATGAGGCATCACTCGCTGTGTTACCTGACCTGTTGGTGGAGCTTGATAGCATGACAGAGGTATGTCTAATTATGATCCTAACCTTCTTCCTTTCCCCTTTCTTCTTTTCCCAATTGGAACCAAGAGTTAATTTGACAGTTATGACAGAAATTTTGTGCTGTCATTCTAGCATGATAATGCTGATTCACCTAGTAACTTTCTATCACCTAAAATCCTCTTTATCTTGCAGGAGACACGATTGCTTACATTAATTGAGGGTGTTCTAGCTGCGAACATATTTGACTGGGGATCTCGTGCTTGTGTGGAACTCTATCACAAAGGAACAATCATAGAAATCTATAGAATGAGTCGCAATAAAATGCAAAGACCTTGGCGGGTAAATGGAGAAATAAATATATATTTTTTAATGGGAATACATGATTTGCATTGCATGTTGAATCAATTATTTGCTCGTATTGGTATCCAGGTGGATGACTTTGATGCATTCAAAGAAAGAATGTTGGGGTCTGGAGATAAGAAGCCTTGCCCTCATAAGCGAGCTTTACTTTTTGTGGACAACTCAGGTGCTGATGTTATTTTAGGGATGCTTCCCCTAGCACGGGAACTCCTCCGTCATGGAACTGAGGTAAGTCTGCCTTTCCGTGATGCTAGTGAAAGAAGACTTTTCAATAATTTGTGCACTACCCACCATTTTGTTTATGCAGGTTGTTTTGGTTGCAAACTCCCTTCCAGCACTAAATGATGTAACAGCTATGGAGCTTCCTGACATTGTCGCTGAGGCTGCAAAGGTTTGGCCACATGCTTGATGCTTTGCAAACTTCTTATCTCTCTTTTTTAAAATTATTTGTCCGAGTGTCTTTGTTTTTCTCTTCTTCATGTTCACACGAATTGTGTGGTCGCATGTCTTTTTTTTTCATACTGATAAATGTCTAGGCATTTGTTAACTTTCTTTCTGCACATGGATTCATAAGAACTCACCATGACAAAGTGGAAAATTTTTAATTTATGTCAATGCTCCTACGTTATGCAGTCTGGTAAATAAAAACTGTAAATATTTTAAGTCAACTAAAGAACAGCACAGTTCCGACCATGGTTCAAGAAATTGATTGGAGAATTTTCAGGGGGTTAATTCAGGAAGCAGAAAAGATGTAATTCATAGTCTATGTTAGTGTTGGAGTTGCAGAACTCGTTGTTGGGTAGCATTTACTTGAACAATGCCATGAATTATGCCAGTAAACAAAAGTGAGGAAACTGATTTTCCTATTCCACAGCATTGTGACATTCTTCGCAGAGCTGCTGAAGCAGGTGGCCTACTTGTTGATGCAATGATAAACACTTCAGATGGTTCTAAAGATAATTCCTCCTCAGTTCCCTTGATGGTTGTTGAGAATGGGTGTGGGAGTCCGTGCATTGATTTGAGGCAGGTCAGCTCTGAGCTTGCTGCCGCTGCAAAGGATGCTGATTTGGTATGGCTCTGGATCCTATTATCAAAATCTTTATCAGTGCTTAACTTTGTTAAAGTCCCCATGATCAAGTATATCGGTTTGCCTTAACTTCTTTTTTTCCTCTCTTTATTTTGAGAAAAAACTGCTCCAAGCATAAAATAAAGGACAAATGAGTGCAACTGTAATCACATGTTGGAGTTTGTGCTGCGCAGATTGTATTGGAAGGGATGGGTAGAGCTCTTCACACGAATTTCAATGCTCGGTTTAAATGTGAGGCTTTGAAGGTAACACTCTATGGAGAGTTAAAATGGTGCTTTTCTTTTACCATTGAAGTGCTTCATGCGTGGCCTTGTGGTAGTTTATCTTCTGACATTCTAAAATGTTCGAGGAAATGGCATTCAAGACGCCAACTCAGGCATCTATTGAAGTCGTGTCATCCATATTTTGACTTTCGAGTATTTCTATTGACACCATCTAATATGTGGACGTATCTCATTAATGCAGCTTGCAATGGTGAAGAATCAGAGGCTGGCAGAAAAATTGATCGAAGGAAATTTATACGACTGTGTCTGCAGATATGAACCAGCCAGTTGAAATCTTCTCAAGCTCATATTTATCAGTCAGGACGTCATCTTTTGAAACCAGGGGGGGGGTGGTGTTGTAACCCCATTGGAGAGGTTGGGGAGAAGAAAAAGGAAATAAACAGAAGGGAAAAGAACACTTCAGTTCTATTGTCTACGCTTTCTCCTGTTTATCTTGCACTGATCATTCAAGTGTCAATGTTATGTGGTAGATAATCATTCGGTGTTGATGTTGCCTTTATTCTAAACTAGGAAATGCATGTAACTCTATCTCTACAGCGTTGCAGGAGGAACTCCAATCTAAGAAACGAGGGTCATATTCCTAGGCTCGAACTGAAAATCTATTCCCTCCCTGTGGTTTACAATTCCTAAAGCCTCGAGTAAAGCAGTTCACTTCCTGCGAGATGCCAAGGCATGCAAAGCTCTATAAAGCCAGTCGTTTCTTTTAACAAGTTGGCAAGTCAGTTGTCATTGATAGATAATCTATGCGCTGCCAAGCTCGACCAGATACCTTTGTTTAAACTTTTCATGGATGAAAAAAATACGTTCCTGGAGTTGATAAGGTTCTGATGCGGAGGGACTGCTTGCCCTGTTCATCCGATTCACCATCCTCTCTTCAAAACAAAAACAAAAACGCAAAATGCCGTGATTCGATTAGTCAATTCAGTTAATAAAGAAAGTGCCACCATCCAAGTCAGGATTTCTAGTTATATCAGCACAATTCTTGAATTGTGTAGGATGTTTTTTTTAATGCATGATGGCGGTTAGACAAAGTGGCAAAAAAAAGTAAAAAAACAATTATTGAGAGTATCCACGTACCACTTATCCTTTTTGTTATACTTATAACACAAAACCAGGTGGATTTTTGTTGATTTTTCCTTCTTCTGAAGTTCTTAATGCCCTATCATTTCTTCAAATTCCATTTTATTTTTTATTTTTATTTTTGATAACCCGAGGTGTCCGGGCTAGCTTACGCGCACCACGACTAATTCTCGGACCCACTGAACACCCTGCAAGCCCAGTAGGCATGTAAGACACCGCGGAGGTGACAGACGTGCACATAGAGGGTCGAACCTGGGTGCAGAGGCAAGGAATTCCCTGCCACGACCTCAAGTGCCAAATTCCATTTTATTGAATGCACACCCTTATGTGCTAACGTAATAATTAATGAATGTTACTCATTTCCATCATTGTTTTTAATTGCCTAAACAAAGAAAGGAAAAAACCTGGTTCGATGAGATGTAATGGAATATGGTCTGTTGAGTTGATTCTTGTTTTTGGTTACGAGTGCTAGAGAAAAATATTTTTAGTTACGACTTAAAAAAAGAGTATTTAATTAAACCTGTTATAAGATGAATTTTTACATATAAAATAAATAAATAATAGATCTTCATGAATGTATTAATTTAAGATTTAGTTCCCATTTAGAAGTGTGGTAGCTGTTAAGTTTTCTCCCAATCACAAGACAACAGTATTTGATTACATAAGAAAACTTGTGATTTAAAAGGTGGACCCTACCAATAATTGAGGTCTAAACTCAGTTATTTTGAAACATCTTGAAGCAGTTTTTTCTGAGATTTGACCTCGGTTTTCTTTTTTAGTTTGCTAGCAAAAAAAGATATTTAACCATTGTAATTTCTCAGACAGAAATACCCACTTCTTCTTAAATCTACTTGCTTTGTTAAAAGCTAACCCTGCTTTTTTCTTCTAAACTCTAGCAATAATCTGAATACAAACTCATCCTTTTGAACTAGAATTTAATTTACAGATCTTAGCAAGTACAATAGATCATGTTATTTGGAACATGAGTTTTGCTTATTTATGATGTTTACTTCTTTGTTTTGATAATTGAAATCATCTTCTTCCCTTATGTCTTCAAAATAATAATCTTTTTCTCCTATCTCTTCAAACTCAATGTAAAGATCTGTTATGTATTTTGGTTTTTCTAACATTTTCACTTATAAGATTTTGTGTTTTTATCCTAAAATTGCAAGGTGTGTTTATGGAAAAAGCGAAAGCAGCTCTGGTTTGTTGTTTGTGGTAAAGAAAGAAGAACAACCCGAAAATTGAATTCCTAAAATGGAGAAGTTGTTGATCAACTAGTAATCTATTTCTTAGTCTAAAAAAATCCTTAACTCATAGTAAAAATTCATGGATTTCTTTTTATCTGAGTAGAGCATCATAAACCTTCAATGTTGAATTATTTTGGATTTGAGTTGCTCTAGCAGTAAGGCTTATGGATTGATACTAATGTCTAGAATATCAATTTCGTTAAATGTATATTAGGTCCCATTAATTATTTAGGGGTTCATGGATTTGATTATTTCAAATTTAGCATGAAAAAAAATATTCTAGCAAATCAAATTGCTTTTGGTGCATGCAATTTTTTATAGGCAAGCAATACTAATGAAGGCTTTAGCTTTAATTTCCATCTTATGAGCCATTTGCATTGATTTTCTATGTTCTTTATCCTAGCTAGCTAGCTAATATGCAGTCATTGGGCTCTAATTATTTACTCCAACACATTTATATTACGAAGAACATATGTTGTGTCATGGTGTACACTATGTTGTTCATTCCCACAATATATACTATTGTCGTCATACAATTCAATTTTTCACTCCACTATATTTTTTTTTATGTTTTCCTTAAATCTTAGCATATGCAATTTTAGGCAAAAGAGATATATCATTAGATTTTTTGTGATAATTTTGGTTAAGTGAGAGCTAAATTTTATTTAAATGTCATAGTTGAATATAATAATAATGTTTTCATTTGTGCATGTTGAACAAGGCTAGCAAACTAAGTAATGAAAGGTCATCAAAGTCAAGATAAAACATTTTAGACAAAAAAAAATGTTGCATACTTTTTATGACACACATGTCATAGTAGTTAATAATGATATGAGATTAAGCACACAACTTGATACAAGCGGATGGAAATGTGTGATAAATAATACATTCAAAGAAAGGACTGGTAATTCTTTCACCAAATCATAATTGAAGAACAAATGGAATGTTATAAAAAAAGATTAGAGGATTTGAAAAAAAATTAGTTGTTGAAACTGGTTGGATGGAATAATGAAATTGGAACTATTGATGTAAGAAATGATTGGTGGAAAATAAAGATTTAGGTTAGTTTTAGGAACTTTATGTTCTTAACTTTTAGTTGTTACCTTCAGCAAGTTAGAAATTGATTATGTGCTATTAATTACATTGATTCTTCTTTTATGTAGGAATTAGAATAGCCAAAAAGCTTAGGCATGTTGGTATTAAACCATCTTTTTGTAGTAAATTTGACATAATGTTCATCAACATTGTGGCTACTAGACTTTTGCTTAGAACCCATCTATAAGAGTTTTATTTGATGATGATGGTGGTGAAGATGATGATGTGAGAAATGATAACAATGATGATAATGTAAATTTGAAGGAACGAAGTGGTGATTCGAAAGAGAAGGACACTACTAATTTTATGGATGATGTTATTAACATGGTGGGTGGAGTAAATATGGAAAAACATAGCACTCATAGCAGTGAAAAGATAAAACAAATAACATATTCCATAAAGAAAGGTGAAAGAAAAATCAAAAGGGGTTCTAGAGTCGGAGCTCAGTTAGTTGATTGTTTTAATCGACTATTAGATAGTGTATCCATAAAAAATGAATGCACCTCTACTGGTGGGGATATTAAAGGTTGTAGCATTGCAAGGGTGATGGATGAGCTTCATTCTGTTGATGGCATTGTCAAAGGTGGTGACTTTCATTGCTAAGCTTCAAATTTCTTACTTTTAAAGAGAAAGAAAGAGATGTGGTCAACAATGAAAGATCTAGCTTCAACACTTGAATGGTTATAAAATATGTATTAACGAAGTTTGAAGTCTTGATAATAAGAGTTGTGCCTTGTATCTATCATTCTTATTGCTTTTGTTCTCTTGCCTGATATATGACATAATGGAATTGGACATTATTAATGTATCTATGATGTTGTAATGTAAAGGTCATTTGGCTATGAGTAATGAATTAAACTTGTTATTTTCATAATATTTATGTAATGTTTGGTTTTTGAGTTACTTAGATTGACTTTTATGTCAAGACTATGACGAGTTCTGATAATGTTATGATATATTTCCATTAAAAACTTTAATCATCTTCTCTGTTATCTAGAATACTAGAGTCCTTATGTCAAGTTCTTTGACCAATCCATCATATTTATTATTTTGTTGTTCTTCTTCTCCTTACTGATTCTATAAGGGTATGAATATCCTTTCCAAAGCTTTTTAAAGCACAAATAATAGTATTATATGGCAACTTCTCTAGGCATGTTAATATGATTAATATTTTAACACCATGCATGTTCACACTTGAACTTGATAAAGAAAGAGGGGCACCAGTTGATATAACCATACAAAAACAAGATATAAATGGTTTCTAGGCTACCATATTCAGTGGAATTAGTAAATTAATACCACCTTATGTATATTATGATGCTTTTAGTCTTCCATCGAAGCAAGGTTAAGTGGTATATCAACGTAATAGATTAAAGTCATCAGCTGGAAGCAGCAAGGTAGCATCTTAAACTCACATTCCACTTGTAATACATCAAATTGAAAAAAGAAATATTGTTGCATGATTTTTCTTTTTTGCATGAATATTGGTTGGTTCAAGATTCCTCATCCTATGAAAAAAAGAGCTTTTTTTTTTTTTTGCATTTTAGTTGGTCCTGGTAAAAACAGATTAATATACACACTTCCCAAGAAATTTTAAAGTTTGGTATGACCAAATTATTCCAATATGAATGTCTCATTTGAAGTCATATAGCAGTATCATAATAAAGTCATTCAATCACTATAATGTCACCTTATAAGAATATGCATTGGGATATTTATAGTCTTGCATTGGACAAACAAGTTTCACTCAATGGTTGAGTGTAAAGCATGAAATAATAAGAAACTTTATCTTAGATTATTTCTTTGTTGATAAATATCAAATTGTCAATACGTTGAGCATATGAGTCATATTTATTTCTTTTAGAGTGAAATAATGGAAAAGTTTGCCAACCAACTTTCAAGTCTATAAAATAATACGACTTTTAGCAATAGATATAAGAAAATAGTCAATTTCCAACCAATATTCAACTAATTTGGTAACCAAAAGTGAGCTTCTAAGTCATAAACTTGAATAACATTAATAGTGTCCCTTTTTAAACATCTCACACTACAAAGGAAAATCCAATGTCAGATTTATTAGGAGCAGTTCCATTCTCCGTGCTGAAATGATATATTGATCTTTATTATTTTCTTTTATAGATTTGCTTAGAGTAGCAAATAACTGAAGTGTTTGTATAATACCAAGGTTAATCTTAAATCCTTCATGGATGATGTGTAATTTTTGTGGTTAAATTAACCTTAGAGACATGTGTTTGTGCATTTTTCTTTCATTTCAGTATAATACCAAGGGTTAATCTTGAATCCTTTATGATGTTTATAAGATTGGATTTGTCATTTATATATATGGCCTGCGTGTATAGACTTCATTTAGCTCTATTATGTTTGGAAGTTCAATTAACCTCTATCACCAACATTCTTCTCTACTTAACATCCCTTTAGTTTGTTTTTGGTTCACATAATATTAGTTTCCTAACCAAACTAACAAAAAAACTTGTCTTTGCCTTTTTATTTGTGATTGTTGATATGAAAGTTGAATGGTTTAATGCTTTATTCAAAGACAATTTTGAGGAAGTTTATGACAATGTAATGAATTTTGTAGTTGATTTTATTAATTATAATGGTGATGAAGATAATGGTGGTGATGAATGTGTTGATGATTGTGGGGATACATATGATGATGATGATGATAACAACAATGATGACAATAATGATGGTGATGAGAATGTTGATTCATTTTGGAAGCAAGATTTAAATTATCATAAACTAGCAATATGTACAGGTGAAGCTCTAATGATATATTATGCTAATTATGTGCTTAAAGAACTTTGTATGGTTTCATACAACACATGTATGAGATGATTAAATGAAATTTTACAAGAATATTGGAAATGATGTGTCAACATGTTTAGAATGAATGCAACAATATTGCAAAGTTTGTGTTATGATATAGAAACTAAGTATGGGTTAAAAGCTTTAAGAATGATGAATATTATTGAAAATGTGATAATGTGTTTTTTACACATTAAAATTAGATGTTTTGAATAGAAAAATTCTGGAAAGATTTCAACATTCAAGCGAGATTGTCAATAGATGTTTGAAGAAAGTGTTTAAATGTGCATGTTTGCTCACAACAAATGTTATAAAACCATAAGACCTTAAATTTCAAAACATTCCATTGAAAATTGAGATATATGTCTCATTTCAAGGTAACAATAATATATTATTATATTATTAATGGTATAAATCTATTTATATTTGGATAACTTTTTTCATTCATTAACATCCTAATGATTATTCTATTTAATGTAGAATTGCATAAGAGTAATTGATGGCACACATGTGCGTGCAACAATTTCTCCAGAAAATCAAATCTCATTTATTGGTAGAAAAGGTATACCGACTCAAAATGTAATGGTTGCATGTAGCTTTGACATGCAATTCATATTTGTTTAGGTAGGATGAGAAGACAGTGCACATGCCATATATATTATTTTGGAGGCAATTGACAATCCTAATATAAAATTTCCAAAATCACCTTAAGGTAATTACATTAGAGAAATTTCATGTTATTTTAATTCAATTTTCAGTATAAGCTTTCTTTTATGAAATAACTTACAAATTCTTCAATTTTTATTGTAGGAAAATATTATTTGGTAAATGCTGGATATCCAAATGAGTATGAATTTTTAGGTGTATATATAGTTGAAAGATATCATTTACTAGATTTTCAGTGATATGGATAACCTAGAAGTTGAAAAAAGGTCTTCAATTATGTACACTCTTCAACACAAAGTGTTATAGAATGTACTTTTGAAGTGTGGGAAAAAGATAGAAAATCTTGCAAAACTTGTTCGTTTATGCTTACAAAATACAAGTTCAAATTGTAGTGGCATCAATAGCACTATATAATTATATTAGAAGAAAGTATCAGAAAGATCACACATTTGCAAAATTTGATCGTCGCTTTTTTTTTTTCTAGATGATATTTTAATCGATGTCCTGACATGTTTAGAAAGCTATGTATATCATAGATCATCGCAGATGGACCATATTCATGATGAGATTGCATTTAGTATAATGAGATGATAAGATTAGGACCTTAATGTTGCTTTGCTACATTTTTTATGTATTAATAATCACATGCTTTTTATTTAATTTGAAGCTATGGATTAACTACATGTTCTTTTTAGTCATTTCAGTTTCAACAACAACCTTAACAATAATTTTAACCAAACACTTTTGAACTGCTTTTTAGTCAACAACAATCTCAATAATAATTTTAACCAAACACGTATAAAAGCATACTGGCAGCAACTAAAATTGCTTTTTATTAAAATTATTTTTTTAAACTGTAACCACAAAAGCTACTACAATGCCAAACAATATGGCCATTTGTTTTTGTGGCCTAGTCGCGCTTCTTAAAAATTATTTTTTTCTTTAAATTTATTTTTTTTGTGTTTTTTTTTTAACATTTTGATGTACCGATGTCAAAAATGACTTTTAAAAAACAAAAAAAAATATTATTTTGATGCATTTCCAAGCAAATAACACTTTGAAAAGTAATCACTACCACAATGCCAAACACTACCAATTATTAAAGGGTGTTTATTTTAGCTTTTGTGGTTGAGGTTGTGGTTAGATATAACTTAATTATGCACAAAACTCAACCACAAAAGCTAATTTTTCTTGTTTTTTTAGTTTTTTTGCTGGATTTCACACCCAAAACTCAACCTCCACTTCTAAAACAAATTGAAAAATTGAAAAATTTTAGCACCGTTTGGGAACCGTGCAAACCGCGTTCCACAAAAATTCAAAATTATTTTTGCTAAAAATTAATTTTTTTTGTATGTTTTGGATCAGTTTAATGCGCTGATCTCAAAAATAATTTTTTAAAAATAAAAAATATTATTTTAATATATTTAAGTAAAAAAAGACTTTAAAGAACAACTTAATCATCCTTTATTCATTTTAATGCATTTTAATTTGAATCAGAGATTGAAGGTTTAGGACAAAAACCAGTCCTTTACAAAGGTGTCGTTATCATGTCTACGGTTGGAGACAAACATGTGTGAAAGATGGCCAAGACTTGTGTCAATCTCAACAGATAACATGAACGGTCACTCTTCAACCCTACCAAATAGGTCTTCGCCTAGCCCCACCCTACTCATTTTATTTCTGCTTTTAGCTTCCCTGTGAAAATAACCCCTTTGCCTTTTCCCCTTTTTCTTTTTCACAATGTTACCCCTTATCATTTTAACATTCAATTTACCCTCCTCACACTTTCATATATATGCATTTTTACCACTAAAAATCACCCCTTTAAGAGCACTTTTGTTTTCAAATTTTAAAAATATTTTTTTTACTTAAAATTAAATTCTTCTTTATATTTTCATATACTGATGTTAAAAAAAATTTAATGCATCTTCGAATAAAAATTATTTTAAAAAATAAAAATTATTATAAAAATAAAAATATTAAATATTAAAATATTATCATGATTATTGACATTGACATGGAGTTACATTGTGAAAGAAGTAACAAGTCAGGCGTATCTTTTCACATCCTTGTCAAGAAAAAAATGTGTTTGTTCCTGGACATATCCTTTCTTACTTATGGAATGGGTCTATGAGCAAAACTAGGATTTAGGTACAGAGGGCCAATATAATATATGATACAATACATTTGAAAAAACAAAACTGATAATGGTTGAAGAATAATATTCTTTTTTTTAAGAAAAAAGAGAGTAAGCAATATATATATATATTATGAAATAAGCTTTACATTCAAGAATCTAAACTTTTAGGACCAAACTAATAGCTTTTTCAAACTATGGGGATTTCATGACCGCCCTCCAAGCAATGCTGGAAATGAAAATATTTAAAATCTAAAAAAATAAACATAAAAGTGACTAGAGTAAATTTTTATAAGTTGTCAGTGCAAAATAATGGGCCAAACTAATTTTTTTTTTAGATATAAGAAAAACAAAGTTAAGATCACACTAGAATTTCTAAAAAATTAAAAGAAATTCAAGGCTCAAAGCACTGAATTTAATAAGTTTTGTTAATTTAATAATAAAAAACCAAGCAACCAATGGAGCATTTTCTACTGTAGTTTTTTTGGACCGTTTAGATTTTTTTATTGATATTTGATCCTATTTATTTTTATATTTCAAAAATATTTTTTATTTTTTATTTACTTTAAATTAATAATTTTTTGGTATTTTCAAATTATTTTAATATACTAATATCAAAAATAATTTTTAAAAATTAAAAATAATATTATTTTAATATACTTTTAAATAAAATATACTTTACAATACAACTCCAATCACGATCCAATATAAATCTCAGACCAAACCTTTTTGTAACAGCGTGTGTTCCGTGTGTTGTGTGTATATTTCAAAATCCAAAAATCTACCCATAATATCCCCCAAATACGGACCTGGATCTGGACCTGTACCTGGTTAGACATAAGCACGCAAACAAACACCAGCTGAACGTAAAATTACAACTAAGCCCTCCAACCCCTCCTTCCTACACTGACTGACACAGACTCAGTTATTATTGCCGCATCTTTTGCTAAGTAACTTTCTCAGCTTTTTTAAACATCCCATCCCATCGTTTCATCTCTCTCTCCCTCTCACTGTAGAGGAAGGAATCTTGCTCCGCCACGTTCTTCTCGTTCAAGTCGCTGTGTCGGATTACAGCGAGTCCTTTAGGCGCATTATGCAAACCCTCCTCTCGTTTTGTGGTTTCAGGTACTTTTCTATTGCTTATAAATTACTGTTTTTAATTTAGTGGCTCTTTCTTGTGATAAGCACGTTGTTAAAACTTTATTTATTTTTTATTGCTGTTTATGATCAGCTGGCTGTATTGAGATTGGTCAAAAAGAGAAGCTTTCTGATAATGGAAAACCCTAAAACCCCAGAAGCTCAAAAACCAGATGAAAAAAATCTAGGAGGACCTTCTTGGCCTTCTGGGCTGTTTGATGTTGTTGAAGGAAAGATTTCCGGTGGCGATGAATATGCAACGCTTGATGTTGCAGCGAGTGGTATTAATGTTGTTGGAAATGAAGAGGGTTATTTGGTGAATGATGGTATTGTTAAGGCTGTTGAGGAGGGAAAGGGTCATGTGGACACGGCATTGGGTGAAGCTTTAGTGGATTTGGGGGTTGCTGTGAGGGAGGAAGTTGCTGTTGAGGATACTGTGAGAGACAAAGAATTGAAGGAAGATGGAGTTGTTGTTGAAGATACTTTGAGAGATGAGGAGCTGAAGGAAGATGGAGTTGTTGTTGAGGATACGGTTAGAGATGAGGAACTGAAGAAAGATGGAGTTGTTGATAAGAATATTGTGAGAGATGAGGAATTGAAGGAAGATGAGCTCTTGGGATTTAATGCTGTCGATTCTGCTCGGAAGATTGATGTTTCGGGAGACAATCTATCAATTTATGTTGATCTTTCTGGTTCTCTGACTGGAGTTGATTTTGATGTTGTGAATTGCCCTGGGGTTGTGGTGAGTGAGGAGTCTAAAGAAGCTGATGACGAGAAGGAAGAGTTAAATGGTAAGTTTCACGTCGGTGATATTGTCTGGGTTAAAACCAAAAATCAGTCTTGGTGGCCTGGAAAAATTTTTGATCCATTAGGTGTGACAAAGTATGCTGTCCAGAGTGACCAGAGGAACGGCTTATTGGTTGGGTACTTGGGGAGTTGCCACATTGCTTGGTGCTTGCCATCTCAGTTGAAGCCTTTCCATAAGGATTTTGAACAGATGGTGGTAAAGAATAAGGCTAGAAGCTTCCTTGGAGCAGTGGAGAAGGCTGTGGATGAATTTGGTAGGTGCCTCAAATCAGAGATGACTTGTTCTTGTATTCTCAAAGAAGGTTGGCAGTCAGCCGGCAATGATGGATTTCAGGACGGATTTTCCATTCTAGAGTGCAGATTTGGTGACTATTCAATCACTCAGTTTGAACCAGAGAAACTTCTTGCACAAATTAAAGATCTTGCGCTGGCTGTTTCCAAGCTCAGCGTACTTGAGTTAACTGTTGCAAAGAATCGTTTGTCAGCATTTTATCAATCCATAGGACATCAACAATTACCTACGAATCAACTCTGGGATACAACTCCTGATGAAGACGGCAGTGACAGGTGTGTGGCAAAAGGCAATTCCAAGGTCTATGGTGCACACGCAAATTCAACACCATCTGGAGGGAAATTGCAGAGCACAGAGGATGAAGGTCTACGACAAATGAAAAATGAAGACCTGGCTGTGATTTTTGGAAGGGACCTGGACATGTCCGAGAATTGCAGAAGCAAAGCTCCTCAAGAAAATTTTGTCTCTAATGATATGGCATCAAATTCCAGGAAGAGAAAGAGAAAGTATTCTGAACTCAAAGTGGAAGGTCCTGATGTCGATCCATTTTCTTCTCCGATTATGGAGGAGAAACACCACTCGGGCTCTTCTTTAACAGTAGAGAAGAGCTCGGAGTTGAGAGAAAGAAAGAAGAGCAAGTATTTGTCATATCCCTATGTGAACTGGGAAGCTAAAGGCTTGCCTGGTCCATTAGAAGACCAAGGGCCTCAGGAAGTTTCTCAAGAGGACGAGGATGTGAACCCAGTAGCTGGTCAGTTTATTGGGTCCCATTCAGTTTCGAAGTCTAGTGGCAAGAGGTTCCAGAAGAAATGGATCAGAAAATTCATAAGTGGGAATGATACATCCAAGAACCCAGAGTTGATCAATGCATCTGCTGCTGATTTGCTCTCTGAACTCTGTTTTACAGCTGTGGATTGTCTGTACCCGAATGAGAGTAAGAACTTCGATTTAGCTGAGTGGTTCTTTTCAAGGTTCAGAATATCAGTGTATCACGACGAATCCATTTATGAAAAGTATTGTAAGGATGTGATTGGGAGAAATAATGATGCGTCACTGGGAAAGGATGCCCAGGAGACGAATCAGACTCAAACACTGCCAAATGCCAAGGCCCAGAGCGAAAAGAACTCTAGAAACTCAGCTAGATCAAAAGTTAAATCTCTTTCTGGCTTGTCAGATGTAAACATAAACATAACCGCAGGTGCTGTATTCTTGAATTCTCCCCATGAGATGGCCCATCCCACACCTAATGGAAAACCCAAGCCTAAGAAAGCACAAACGAAGCAAGGAGCAATCCCAGCAGGGCAGCAGATCAACCACCCGACTAGCATACCAGACTTGAACAGCAATGGTACCATGCCGAATTTTTTGGTAGAAAATTTACAAATTGTGGGCCATGTTGCTTCTGAAGATAAACCCAAGCCAAACAAAAGGAAAAAGAAAGTAGGCTTAGTTGAAGACAATGGTAGTACTACTGAACCTGGCACCATGTTAGTGGATTTGCAGGTGACGGGCCCATTTTCAATAAATGCTATTACTGATGAAAGTAACAGGGAGGGGGTTACTGCTAGCGTAAAAGATTTGTATGGAAACAGTACTATTCCAGTCATATTGCCACACTCAGCTGAAGGTAAGCCTGTGCCAAAAAAAAGAAAGAGAAAGGAGGAATCAACTTCTGAGCAGAGCATCCTTGCTGCTGGCATACCAGATTTAAATGGGACTACTGCTGAATCAGGTGCCTTGGCCAAATCTGAGAAGAAGAGAAGAAGAAAAGGAGAAGGTATTGTGGGGCGACCAAGAAAGAAAACCACTGCTGGAAACATGGAATACTATAAAGCAGAGACCAATGGGGAAGCTCCAGCAACTGCTCTTCTCTTGACATTTGCTCCAGGATACTCCATGCCATCGAAAGAAATTCTGGTTGCAACATTTTGCAGGTTTGGTCCCTTGAAGAAATCGCAGACGCAGGTGATGAAGGATTCTTCTACTGCACAGGTTGTTTTCATGAAGAGCACTGATGCAGTTGAAGCAGCTAGGAGTTTAGAGAAGGCTAATCCTTTTGGTGCAACCCTCGTCAATTACGATCTTCATCTAATTCCAGCTGCTTCATCCTCTCAGTGCACCAAGGGATTTGGGACCCCTGTGAAGACGTCTGGGTCAATGCCAAAGCTTGCTGAGGCACCGCCCATTGACTTCATAAGGCAGAATCTAGAAATGATGACATCGATGCTGGAGAAGTCAGGAGATAATCTTTCTCCTGAGATGAGAGCCAAATTAGAGATTGAGATTAAAGGCCTCCTGAAAAAAGTGAGCTCATTGCCTAGTTCTTCCTCTTAATTGGAGGTGCGACTTAATAGAATTCTCTATTTAGGCTCCTTTTGGACTCTCTGTTATCAGCTGTTGTTTGTTTTGGTCTGTCCTCTAACGAACAGAGTTCCTGTGCAGTTCCTTGCACTAAGAGGTTATAAGCAGTGGGTAAGCCTAGGGATCCTTTGTTTTAATATTACTTCAAGTTATTTTCCTCAATTTGCTTTATCTCTGTGCATGTTTGGTGAAAGCCTCATAAATCTTTCTAGGAAGTGAGGTGGATCATGTTGGGCACAGGAAATTAAAAAAAAAGAAGTCTTTAAGCTCAAATCCACCTTCTCACAAAAGCATAATAATAATAATAAAAAGGTTTGAAGCAGGAGGCTGGCAATACAAAACAAAACCAATCTTTGCCTGGTACAACACTAGCTCGCTGGAAAAAACCAAATAATCCAGACAAGGTTCTATTTTAGTGTTAAAATTTGTTTTAATAGTTGGAAATTGTCTTTAAATATTGTTTGATAGTAATGTCTATTTTGAGCAAATTGGTAGGCCTATGCTAATGAATAGACTTGTACTGCTGTGTGCTTATGATGTTCTACAAGAAGCAGTTTACAAGGACCCAGTTAAGTTTTCATGTAGAGAATGGTTTTACGTGCATATGCACCCGCAACTGCATTGCATAGTCAATATATTTTGTACATGGCCTATGCTAATGAATAGACTTGTACTGCTGTGTGCTTATGATGTTCTACAAGAAGCAGTTTACAAGGACCCAGTTAAGTTTTCATGTAGAGAATGGTTTTACGTGCATATGCACCCACAACTGCATTGCATAGTCAATATATTTTGTGATTGCCTATTTGCTTAATTTTCTGTTTTTAAAATTTTCTGGGCATGCTATAGATAGTGTCAATCAATCAGCAATAATTAACTAAAATGACATTGTTTTCTTATTAAGATTTGAACTAAAATGTTGGAATTGAAATTGGCAATAAATTAATGGTGGCAGTATGATGGCAATGGAATAAAATAAGAATTCAACCTTACTTGTGGGAAAAGAAAAAGAAAAGGTGAGAAATCTTCATGGCATCTCACTTGTTAAATTGTAACCTTTTCAGAAAAGTGAAGGGTGTTATGCAGTTTTGCTTAAAGAGTTGATTGACAGTATTCTTCAAGAATTGGAAGTTTTGTTCGTGAAATTTCACTGTGATGACTAATATTTTGAAATAGTGGGTTTCTTGACAAAATTTGCAAGAGGTTGTGTCTTGAACCACCATGATTCTAGGTTTTGGTACTTGCCACTGGGATTCATGCTAACCGGGCAAATTTGAAATCTGTTATGCAATGTCGATTTATTTTAATGTGATTTGGTGAAGCTGCAAGAATCAGCGTGCTGGTCTTTAAAAGCATATGATGCTGCACGGAGATTTTTCCAATAAAAATGATATTGTTCTGTTTTATCAATTTTCTATTTATTTTATCTTGGCCATTTGCTCATGCACGATGCTTAGCAGTCTGCTCACAAACATCAAGAATGCTTGTAATTCTGCTCGCAAGCCTTTCCCTTTAAATAGACCTGCTGCTGTCAAAAGTTGCAGTCCAAACCAAATTTCCCTAGCGTTTTGCTGTTGGAATGAGGGTTTCTTTTCAGCATTGGATGTATAGCCCTTTCAAAAATTGATTATTGCCAGGCACGACCCTTTTGGTACTCAAGAGATCCAGTGCCTTGCTGATTAAGGTTTCAGCTTCTGACACTGGAAAAACCTAATGAGTTAGGCAGTGACGTATCACAGGTTATGAATTGCTAACATTAAACACTTACATTTGTTGGCAACTTGACAATGCGCTTTCAAGACCTGCAATTCACCTGTGATTGGGTTTCAATGAGCTTGGTTGTGCTCTTCTGGCTCTGATATAATTTCTTGAAACCAAAAAGATATAATCAGTTGAATAGTGAATTTCTACCTGCTACCCAGATAAACAATTCCGAAGGAGAAAGAAAAGGGTTTTCCATGAGATCGGTAACAAAACTAATTCGCCCCAAACACTGGATAATCCATTCTGCAATAACTCTGTTCATATTGTTATACGCAAATCACCCTGTTACCCGGACCCGATACTTCTCATCAGATCATATCATGTGATTCTTTAAAGCAAGGTAAGAAGAGAACATGTTTCCTAAGCATCACCTTTTCATTTGAATTGAAGCTACATTGCTATGAAATCAGTTCGAACACTGGATAATCCATTCTGCAATAACTCAGTTCATATTGCCTCGGCTACCACCAGTATAAAGAAAGTATACCAGGTTACCAGCGCCACATTCTGGCAGAAAACAGCTCTAGTTTTAAAAGCAATGAACACGAAAAAATCGAAATGCGCATTTTCGAGCTAGGAGTTGCTTCCCTCATTGCAGGCGAAAGGTAAAAATCGAAATGTACTTGTAAGTTATCTGGATTATAGCTGAATCGAATACAGCTATGAATAGAAGGAATACAAGTTATGCAGATGTGGACGTCGACTTAGTCGGGCTGGAGTTGTAGCTTCAAATAAAAGGATTCGTAGATAGATTGATGAAGATTGGTGCAAGAAGAGCAGCATCCTTGTGAAACTTGGTTGAAGATGAAGCATTGAAAACCTGGGAAGTGGGTGATTGTTTTGTTTTTTTCAAACAAATTGATTAGGATGCTCTCACAAAGAGCTTCAAAAGTCAGATTATGGGAGAAATAAGGAAATGGCGCCATGACTATTCATTTGCTCTTGGGAATTCGCTAGTCTCTTATAAGACTTTTGAATGCTCTTGGGTCAAGATTGATTGCCTTTTGATGTACTATTTTTGTGTGTTGTGCTTTTGTGTTCATCAATGATGTCTTCTGTTGTATGGTGAAGCGGTTCTGGTGTGGTGGACGGCGTTTCCTATTGTAGAGATCTATGGTGTGGTCCTGAGATTTTTTTGTTTTTGATGGTGTGATTGGGATTGGTGTCAATAATTTGTTGAAAAATTTATTAAAACATGGTTAATAAATATATTTGAGTTCATATTAAAATGAGCTTTATTTATATTTTGGGTTTAAATTTGTAGATTTAGTCTTTCATATAAACCTTTTAATATGAAAGATTAACATGATTTAAACAAATTATAAGTAACTGAGAAATTGATCTAAAAAACTCTTGATTGATATGTTTTGGTGAAACCCAAAACTCTTTAAAAACTTCTATCCTACATAGTAAAGAAATAAATGTGTGCTAGCCCAGCTCGTACACCGACTCGTGAAATAATATTTTGGGTTATAAAAAATTATTTCTGTCAACTGAAATTTGAACTTGAGATTTATAACTACTATGTTCAGATTTAATTTTTGATTTATGGTGACAAATCAAAGTTTGATAATGATAAAAATTATTTTTGATTATTACCATAATTAATTCTTTAATCTTTTAGTTTTTAATATTCACTATAAAAAGGGAGGTGAAAGAAGAGTTTGATACAATATATTTTTAAGATTTTTATAAACTCTTCCTTATCTTATTTTTATTGTTTTCCTTCTGTTTTTATGCTTTGATTTTTCTTTCAAATCTAGAACTTATGTTTATCTTATTGAGATATATTTGAGTTACATAAATTTTGGTTCAAATATTTTGTTTAGAAGTGCATATAAATTAAGGTTGTGTTATTGGAATCTTGAGAGGTTTATTGCAAACATCCTTTGCACCAAAAGATGAGCAATAAAGTTTGAAGAACATAAGATTCATCATTGACAACAATAAAGTTTCATCAATTTTAAAGTGCTTCAACAAGTAAGTACCTTTATTTTATTTTGTTTAATATTTTTTTTAGTATGCATGTTAGGATTATTTTTCAATCTCTTATGCTTCTTTGAATGTATGCTTGGTATGCTTGCTAGAACTTTTATATAATTTCTTCTTTAATAGCATGATTGTTATGATCTATATGTTTACAAGTTTATTGCATCCTTATAGTTTCAACATGTTTGAACTCTAGGCTTTCCTTGAAATATTTCTATGTTTAGCATGTTTTTTTTTTAAAAAAACTAAACAATCTTGCTTAATTTATTAAATTTTTGGCTAACTCTAGGGTTCATATTGTTTTGTCTTTAGAAAAATGAAGTTGTTGCTTTTAATCTGAAATTCTTTTCTTTTATATTGGATCAGGATAGTTTGGGATGAAAGAATGTCAATACAGTGGATAGGTCTAGTTGACTTCTTGTAATTTAGGATGCTAAGGTCATTAATGTCTGTTGCGTCCAAAGTTAGATTGGAGCATTAATTGTAAATCAAAGTTTGTGTGTGTGTGTGTGTGTGTGTGTGTGTGTGTGTGTGTGTTAGACTAGTGAACAAAGACATTTAGTTTATCATCATAAAGACATGCTAAACAAAAGATGTCCAACAAAAGCCTATAGTTTATGCATGTTTAAAATTATAAGCAAGCAAAAGCATAACTCATGTCAAACATGTTTTCAATAAAAATATAATAAAAAGAATTCTAGCATGCATTATAAGCATACAATCGAACTTGTAATTTATATTAACTCAATGTTTTAGTATGCATACTAGTAATAAAAAATAGCTATGTTTAAATTAAAACAAATAAAGATGTTTACTTATTAAACTATTTTAAAGTAATGAAACTTTTATTGTTGTCAAGGATAAATCCTTTATTCTTAAGGCTTTACTGCTCCTCACGTGTCCAACTAAAATGTTTGCAATATGCATCCCAAAGTCTTAATAACACCACCTTATTTAGATGCACTTCTAAATAAGGTATTTAAACCAACAAATATGAAACTCAAATATTTGTCAACAAGATAAACCTAAACTCTAGATTTGGAAGAAAAACCAATGCTTAATTAAAATAAGAAGAAAACACTAAAATACAAGGTGAAAAAAAAACATGTAAAATTTTTAAAAATTAAAGCTGGAAACTCTTCATTCACTCCTTTTTTATATTGAATTTTAGAAGCTAAAAGATTGAAGAATTAATAAGAACTAATTCCCACCATTATCAACCTTTAATTACCCACTATAAATCCATAATTAAATCTAGAAAAATCAAGAGTTCTTTGAGAATAATTTTTCATTCACCCATAATTTTTTTAAATCATGTTAATTTCTTATTAGTTTGAAAATGAGTCAAAGACTTGTTGAGAGATGTTAATTTGATAGATTACTACATCAAGATAGATAACTTTTGACTTTGAACCTTCTTTAGTGAAATACTATTAGACTCACTTGACTAAATAGTAAATGCAATGTCTTAAACTATTTAGCCTTTTATGTAAACCAAGACAATAGTACTTATATAGTAATCTACCTAGACATTTATTTTGGTTCTCATTGTTGTGTTTATTTTGGCCCTGAACAAATCTTGGACTCATGAGTGTTGTATAGAATTCAGTCTTTATTTAAAAAAAAACAACCACATTTCTTACTCATATAGGTGATCTTTCATTAAAAGCATTATGTTATACCTCATTTATTATACCAAGATATGAAAATCATTAAGAGTTTAACTCATTTTTTATCACGTTGCAACTAACACTTATTTCATCATAGGAATAAGTAGAAAATAATAATTTTCTAATGTTAAGATTATTATATGACTTAGTTTTGCATTTGAACCTAAATCTTAGGATCTTAAATAAACTAGGTATGATCACTATCATTACATTGTTTCATCTTTTAAAGGCTTTAAGCCTATTCCTATCAATGAATTATATGCAAGTTTTTTTTGACAAACCTTTGGTTGGCGAATCTGAAATATTTTCCTTTGACTTTACATGGTCAATGAGAATAATTTCATTTGAGAGAAAATATTTAATGATATTATGTTTATGATATATATGTCTAAACCTACCATTATATATACTACTTTGTGCCCTTTTAATTACTGATTAACTATCGGAATAAACATAATTAGCTGCCACTAGTTTTGGCCAAAATGAAATATCCTTTAAGAAAATTTAAAGCCATTCATCTTCCTTTTCAACTTTATTAAGAACAATAAACTCTTATTTCATAGTGGATCTTGTAATACATGTTTATTTAGAGGATTTTCATGACACAACTATTCCACCAAGTATGAAGACATATCCACTTATGGATTTCAAATCTTTAATATTGGAAATCTAATTAGCATCATTATACCCTTATAGTACCATTCAGTAACTAATATAGTGTAGCTCATAGTCTAAGGTGTACCTCAAATATTTGAGTACCCTTTTTATTGCGTTTTAAAGATCCATACTTGGATTACTTATAAATATACTCAGTTTACTAACCTAGTAACCAACATCAGGCTCTATGCAGTTCATTAAATACATTAGGCTTTTAACTATTCAAAAATATTACAATTGGTTTATTCCATTACCTCTATTCTTAGATAAATGTATACTTATATAAATTAGTGTTTTAATAATGTTGTTTTCACCTTTATAAGATTTTTCAAGAATTTTCTCAACATAATGAGATTGAAACGATACAAATCCATTAGATGTCCTAGAAATTTGTATTTCTAGTGTCGCGGGGTGACATTGGGCTGACATGCTTTTTGTACCTCCTGAGAGGTATTGTTGTTGGGAAGGAAAGGCTTTTGGATTTAATCATAAAATTATGATTATGGTTCAGGAGTCGTCACTTGTATTATGGTTACTAGAAACCCTGTGGTCTGCGAGAGTCCAGGTAAGGGACTAGTTGTGTAAGGGGAAGACTCATCACCCCTAGTGCATCCTACCTAAGGTAACCTGCATTGTTGTTTGATTGTTTTTCTAGGTCAGGTTTCTATTCGTTGATCTTTTTCTAAGGTCCAAGGCATATCTCCCTTTGTGAGGAGGTCTCTATCTTTTCAAGCTAAATCCTAACCATTCTAAAGTTCAAATTTTAGCATCACATTTATTTTTGTATTTTTAATATTCAAAGGTATACTCTATGGTGTAATTTTATACGTCCATATGCTAAAGTCTACAACTAAATCCTAACACTTTAAATATAAAGTGAACAAAATGATTGGTGAAGAATTTTTGATATTTTGGCCAAATCCTAATGGATACTCATAAATTAGTTATGATATCCATTTGGCATTTTAAAACATGAGAAAGATACAATTTTTTAATGAAAATATGCTTGGAAAAATTTTAGGATTTTAGAATTTGGCCGTATGCAAAACAACAAAATATTTTTTTTGAAAGAGGAAATTGATTTGAATTTTTGTTGAGATTTTTTTAATTTTTTTTTTAATTTTTAGAAATGTTTTGGAGAAAACTAGGTATTTTAATACCAGATCTGTATCTTACAGTATAAATATAACCCGATATTATGCAAAATTGATAGAAAAACATGTGAGAAAATCATATATTTTTGAAAGGATTTTTAAAATTTTTGAAAATTTTTTAAATATATAATATTATAATTATATTATTGAATATATTGGGTTGGACCCGACCTTGTTATATAGGTTAAGCCCATCCTGGTAGGGCCAAGATCAGCACAAGTAGGTTAGGCCGATGTCGGCTCAAAATCAGGGGGTTGGGCCGATGTCGGCCCAGTATATCTTTTTTCGGTTTGGGCCGGACTCGACCTAGCCATTTAGGCTGGCCCAGAATTGGTCCGATCTAGACTAGGGGGTAATTATTTTTTCCTCTCGATCATGCAGAACGATGGAAAATGGGGGAAGACGAGAAAGAGGGCAAAGGGAGGAAAAATTACCTATCATGGTGAGCTACTGCTGGCTTGGCCGTGGAGCTGGTGGAGAGGACGGTGGTTTTGCTGGCGGTGCTGGTTGCAGTTGGAAGAAAAAGAAAAGGAAGAAACCTGCAGAGGGGAGAGGGAGGAGCTCGTGGTGGTTGCCCCTATCGCCGGCAAGGAGATGAGTTTTGCAGGGATGCTAAGTCGCTCTCTGTCATGACGTAGAGGAGGTTGTGGTGGCTGAAGAAGCAGCGAAGAGAGAGAAAGAAGAGATGGAGATGTCGACTGGAAAAACTGTGAAGGCTGGTTTTTTGGCCAACTTAAGCCCCTAATAAAATTAATTTGACCAATTTAAAGATAATTAAGTCCTTACACTTAATTAAATCCTTCAATTGAACCCAAATTAAAAAGAATATTTAAACTAAGTCTTCACTTGCTTATTATTGGACTCCTTGATTGATTTCTTTATAAAATCCTTCATGCTTGTTGATATGATATTTGTATAAAACTTTTTTAAGACTTATTCTCAACTAAGCAAAGTATTATTTTAATTTTTATATTATTGTTATCATCAAAATATATAAAAACATAGATATATGAATTAAAGGTCAATAATTTCCTCCTTTTTTATGATGACAATAAATATATATAATTTATATGTGAACAAATGTCTCCCCTTATTTTTTGCATCGTAATATATGGAAAAATTTAACAATTTAGCACAATCTAAGTAAGTATAAAAAGATTACATATTCAATAATAATTTATGCATTAAGAAAATTAGATTTCTCCCCCTTAAATGTATGCATATGTTATTAAAATGCATTTCTCTCACATATCTCATCTCTCCCCAATACTTATCTATATTTTTTCTCCCCCTACACATTTATCTATATATCATCTCTCTCTTTTTGTGTCTCTCTAATGTGATGCATATCTATTTCAAGCTGTATTAGACAACTCTCTATTTTAGTTAACCAAGTACTAGTCGAAACCTTTTCAACCAAGGAAATAAGCTGTGGTGTCTTAAACATGGCTTCAAATTCATTGTCATTATTGATTTTTACATGTGCATCTAATTTTTACTTTTACTTAGAATACTAGCTTCTTGTTTTAATATTTCATTAGTTGTAATAATTTTCTTATTTATAAATTCAAATATTTTTTTGTTTATTTTATTAAGTATAGAAACTTAATAAAAAAATCATAACACTAGAAATGAATAAAAAAAAAATTCATTATGAGCCACCAAAACATTATATATATAAAATATCATTGTCCATAAAATATTTAAGGAAATAACATAATTTAGAGAGTTGCAAATGATTTTTATGACTCATCGCATGTTTTACTAAACTCTCTCAAATTATAAAATGGTATAACATAGATTATAATAAAGAGAGAAGATAACGGATATAGAAAAAAAAAGAAATAAATAAAGAGACTTCAAAAGCACATCGAAACTCCAAAAACGACACTACTAGTACTATAAAAAAAATCTCAATGAGGTAAATTCAGCACCACCAAGGACGGTAATTGAGGGTGACTGAAGTTGGCCACACAAGTCATCTAAAGGTAGTGGGTGACTCACTTGCCTATGGACAGCTATATGGCCACATCCCATTCATTGTTGATGACCTTTCTTGGTGTTGTTGGTTCATCTCATCGAGATCTTTTCGATAGTATCGATGGTGTTTTCATTGAAGTTTTGGTGTGCTTTTCAGATCTTTTTTTTCTTCTTTCTTCTCTCTCTTACCCTCTGTTCACATATTACAACGATGAGAGAGGAGAGAGGGAAAATAAGAAAAAAGTCATGGGAGCAAATCAAAACTCTGATGACGATACCATCAGTACCATAAAAAAGATCTCGATGAGACAAATCCAATGACATCAAAGAAGGTCATCAACAGTGATCAGAGTGGACCAAATAAGTCACTCAAATGCAAGTGATCAGCCACCTACCACCTTTGGTAACTTTTCTTGATATTGTTGAGATCTCATTGAGATTCTTTTTACGGTGATGATGGTATCGTAATTAGAGTTTTAGTGTGACTTCAAGATCTCTTTAATTTTTTTTTCTCCTCTCTCTTTTCTTTTTTTCCCTCTCTTCTTTTTTATTGTAATTTGTGATAGGTCATTTTATAATTTGAGAGACATGCGACTTGAGAACTCTCTACGTTATGTTATTTTTCTAAAGATTTTTAGATTGTGCTATTTTTTTTAATGTGCTAAATTATTAAAAACAAAAAAACTCTACATAATCCGAGAAGAAGTTCTCTGCTTTTCATTGAAAACTGCAATTTCCACTTCTATGTCTCGAACTGCCCCAACCACCTAGGCAGTTAAAAATCTTCATGTCAATAACAACTTAACCAGTCTCCAGGCATATACAGAGCAGCAGGAATGTCATAAAAGTACGAGTTAAGAGTGCACTAAGACATATTTTTTAAGCTAATTAAAAAAGCACTGCTATATCTTCCTCGATTAAACAACAAAACAAAATCCTGCACGTTTGAATCTGATCATACACCGAATTAATAAAAGATAGAAACAAGATAAGAACATAAAAACAAATAGTAAGATACTAAGCAGTCATTCTTGGACTCTCGTTGTTCACATTCACACTCTTGCTGTTCGTAGAGTCAATGAGATTTGGAGACCACGCCTTCATAGAAAAAACATTAAAAAAAACCTTTCCATCAAAGGCAATTACTTAGTAATTACTGGATGACCTAGAATGCAGATGAGTCCACAACCAGTGATCACACTATAGGATCTTTGGATTGGATTACACTAAAGTATTGGTCGTGGATGATCCATAACCATTCATCATGCCTGTCCATGATCCTAAATTGTTTAGGTATCCAAATGTGTCCTTCCCACCATCAGAGCAACCCTGGTCTTGCCAGTCAAGGGACAAGAGCTTGGTGTTTGGCTTCACATCAATTGCATTCTGATCATTATTTCCTTGGCCATAAGGAAGCATTAACCTTTGGCAAGTTTCCATGAAAGTGCCACTGTTTCCATCAAGGGACATCCCAAATGAAGAGCAAATATCACTAAAATTTGGTGCTAACCCATGATGATGACTCGTATCTCCGAGCCCACTAACCATACCCAAGTCACCATTCCCCATGAAATCATAATTCCTAGAGCTTCCCACTAAAGCTTCTAACTTACTATCCATAAAATCTATAGGCCTTGGGTTTTCTAGCATACCGATATTGTACTTGCTATCCATGAAGTTAGAGGTTGCAATTGTTCCTTGTGAACCAAGTATGCTATTTAAGTGTGAAAGTTGCACCTCAGGAAATGAAAGGTGAAGATCAGTAGGATTGTGGGAGGATGATGATCCAGGGTTAATTTGGTTAACTGATTGATCATTTGATTTCTTAGACACTTTCTTGTTCTTTCTACATCCACCACCCACAGGGATGTTCCTCAGGGTGCCTCCTTTGGTCCAGTACCTCCTGCAAGTCTTGCAAAAGTACCTTGGCTGGGAGAGGCTGTAGTTGTTGTAGTAACAAAATTTGGTGTGTGTTGAGTCACACCTAGGGCATTTGAGAGCTTGGTCATGTGGGGGCCTAAGCCTCCTCTCTATCAAGGGCCTTGAACAAGTGAGCATATCCCCAGATGGTGAAGAAGAATCCATTCCAGACTCATCGTTAATCGTGCCCTAAACACAAAGGAAAGCAAGAAATTTAATGGGGAAATGTGTCAGGTCATTTACAATAGTGCAACGGACAAGAGGGAAGAAGAAATTATCTTGTCTTTTCATGCTTCGAGGTATCAATAATGTGCCCATTAGGACTAGACATTCTTTTGCCTTTTTAGAACATATACATTAGAATGTCATGTCATGAACGCTAAAAAATTGCAAAAAATACAGTGAAGCCAAGAACTTCTCTCTAAATATGTACTTCCAAATCTAGTAAAAACAGATTATGATCAATATTTTGGAGCCTGAAATACATCTTTTTTCTGCATTAATCAGTTCTAATATAGCTCTACATTGAACATTATAAATATTCTTTCCAGTAGTAATGTATATATATGAAAAGAAGAGTAAAATCCCATACCCATTTACTATATATATACATTGACAGGATTAATGTATCTCACTAGTTTAAACCATAAGAAAATGACAGGCTTTTCTATGGTGAATTGTCCATCTATTCTACTCATCTTATTTAGAATAATGTAGAATAATTTTTCACACTGTAAGGCAGAAGTGAAAATCCCATGTGATGGGAGTGTACGAGCTAGATGCAGAGTTTCAAATTTCCAAGAGGAGAACATATCATACCTGCAGCCAATCACTTGAATCCATGCAAACTTGCAGTGAAGTAAGACCCATTAAAACGCAGAACCAAATGGCACAAACACACGGTTTAGGGTGTGTAGATAGCAGTCACCAACTCCCCTTCCCTAATTCAGTCACACTTGATCATTACTTTCATTTGTCTAACCTTGATGCATATTAGCGCTTCTAAGAGCTAGATAGTGAGAGAGGGATAGGGAGCGAGAGAGAGAGAGAGAGGCGCAGAAGGGAGTGAGAATTGGATGGATATGGGAAGAATGGGGGTGGAGGGCAGTGAATAAGAAGGCAAGAAAAAGGTACTTCACTAGTACTGTAAAAAGAGAGAAGGGCTGATCAGCTCCTACTGCTCTACACTCACTAGTGTAGCTACGGTCCATGTCCACAGTCGGTGGGCTTAAAACATTCGAAGGTCCCTACATTGTCTGTCCAATGCCATTACAGAGGGACCCACTCATCTTGGACCAAAACCTACCTCTCCTTAACAAAACGAACGGCTGTGATGTCATTGTTTATGTTAAGCTGTGACGATGAGAACGTTGGATTGTGAGTGGGGGTGATGGTAACGTCAGAAATAGCGGCTTGGTCGTCACAAGGTCCAAATTATGTGACATGACAGAAGCTAAGTCGAAGACAGAGAGAGAATATGGATTTTGGGGTTTTCGATAAAGAAACAAGGGCAGGGCATACCGAAAGAGCACTCTAACTCGAGGGGCCAAGTGAGTGGACCCACTCGCCTCCTCCCACAAGCAAAGGATCGATTCTCCTTACCATGCGCCCCTCACGTGCCTTCGCCCTCTTCCCTTACCCCATGGCCAATCTGTTCATCTTTTGTGGCAAATGCCAAGAGACACTGCCTTGGGCACTCTACATGCATGGCCTGACATCTTTGTTTCATAAGGGGAAACGTATAATTGTAAGGCACTCCAAAAGCCAGCAATATTGTTTGAAATGCCTGAGTTTATCTAAGAATTCCACCACTTTGAGATTGTGAACTTGTTGTATATTTCTATATTGGGAGGTTAAGAAGATCATCTTAATGTAATTAATCACATGATATACTGTAAGAAGGAGATTCAACTAATCTTAATTAATTTTCTCTTTTCCATCAAAACTCTACTTAGCTAGATAGAGCTGCTCATAATTCAAATGACAAATCGTGAACTAGCTAGGTATAGAGATTCAAAAGCACCAGATCACTTGAGGTAAGAGAAAGAATCATCGATCATGGTGAAACTTACTTTGCCAAGGCAAGTAGATAGCGTGAGCAAGACACTAAGCTTGGATCCAGTGCTTGAGAGGGCCCAAAGAACAAACAATCAGGTGAATAAATTAAAGTGTATGTGCCCCATGTTTCACGGGGTAAACTGACAGGTAGTTCATGTAAGGAACAAAGACGAAGGAGACTGGATCGAGAGAGCTATAATCTGATCTAACTATTAATTTCCATGCAGTAATCAGTACTGCTAATCATTATTTGTTTCTTTTAGGTACAAATCAATGATAGGGTTATACCCATTTTGATCGCTCTTCAAGATGGAAGCAGCAGCAGCTTATCATCATGGCCATAGCTCTGGGAAACCCACCATAGCTTTCGATTTACTAATCATTTCCTTCACACAATCTATTATTGTCAAATCTAAAAGGTGATGCCCTAGTGTTTAGGATTATGGTATCATTTTCTTTTTCAAAATGATATATATTTTTATATAATAGTTTATTAATTTATTAATAAAACAATCATTCAGATAATAACTGAGAAAAATACTATAAATTTTAAAAAAAATTAAAACAAATTAAAAACAAATTCAATTACAATAGATCAATATCATCAAAATCTAAATTTCATTCCTTGAACACTTTCTGCCTGTATTCATCAAAAAATTGAATGCTTTCTACAAATAAAGTAAAATCCTTTATATGATAAATCAGAGCTACTAACCTTTATCCAACAATGCCACCCAATAGCTTAAGCTGTTAGGTGAGGTCCCAAGATATGATTTATATTATTCTCTAACACACCTCCTCAAATGAAAGCCCTTTGGGCTTGAAACTTGCACAGGCCCACATTACCTTATGCTTGATTTTTATTAAATAATGGGGATGGTGAGATTCGAACTCGTGACCGCTTGGTCATCAAGGCTCTGATACCATGTTAAAGAACCATCTCCACCCAATAGCTTAAGCTGTTAGGTGAGGTCCTAAGATATGATTTATATTATTCTCCAACAGGTTTAAAAACAACTTAATTATGTGTGAGCCAAATTCCCCAAGCTATTCCAAAAAAACAAGACCTGACAAAACTTTTCCATCTTCCTAGTTGCACGCGGTCCACCATTCATACAAAATGATTATCTATTGTCTTTGGGATACACCACACAACTCCCCACTAGAACAAATATCAACACCATAGTTTCCATGTGAATGGACATTGCAGCAGCAGATGGTCTATGCTTTCCAGTTCTGTATCGCAAAATAGGCATAAGGCTGCTTAATGTGAGAGTCAACCTAGCTATAACAAAAAAAATAATCTTGTTTACTTAAAAAATATATTAAAATAATATTTTTTAAAAATTTATTTTTAATATTAACACGTGATCAAAATAATCTAAAATTTTAATATATATATATATAAAATTAAAACAAAAAAATTCAAAAATATTTTTTAAATGTAAAAACAAATACGTAATCTAGAAGATATTAAACATGAATTGCTACTATTTATGTAGATAATGCTCAAAGAAATCTTATTCTGATTCTATTGAATTTGATTAAACGGTTTAAGATGTTCAAATTTGACAATTTAATTGTTTTAAATGAAGAGGGTTATCAATCTCTTGCAATGTGAACGGAACGTTTCTTTAAACCTCAAGGAGTCGTAGCAGCTATCAGAGCACTAATCCAAACACTTTTCGACCTATATGCTTACAAAACAATAAATGCTACGGGACCTATACGCCCATTCTTGATTTATCCTTGATAGCGAAAAGGTGAGAGACCGACGTCTGACTGTGCATCCAAATGTCTGAAAGATATCTTACTTCAGCCATACGAAAACGAAACCTTAATATTCAAGGCAGTGGAATGATATTTAATTACCCATGTTTGATTCATAATTCTAACCCTATAGGCATTTATAAGGCAGAAATTGTGTTCTTAATCCTTCTCGATTTCATGGTGTGAAAAACCAATCCATTTTGAAATATTTTTTTCCGTGATATTAAAACTATTAGAATATTTAAGTTTAAATCCTATAAAAATAAGGATAGGAGAAGATTATTCTCTTTTATAGACCAAGATGGGTTAGTCCTCTCAATCAACCTAAGAAAATAGATTAATCATGTTGCCATATCTTTTATGCATGTTTTATTCAATGCGTCATAAGTTTCTTTTTTTAAACAAATAAAATATTTAGAAGGGAAACATTTTTCGTTTAATAATCACCACCGCTCCTATTCCTATATAGCAAACATTACTTTCACACTAGCTAGCTTCAAGCTGATGATCAAATTATAATTTTGAAAAAATCACGGTACGGATAATGTTGGGTTTTTTCCTTTTCCTTTTTGGTTGCTGTAAGAATGTAGAGAATATTTAGAAAGAATAGCTCAACCCTTCAAGGTTGGGATTTTTGTTGTATTTATAGTCAATATACAAGTTTTTAAAAAGAGTATTCAAATCTGTAACAGCTTTATAATATCATATTACTTGCCTAGTTTATAGCCTAAACTCTAGCTAAGAGATAGAGTTAATTGTCTAAATTATAGCTATACAAATCTGTCAATATCTTGAATCCTATCATATTCCCTCAAGGTGATGGGGAGGATGCCACAACAACTTGTCATGAAAGGAATGAAATATGGAAGAAGGTAATCATATCCTTTGGTAAAAAGATCAGCAAACAGATTGTTGGAGCGGACAAATAAGACCTGAAGGAAGCTAGTGGAGACCAATTCACGGATAAAATGATAAGACAATTCAATGTGTTTGGTATGAGCATAGAAAACAGAATTGTGTGCCAATTGAGTTGCACCCATATTGTTAGAATATAGTGTGCAATGTAGAGTGTTATAGCCAATGTCCCAAAGGATATAAGAAATTCATAAGAGATCTGTAGAAGCATAAGTGAGGGCTTTATACTCAAATTCCATGCTAGAAAGTGCTACTATTAATTGTTTCTTGGCACTCCAAGAAATAAGATTAGAGCCAAGAAAAACACAGTGACCCATGGTGAAGCGATGAGTGTCAGGGCAACCTGCCCAATCAGCATCAACCAAGCAAGTCAAGTTAGGATGCACATTAGTGTAGAAGTAAATGCCAGCACCAAGGGTACCTTTAAGTTAACACAAAATGCGCTTAACAGCTTGAAGGTGAGCATCACGTGGATTTTGCATAAATTGACAGACCTATTGAACTGAATAAGAGATATATGGGCCATGTGAAGGTGAGATATTGTAGAGCTCTCACTAGACGACAATATTCATGGGGATCTAGTAACAGATGACCATCAGAATTGGAGAGTTTTCGATAAGAGATGACAAGAGTAGATTATGGTTTGCAGTCAAGCATGTTGGTAGACTTAAATATGCAAAGTAAATACTTAGTTTCCATAAGACAAAGCTGGGTGGAGGTACGATGGACCTCAAGGCCAAAGAAATAATGAAGATCACAAAGGTCTTTCATATGAAGGCGTTTAGAAAGTTAATCAATGATGTGATTCACAAGATAATCTAAAAAGCCTGTAATAATGATATCATCAACATAAACAAGAAGTAATACTGTGCCACTAGAGGAATGCTGAGTAAAAAGAGAATTATCAGCCTTTCTAGATTTAAAGCCAAAAGAAGTTAAGGCATGACTGAAACTCTGAAACCATACCTGAGGTGCTTGGCATAAGCCATAAATAAAATGGTGTAATTTGCAAACATGGTGTGGAAAAGAAGAGTGTATGAAGCCAGGAGGTTGTGACATATAAACCTCTTCAGTCAAAACACCATAGAGAACTGCATTTTTGATGTCAAACTGTCGAATACTCCATCGACGAGAGAGACCAAGTGAGAGAAGGATTTGAATTGTTGTGGCTTTAACGAATGGGCTGAAAGTGTTAGTAAAATCAATGCTCTGTTCTTGGTTGTAACCTTTAGCTACAAAGCGTGCCTTGTAGCATTCAATGGAACCATCAGCTCGTTCTATAACTTTGTAAACCCAACAACAACCAACAACATTCATAGAGGATGTATGAGGCACTAGAGTCCAGGTTTGATTATCAAGAAGTGCATGATATTAATCTTTCATTGCAAAAACCCAATGAGAATCTTAGCTGGCAGCTGTGAACGTTGAAGGTTCATGGGGGTATGGAGGAGGTAGTGCAACAAAGCTTTGGGGTAAGGGATAATTACTAGCACAAAGAACACGAGGTTTTCGGATGCCATTTTTTTCACGAGTAAGCATGGGATGGTGATTGGAAAGTATAGCAGCCGGAGTTGGTAATAGGGAGGCAGTTGGTTGGATTTCTGGCTGGTTGGTGTCAACACGACTATTGCAAGTGGTGGGAGATGCAAAAGCAACATGGGGTGAATCAACAGTGGGTGCAGACTCCATATGTGGGGTAGTATTTGGTGCATTAATAAGATCAACAGAAGAAAAATCCAAGTTCAGAGATAGGGAATGACTTTGCAAGGCTTAAAAGCTAAAGCCAAGGGTAACCGTGATTGAGGAACAAGTGTTGTAACGATAGTTAGTAAACCAGAAGATAACCCATAAGGAAATTCATTTTCATTAAACACCACATGCTAAGAGATGAAGACACGATCACTAGAGGGATCCAAACAACGATAACCTCTATGGATAGTGGTATACCCAATGAAAATGTAGTGTCGTGTTTTTGGGGTAAGCTTGTTTTGACCATAGTCACCAAGAAATGAGTAATAAGAACATCCAAAATTCTGGAGTAAAGTGTACTCGGGGTGAGTACCAAAGAGATCCTTATAAGGGGACCGTCCTGAAAGGATTAGAGTTGGCAGCCTGTTAATTAAAAACACAACAGTAGAGAAAGCTTCAAGCCATACATGTTGCGGTAACAAGGCCTGATGTAAAAGAGATAAACCATTTTCTTGAATAGAATGATGCTTTCTTTTGGCAATACTATTCTATTGAGAAGTGTGTGGGCATGAAACTCTTAGAAAAATGCCACTGGCATCTAGAAAGGAATGAAAAACTCTTTCAATGATTCTTTAGCATCATCATATTGAATATTTTTAATCACTAATGAAATTGATTTTCAACCATGTTTTTAAAGTTGGTAAAGCAAGTAAGGCTATTAGAACGACGTTTCATAGGATAAAGCCAACAATATCTACTATAATCATCAATAAAAATAATGCAATAGAGATAACCAGAAGTAGTGATAGTAGGAGAGAAACCCCAAATATCACAATGCACTAATTCCAAAACATGAGTAAAAAGTCTATTTGATAAATGAAAGGGCTATTGCATGATAATTTTATTCAAAGTATAAATTAGTTTATCAGAAAACATCATAGAGGAAATTTTATTCGAAGTATAAATTAGTTTATCAGAAAATATCATAAAAATAATCTTGTGTTTGCTTTTTTCTAGCTTGACAAGCATCACAAAACATCATAGAGAAAATTTTATTCGAAGTATAAATTAGTTTATCAGAAACTAACTATTTTAAGACTTTAGATCCGGGATGGCCAAGCCTACAGTGCCAAGTTGAACTAGAAGCAGCCTTGGCAGTATGAGCAATAAAGGTTGCGCTATTGCATGACAATTTACGAAGAGAGTGAGAGAGTGCATGAACTGGTATTGAATAGAGGTTGTTTTCATTGGTCCTTTTAAAAGTGTCTGCTTCGTTGCCAAATCCTTTATAATAAAGTCTCATGGAAAACAAGCAAAAAACACAGTTGTTATCTTTTGTCAGTTTAACAAGAGAAATGAGATTTTTCTTTAACTGCGGAACCACAAGAACACCATTCAAAGAGAGTGATTTGGAACCCAATTTGATTGAAGAATTACTAGTATGATAAATACAGAGAGAATCATCATTACCAACATACGCACCTAAGGTACTAGTAAAAGGAGTAGGCTATTGAACTAGATTAGTTAGTGTGGGAAGCCATGTGATTTGTTGCATCTGTGTCACTAAGCCAAAGAGGAGTGACACAAACAAGAGAAGTATTTGTGGGAGCTGGTGGATTAGAGTCATGAATTCCAGCAAATTGAGTAGATATATTGTCACTATTATTTGAATCAGGGCAAATATAATGATAATTGTAATTGGAAGCAGAATGACCTTCTTGTTTACATATTTGATAGCACCCACGTTAACGTGATTTGCCAAACTGATTATGATTGTAACCATTATTAGATCAGTGTCCATCATTATTCAAACCATTACCAATAGTTTTATTAGTGAAGCCACCAGGAGGTGAGTAGGCATTAGTAGGATCCTGCCCAAGTATGCTTGGAGAGGTATCACCAAAAATTTAAGAAACAACACTTTGCTTTGGATGATTTGAGCGATGAGAATTTTGATGATTGGTATTACAGAATGCCTGATAATTTTATTGGGCGACCAAAGCATGATGCGAGAGGTGAGTTGATGGTGGAGTTGCACGTCCTCAGATACGTTCAAGTTGTTCATGAACAAGAAGTCAAGCACAAAGCTCTATGAAAGAAATTGGAGTATGCTGATTAGCAATGCCTTGAGCAAATGGTTGATACTCAAGAGTATAAAGAAGGCTACAAAGAGTCCGCTTTACCAATTCATTGTCTGGTACTGGTTGTTGGATGGCAGCAAGTTGATCAGCAATACCTTTGATTTTAGCGAGGTAAGCTTTAATAGAGAGGTTATTTTTGTTGGTGCTAAGAAGAGTATCATGTAAGATATCAACATGAGATAGAGTTTGTTGATGGAAGAGCATCTCTAGAGTGTCCCAAACATCCTTTGCGAGTTTTTTACCTAGGACCACCGTGTAAGCGATTGATAAAAGCGTATTCTTAATGCCACATATAACAAGTTAATCAATTTTAAACCAACGTGCATTTTCTTTAACGCAGTAGGGATTTGGAGAAGTAGTGCCATTAACAAGAATGGTCTTAGAAGGAGGCGGATTAGTGCCATCAATATGGCCATAGAGATCATTGCAGATAAGAAGGGGGGTAATTTGATCACGCCAAAGCAAGTAGATATCGACATAGAGGTAGGCAAAAAAATTATTTGTTAAAGCAGCCAGAGAGATGGGAAGAGCAAAAGAGGTGGCAGAGGAAGAAGCTATAGGAGTGGTCATTGC